>Ga0207000_1112_pt2 | contig 22545 bp, 17 predicted proteins | sample Alteio_BWMinCont_90_FD_153498 | JGI IMG/M metagenome (GOLD analysis project Ga0207000, IMG submission 153498) | Enriched cells from forest soil in Barre Woods Harvard Forest LTER site, Petersham, Massachusetts, United States -... | ecosystem: Environmental > Terrestrial > Soil > Temperate forest >...
TTGCGCCAGCGGGCGTCAGATATTCATATCGAACCACTCGAACAGGGGATGCGGGTGAGATTTCGATTTCTTTGCCCGTCACATTGCGCAAATCATCCATAACAAACACATTCAAGGGATCAGCAATAGCTACGGTCAAGGTTTGTCCCAACAAAGAAAGTGGCATCACCAAGTACTGCCGCGCACTCTTCTCAGGCAAGAGACTTTTAAGTTTTTCATCAAAACGGTATTTGGTTAAATCAATGGAAGGAATATGAAGTTCCCGCATGAGGAGAATCAGGAGATCTTGCTCGGAAACGATGCCTTGTTTAAGGAGTGATTTGACTAAGCTTGTTTTTTTATCCTGTTGGACATCAATCAAGGCATCAATATCCGCCGGATTAACATTCGGCAGGCCTTTAATAGTCTTTAATATGCGCTCTTGGGTTGTATCCATATTAATCCGGCGCTGTCAAACGCGTTACTTCTTCTAAGGTGGTTAATCCTTGAGAGGCTTTGATCACGGCATCCTCACGCATGGTTTTCATGCCTTCGGCCCGGGCCGCAGCCTTAATTTCTGCTTCTGAAGCCGACACTAAAATAAGTTCCTTAATTTTATTATTCAATACCAAGGTCTCTGTGATCCCTACACGCCCCTTATATCCTGTTTTCAAACATTTATCACAACCACGTGGCCTATAAAACTGGCCATTATGATTAGGTAATAATTCTTTAAGATGAAATTCTTTAATCATTTCATCCGTGACGGTATAAAGCTCACGGCATTTCTGGCAAACCCGTCGCACCAGGCGTTGAGCAACAATGGCCACCAAGGAAGAGGTAATCAAAAATGGTTCCACCCCCATATTAATCATGCGGGTGATCGACCCTGGGCCGGTCGTGGTATGCAAGGAAGAAACCACCAAATGGCCGGTTAAAGCAGCCTTGACCGCAATGCCCAATGTTTCTGAATCCCGGATTTCACCAATCAAAATCACATCGGGGTCTTGCCGTAAAATTGATCGTAAGGCTGCAGGGAATGAAAGTCCAAAATCTGCCCGAATATTGACCTGATTAAAACCTTTCATCTGAAACTCAACGGGATCTTCGACGGTCACAATATTGCGTCCCGGAGAATCGATGTATTTAAGAATCGCGTACAATGTCGTTGTCTTACCGCTTCCGGTAGGGCCACAAGCCAAAATCATCCCATGCGGCCGATGACAGCATTCTTTTAAACGTGAAAGTGAGTCAGGTTCAAAACCTAATTTATTGATATCTGCCATATCCTGGTTTTTATCCAAGACGCGTAAAACGATCTTTTCACCCATGGCGGTCGGCAATACATTGACCCGGAAATCCACTTCTTTATTTTGACTGGTCACAATACGAAACCGTCCGTCTTGAGGCAGGCGATGCTCCGCGATATCCAAACTTGAAATGACCTTAATACGAGAAATTAAAGGAAAATGCAGATCTTTAGACATCCGGTCGATTTCCCTGATAAAACCATCCACCCGATAACGGATGCGCAGGCAATTTTCCATGGGCTCAATGAACACGTCACTGGCCTTGGCAATCACTGCCTGGTGAATAATGGTATTGGCCAAGGTAATGATGGGTGCTTCTTGGCTAATATCTTCGACGATCCGCTTATTGGCATGCGCATTTGATTTAACGAGCTCTAATTTTTCAGCATCCTTGGTTTCTTTGATGTCTTGGAAAATTTCTTCCAGGTCCGAAGCATTGTTTTGGGCATAACTGCGTTCAATGGCCGTGCGCATCTCTTTGGGACGCGCCAAGACAACACTAACGGTCATGGACGTCATGGCCTTGATATTGTCAATCGTGATCATGTCCAGAGGATCAACCATGGCAATGGTCAGTTGATCATTAAGTTTAGAGATGGGGATCAATAAAGATTTTTCAGCTGTTTCGCGGGGAATTAACTTAAGAAGGGTGGGATCAATCCGGAATAAACTAAGATTGATCAGAGGCAATTGCAGGGCTTCGCTTAAAGCAACACTTAACTCATCTTCAGGTATTAATTTAAGGCGTAAAAGGACGCGGCTTAACTCACCTCCGGTACGTACCTGTTCTTGAATAGCCTGGTCCAGGTTCTGTGGAGTGATCAATTGGTCCCGCAGAAGGATTTCTTTGAGCGTCTCTTGTGTGGGAAGCATCAGCGTAATTCGTAATAACGATTAATCGCATTAGTAATTTCCGTCGCTGTACTAACAAATGCTTGCACCGAACAATTGGTGGCCTTTTCAACTTCTTCTAAGGCTTGAATATTTAAAGGATTAGCCATGGCCAAGGTCAAACTGCGGCCGATTTTATCGATAGGGACCAAACAATACTGTTTGCATAAATTAACAGCCACCGAAGAAATAACCTCAGGGGCTATTTCATAGTTGGCCAACGGCAAATAAGGAAAACCATACTGGCAGGTCAAGGCCTGGACCACATCTTCTTCGGTAGCCAGCTTCAATTGCACCAAGGCTTCCCCAAACAAAATGCTTTTTTCCTTTTGATACGCCAGGACTTCTTCTAGCTTCACGCGTGACAAAACACCGCGATCAACCAAGATTTCACCGAGTTGTTTATTAACTGTTTTACGAAAATGTCTCATATATCTTTACTATAGCGATTAATAAAATATTGTCCAGCCTTGGTTTTAAAATATAGTTCGTTTTTTGCTTAAATTCAATAAAAATCCTAACAATAGCGCAAAAATCATAAATGAGGTCCGGCCATAACTAATCAAGGGCAAGGTGATGCCCACCACCGGCAAGAGTCCCATGACCATCCCAATATTAATCACCACCTGCATGGCTAAAATGCTGACAATCCCCACAGCCACTAATTGCCCAAAAGGGTCCTTATTATGCCGCGCAATTTTAAAACCACAATAGATCAGCACGCCATAACAATACACTAAAAAAATTCCCCCCAGGAATCCCCATTCTTCGCCAATCACGGAAAAAATAAAATCGGTGTGCCGTTCGGGCAAAAAATTCAACTGGTTCTGGGTGCCTGAAAGCCACCCTTTGCCTAAAAGCTCCCCTGACCCCACGGCAATCTTGGATTGGGTGATGGTATAACCAGCCCCTAAAGGATCATGGCTAGGATTTAGAAAAACCAGCAATCGGTCTTTTTGATAGGGCTTTAACACATGCCATGCCAAGGGTATCAAGCAAACAAAGAGGGCCAATAGTCCCCCAAAAATTTTCATGGATATACCACTGCAATAAAGCATGATGAGAAAAATACCCATAACCAGGATAGCTGTTCCCAAATCTGGCTGCTTAAAAATAAGGGCCATGGAAAGGCCTATTAAGATCAAGGGCCAAATCAAATCACCCCAGATGTCCGACAGTGAAGAGGAAGAATCAAATGTCATCCGAGGCCGGCGCTGGGAGAAATAACGGCCTAAAAAGAAGATAACGGCCAATTTGCTAAATTCAGAAGGTTGAAAACTAAAACCTGCGACTGAAAACCACCGGGTGGCACCCAAGGCTTGGCGTCCCATGACCAAGACCAGGAGTAAAAAAAATACACTCACCCCATAAACAATATACGCCACATCAAAAAATTTACGGTAATCCCCTCGGCTTAATAAATACATCAGCAAAAGTCCTAACAAGGCACAGGAAAGCTGATCATAAAATACGGAAGAACTCACCACATTATTATTGAATGAAGCGCTATATAAGGCTAAAAGCCCCATCGTGATGATCAAAATAGTATGGATCCAAATGGCACTAGAAAGATTTCGTGCAGAGATCATATACGGCACTTTCTCCGACCCGCAACCCAGCGGTAAACCTTCGGGCCCAGGATACTAGAACCTGGAAAATAAAAAATAATCAACATAGGATAAAGAACGGGCAAAAGCCATATCAATTGGCGAAAGGCAAAAAAACCGCCATAACTTTTCCCATTTGGAAATTCTAATTTCATCTCACTTAAATCCCCAGGGCCAGGCACATAGTCCAGCTTATTCCATAAATCTATGACCTTAATGGCCCTAACACTATCGCGGCAAAAACTACAGTCATTATCATAAATAAGTTTAGGCTTTGCTCGTTGTATTTTATTCATATCATTTCTCTGTGAATACATCTGCGGTAAAAACATACATGGTCGTCTTAGGATCTTTCCAGGCATCGGGCGGTAAACCTGCTTTTTGGCTGCAAAGTTGGGACAAGAATTCTTGTTTGCTCCAGCCTGTTTCGTCCGCCACCTGCGGCAAGAAAACCCCCTCATGATCGCCCTGGGCCACAATCACCCCATGTTTACCTAATTGAATTTCTGAAATATCTTTAATACGCTCAGGGACAGACAAGACTGAAATTTCCAAATCCATATCTTTTAATTCAGCGACGGTTAGGGGCTTAAAGCGTGGATCACGGGAAGCAGCAATGGCCATGTCCTTGATTGTTTGATACAAGGGCTCTTGGGCCACAACGCTTCCCACACAGCCGCGCAATTGTCCGTGTTTACGGATGGTAACAAAAGCCCCTTGAACTTGGTTAAGTCTTGTGTCCTTGATGGTTATTGGGGGTGCCTTGCCTGTCTTGACAAAACTTTCAATGGTCCGGCGAGCTAAACTCAACAGCTCTTTCTTTGCTGAATCATTTAAATTGTCATCATTATAAAAAATCACTGAGGAATAGCCGACCACCTTGGACTTATCCCCGGAAGTATCTCCAGAATTAGCATGCTTGAGTACTTCCACATGTTGAATGCCGCGTAATTTGGCATAAATCAAGGCAGTTGTCACCGGCATAAATCCACACATTTCCATTTTATGAGCGACGCATCCTTCAAAAAATTTTTTAGGATCGATTTCTTGAATAGCCTGCAAGGTCAAAGCATCCATTTGATTGGCCACATCATAGGGGTAATAATGCGACATATCCGAAGAAATCAAAATCAATACATTGTCCCGGGAAGCTATCAGTTTATCTAATGCCACGGCTAAACTACGCGCCACCTCGGGATCAGGATTCCCCATCAAAATGGGTACGATACGGATATTACCAAATGTCTTTTGCAAAAAAGGCAGTTCAACTTCAACCGCGTGTTCCTGTTCATAAACTTTAGGCAAAAATTGGAATTTAGGATTTTCTTTCAATAAGGCTTGGGCAAAATCCTCGTCGACATTAAGAATCCCTAAAGGCGTTTTGAAACCTCCTTGAGGCCAAACCGAAATGCCTTCAAAAGGAAAAAAATGACTGGGTGCTATGATCACAATGGTTTTGTACGGGATACCACTAATGGCTTTGAAGGTGTAGGCAGCGACTGGCCCTGAAAAGGGATACCCAGCATGAGGCGCAATGGCAATTAAGACCTTGTGATCTGTAAGTACGGGGCCTGCAGTCTGTTTAAAATAATCAATGGATGCTGCTAGTTCTTTGGGATCAGCGCTATAAAAACTACCCGCCACATTTGGTTGTTTGATCACATCTCCCCTTGATTGCGTAAAAAAGGCCATAAACACCGCCAATGAGAGAATTATCTCTTTCATATTCTATCAAAATAGGAATCCAAACTGAATTTTTTGGTTTGAATGATTTGGCGAAGCAGAAGAAATGTTAAAAGAAAACAAGCACTGTCTAAGGCAATGACCATCTGGGGCTTTAAATGAATCCACTCACCAAAACAACCACAACTTTCTAACGGCAAATTTCTCAAGAGGGCCTGACCTACCACGACAATGAAAACAGCAAACAACGTCAACGCCGCACGCAAAGCCCAGGGTGTCCATAAACCTAAAAATACAAAAAGACCGGTGATTAATTCAACCCAAGGAAAAATCTGCGCAACTAAAACCTCAGCCCATGAAGGCAATACTTGATAAGCCTGTACCACATATAAAAAGTTCTGATAAGGCGCCAGCACCTTGGCCCAACTAGCCGCTAGAAATACACCGCCAATCATCAATCTTATTAAAAACCACATGATCTGCCTCTTAACTGGGGAAATAGGTTTTTAATTCGTCTTGCAAGGATTTAGTGCCAACGACCATTTTACCGTTGATAAAATACGTGGGCGTCGAACTAATCCCCAAAGATTGGCCGGCTGATTTTTCATCGTTAATCACCTGCCGTGCTTCATTCGAAGCTAAGCAGGTATTTAACTGGTCCATATTCATCCCCACCTGGGTCGCCATCGACTGAAAAACAGGATCAGGACTGATCAGTTGCGCCCATTGACTTTGCTGGGCGATCATCAGATCATCCAACTCCCAAAATTTCCCCTGACGGCTGGCGCATTCACTATAAAGCGCACTAGTCATGGCATGACGATGCATGTTGGTCAATGGAAAATAATGCACTTGGATATAAATATCATTCGGATGATCATTAAAAAACTTCTTTAAAAAATCCACGCCAAAGGCACAGGCGGGGCATTGAAAATCAATATACTCAATAATTTTCACCTTAGCCTGAGGATTCCCTTTGGAACGCCCCATGTGCACATCCATAGGAGCTTTATCAGGGGTGGGACTGTGCATTTTAATGCCCACGATAATACCAACCACAACCAAGACAATGACTATACTTAACTGCTTTTTATTCATACACAATCCCTTCTTATAAATTCTATCAGACCGACCTATTTGTTTTTTTCGTTAAAAGTGCGATTTTGCGACCCAAAGGATTTGACAACGCACGGGGCTTAAGACGCCATTGCCAATTATTGATCTTGGTCGCGGGTGTATTCATGCGGCCTTCTTCTTTTAATCCCAAATAATCTTGCATGGGAACAATCACCGTCTGGGCACAGGATTTCATCAATGTCTCAATCATAGACCAGTGCAGGGTGCGCGGCACAAATTTCATACGCAAGACACGGGCAATATAAGCCTTCTCATGGGCTTTAGCTTCTTGGGTGTACCATCCCTGAATCGTATTATTATCGTGCGTCCCTGTGTAAGCCACACAATGCACCGGGTAATTAGCAGGCACATGCGGATTACTCATATCTCCACTGAAAGAAAATAATAGCACCCTCATGCCTGGGAAATTAAATTTCTTCATGAGTTCAATCACATCCGGCGTGATTTCTCCCAAATCTTCAGCAATGATAGGAAGTTTCTCAAAATGTTTAGCTAAGACCTTAAAGAAGGCAGCCCCTGGACCTTTGACCCAACGCCCAAAGACGGCTAATTTTTCGTGTGCTGGGATTTGCCAAAAACCCGCAAAGCCACGGAAATGATCAATGCGCAGATAATCAAACATTTTTAAATTCTGCTCAATGCGTTTAATCCACCAGCTATATTTAACCTTTTTCAAATGCCCCCAATCGTAAACAGGATTTCCCCATCGCTGGCCCGTCTTGGAGAAATAATCTGGCGGCACGCCACTGATAAATTTCATCTGTCCTTTGGAGTCCATTTTAAAAAAAGAAGGATGCTGCCAGACATCGACACTGTCATAATTGACATAAATAGGAATATCCCCAAAAATGGCCACCTTCTTGTCATTCGCATATGCTTTAAGCTTGTGCCACTGACGGAAAAATATATACTGGATAAATTTAGCCTTCTCTATGTCCGCAGCATTACGCCGTGCAAATTCTTTTAACGCCTCATGCTGGCGGGTCTTATAAGCCTGCGGCCATTCATTCCACCCGCGGCTGCTATGCGTCGATTTAAGCACGGTAAATAAAGCAAAATCTTCCAGCCAATATTGTTGCGACGCTACAAACCGTTCAAAATCCTCGAGCACTGTTCCTTCGTTCGGAGGCAATGGACGCTGGGGATTTTTCTTAAATCGACGAAAAGCTGCCGTAAAGATTTTTTCCTTATATGTCTTAACGCCTGCATAATCCACTTGTTTTTCATCAAAAGGCGCAAAGATGCGCACATCATAGGCTTGTAAAAAACCTTCAATCACCATGAGCTCCGGGCTTATTAATAAAGGATTACCCGCAAAGGCCGACGAGCAGCTATAAGGAGAATTATTATTAATGCTGTCCGTAGGATTAATGGGTAAGATTTGCCAGTATTTTTGATGACTCGTGGCCAGAAAATCCACAAAGGCATAGGCAAAGGAGCCCATATCTCCAATGCCGTATTTGGATGGTAAGGAAGTGATGTGCAAGAGAATACCGCTGTGTCGCTTATACATAGGCTAAGATTATGATTTAACTACCAGGAGCGGTGAAGTGATATTAATTTGAAGAATTTCACCTAGATGCCCAAAAAGGCCCAACCAACGGTCAGCCAACGAATCCTTGCCTGCTTGACTGGCAATATCCGGATAAATACGACGGCTCATGGCAAAATAAGTATTTTGAGATTTCCAGAGATCCAAATCCAAATTTAATTGACCTAGGAGTTCCAAGATAGTAACAATTTTTTCCATGAGTTGAATATTATCGGGATGATCGGATAATCGATTCATCATGCTACTAAGCTTTTCACTGGCCAGAAAAGTAAAATTGGTTTGGTCCCGTTTAAAGGACCAACGTCTCATTTCTTCAATTAATTGCTTAAAACGTTTAATATCCACATCCTCTTGCTGCAGGACATCACTGATATCACGATTTAAAATAAATTCTACCACCGTCATGAGCATGCGCGGCAAAGGCAGGCTAATATCATTCTTGATTTGCATCAAAGGATAATGATGGTCATAAATTTGACGGAAAGAACCTTCGATATCATCCATCGTCGAGCTTAAAACCTGGTTTAGGATATTTTGCTGCTCTTCCTTAAATAAATGCCACAGCGAATAATTATGGTATTTGAAAAAGTCCTTAATGCCACCGATGACACCCGGTGTATCGCTTTCTAAAAATGCATTGGTCATCATGGTGTGCATTTTGGCAAACTCATCGGCATTTAAATAATCAACGCCTCCAATGAAATTATGGTCCCCTAGATGTAAAACAGCAAAACAAATATGAGCCTGCTCCCAGGTGTCTTTGGAACGGACCAGGGCCCGGCCTATAGCCAATTTCAGGCGCCCTGCTTCTTTAATATCATATTGTTCATTACGAACGGTATAGCTATACATGTTAGCATCGAGAGCATAATGTTCGAATAATGATGTCATGGCATAATGGGCGCCGACACGCAAAAGATCAACAATGGAAGGCTTCACCATGCTGCGGTAAATTTGACCACCGTCTTTTAGTTCAGGAACATTACTAATTGCCAATGACAAGCGCGATTCAAAACCTTCATCTAAATTGACTGTCGCAATATCACGGACTAATTGAATAACCCGGGCTGAATATTTAAGGATCTGCACCGTCTCAAGTCCTGAAATTTCATTAAAAAACCAGCCGCACGACGTGTACATCAGCATGGCATTGGTCTGCATTTCCAGAAGCTTTAAAACCTTTATCTTTTCATCCTCATTAAGTTTTCGACCAGAAATATTTTGTAAAAATCGCTCCATATTAGCTTCGCTGCGGTCTAAGACGACCTCAATATATTTATCCCGAGCTCCCCAGGGATCATTGGTAAAAGCAGCCATCTGAGCCTCGAAGATGGGGGCCACCTCATCACGCAGCCAATCCAAGGCCTGACGCAGCGGCGCACGCCATTTTTGATTCCATCCTGGCTGGCCACCCGTGGAACATCCGCAATCAGAGCGCCAACGCTCCACACCATGCGCACAGCTCCAGGAAGAATTTTCCATGATTTCCACTTCTTGAGTGGGGGGAAATTTTTGTAGAAATTCTCCATAGATCGTAAGCTTGGCCAATTGATTGCTTTCAATAAAATGCAAGCAATATGCCAAGGCCATATCGCCAAATTTATGATGATGGCCATAGGTTTCTCCGTCGGTCGCTATATGGATCATCTGGGCATTAGGGGTGGTAACACTAAAATCATCGGTTAAACGCCGGGCAAATGTTTCGCCATTATTAAGCAAACCCTCAAAAGCAACACCCTGTGCAATAGGACCATCATAAAAGAAAATAGCCATTTGCCGTCCTGAGGGCAAATAACAACGATACGGAACACGCGGATCAACCTTGGCAACTGCCACATCCCGCCAAAGCATTTCTTGATCACCTTGTTTGATACGCTTGGCCTGATTTGGAGCCAGGACCGTAAACTTAATACCCTGCTCAGCCATGATATCCAACGTCTCTAGATCAACCGCTGTTTCAGCCAACCACATCCCCTCAGGTTTGCGCTTAAAGCGTGATTCAAAATCTTTAATCCCCCAGATAACTTGCGTCCGCTTATCTTTCGTATTCGCCAAAGGCATAATGATATGATTAAAAACCTGGGCCATCGCTGACCCATGCCCTGCATAATTTTGCTGGCTTAGACGGTCGGCTTCCAAAACAGCCGCATAGGTTTCAGGATCTTTTTCTTGCATCCAGGATAAGAGTGTGGGGCCAAAATTAAAACTGATCTTAGAATAATTATTAACAATATCAATAATACGGTGATTAGTATCGAGGATACGCGCGGCCGAATTACGGGCATAACATTCCGCGGTAACACGCTCATTCCAATCATGATAAGGGTAAGCTGTATCCTGGACTTCCACTTGATCCAGCCATGGATTTTCACGGGGAGGCTGATAAAAATGCCCGTGAATGCAAACAAATCTATTCATATTTTAAATTCCTTAAATCTTATCGTTTATCTTATATATCGCTGCGTTAAAAGCACGCAATTCCCCTTCCACTAAGGAGACAAAGGTACGGCGATTTTTTATCGTATAATCAATTTTATCTTCCCGGGCCAACCACCCTAAAGCCTGAAGAACAACTTCATCTTTCTCTTTGAGAGACTTCGCTAATTCGCTGACGCTGGTTTGACCGTTTTGTCCCAAAAACCTCCATGTCTTGCCTGCGGCTTCAATAACTTTGTCTTTCATAGTTGGGCTCTCCTTTGATTGGATCAAAAAATATTTTATATTTATTTTTTAAAAAACACAATACCCAGAGGGGGAACTGTGAGAGAAATGGAATACGGCCGTCCATGAAAAGGTTTAGCAATAGCTTCTTTGGCGCCTAAATTTCCTTGGCCGCTGCCCCCATAAATGGTGGCATCAGAGTTTAACATCTCTTTCCACAATCCTAATTCCGGAACACCAATATTATAATCATTCCAGGTCATGGGAGTAAAATTACATACAGCCACAATTTTACTCTTGCCATCTGCTGATTTACGTAAAAAACTAATGACACCTTGATTATAATCGTTAAGGTCAATCCATTCAAAACCATCCGGTGTAAAATCACGCTCATAAAGCGCTGGCTCATGACGGTATAAATGATTGAGGTCCTTGACCCACTGATGAATGCCTTGATGGGGGCCATATTGCAACAAATGCCAATCAATGCTTTGCTCATGCTTCCATTCTCCCCACTGGGCCATCTCAATGCCCATGAAGATGAGTTTTTTGCCCGGATGAGCAAACATGTAACCTAGCAGAAGACGCACATTAGCTAATTTGCGCCAATCATCCCCCGGCATTTTGGCCGCCAAGGCACCTTTGCCATGCACCACCTCGTCGTGTGAAAGCGAAAGCACAAAATTCTCGGTAAAGGCATAATAAAAACTAAAAGTTAATTCGTTGTGATGATATTTACGGTAAATAGGGTCCATAGACATATACAACAAGGTGTCATGCATCCAACCCATATTCCATTTCATCCCAAACCCTAAACCCCCCGTATGCACGGGCCTGGAAACGCCGCCCCACGCCGTTGATTCTTCGGCAATCATTTGAATATCAGGAAATTCTTTATATGCTGTTTCATTTAAACGGCGTAAAAAATGAATGGCTTCTACATTTTCACGGCCACCGTACTGATTAGGGATCCATTCATTAGGTTTACGGGAATAATCCAAATAAAGCATGGAGGCCACCGCATCGACCCGAAGGGCATCAATGTGAAATTTTTCTAACCAAAACATGGCACTGGAAATTAGAAATTCACGCACCTCATTGCGGCCGTAATTAAAAATGTAACTATTCCAGTCAGGATGAAAACCTTTACGGGGATCATCATGCTCAAATAAATGCGTGCCATCAAAATAGGCCAGGCCATGCTCGTCAGAAGGAAAATGCGAAGGCACCCAATCTAAAATCACCCCAATGCCATTTTGATGCAAAGTATCGACTAGGAACATAAAATCTTGGGGGCTGCCATAACGGCTGGTCGTTGAAAAATACCCCAAGGTCTGATAACCCCAGGAGCCATAAAAAGGATGTTCCATGACAGGCAAAAATTGAACGTGCGTAAAGCCCAGGTGCTTTAAATATTCTGGCAAGTGAGCGGCAAGCTCGCGGTAGGTCAAGGAACGATTGTTTTCTTCGATAACCCGTTTCCATGAACCGATATGCATTTCATAGATGGAATAAGGGGCTTCGAGGCTATTAAATTTATGCCGTTCCTTCATCCATGTTGAATCTTCCCATGAATAATCCAGGTCCCACACAATCGATGCTGTATTGGGTGCCACTTCATTATAAATGGCAAAAGGATCCTGTTTTTCCACCCGGTAATAATTATGGCTGGAAATAATATAATATTTGTAGAGTTCACCTTTGCCCACATTCGGTATAAACCCTTCCCAAATCCCTGACGAATCCCAACGCGAGCTTAAAGGGTGTTTAGCTTTATCCCAATGATTAAAATTACCAATCACTGAAACACTTTTAGCATTAGGGGCCCAAACGGCAAAATGAGTCCCACTCACCCCGTTAACGACCCCTAGGTGCGCGCCTAATTTGTCATATAATTTGAAATGATTGCCTTCTTTAAACAGATAAATGTCTTGGTCAGTAATTTGTGAGGCAGAAATAATTTTATGTTGAGGATCGATCGATTGAGCCATTCTGGCATTATAGCCATAGCTCGCATTTGCATCAATATAATTGTTGTTTCTCTCTTAATTCATTGAACATAGGAATATTCACAGCTTGTTTAATTTCAATGATTTCGGGTTCAAAACCTTGAATCCTATTTAATTGAGCCATGTCCTGTTTGGACCATGGAAGTATCATTCCAGAAGCATCATGTTTAATCTGCAAGTTCAGATTGGAAGCATTAAAATCAATACCTCCTTTTAATGCATCCTCCGGCATTGCCATTGCCTCATCCGCTGACAGGTCATAAACAATCCCTGTATCTAGACTGACCATTAGCTTTCTTTTGTCTACAGATATGAATCGCGTATTGAATGTATCTGACATGATCTGCGTCGTTGCCGCCTTTCCCGCCAAAACAGAAGGATAAGTTGAAAAATACAATTCATGATTTTCACCGAAATTGCCCCTGGCGATAAATGATTCCAAGATAGATTTCACCTCTTCTGTCAGAATTAATTCTGCTTGCTCAGTAAACCATTGCTCCGCGCCTCCTTGAACATCAATCTCTCGAATAGAAATAAGTTCAGGATTAGCCCTCAAGTCTTCTACCATAGGATTTTCTAACCCCACAATCTTATCCCCGCTAAAGACAAGCCGGTACATAAGCCCTAAATCTCGACCATCTCTACCGATGTAATGAAGGTGCAACCATTTGGTCCCGTCTGATTTCCGCCGAAAAAGATGCTGCTGATAAAATATCCCTGCTTCAAATCTAATATACGCATACCCAGGAACAATGGGGCTGTCAGAAGCCGATACTATCAAACTTTTCATCGTGGCAAGCCATTGACTTCTTTTAAATTCAATTATTTTTTGAGCGGGCAATCCATCTTGATTTATCAGTCCGTCAAGAAAGACCGTCCTATCTAAATGTGCATCTTCCGGTTTAATCACTATCATCGCATGGTCTTTGACAGTAATCTTTGGTTTACTATCTGTTACATTCATTGGATTTAAATTAACACTAACGATGTCTCCTACTGACTCCATCGCTTTTAGTACTAATCTTATTTGTTCAGGCTTTAATCTATTTGATAAAATCACAGCCACATCAGGGATTAGATGTGTTTGTCCATCATTAGCCTTCATGGCGCGGTCTCGAGTGAATCCGCCTGAAAAATATTTTCTTGGGAATCTTTCATGGGTGTATTGATTGACATCTTCTTTAATGTAATTAAATACGCCTTTCTTAAAGGCCTTAAGATAGTTTTGGTAGATTAGCTGATTGGATTGAGGATCTTGATCGACACCTTTAATCCTTCCTTTATCCGCGTAAATTTTTCCTAACAGGGATTCTTTTAATTCTTTTTTATACCAAGTAGCCAAGACCATCCCACTATACATTTGACGTAGATTAGCAAAATTCTTACCCTCATTGACCTCACGCTCAAGAGCAGGAAGGATGATTTGACGGATGAGTTGAGAGGAAATCCTGTCCAAAGACGGGACATTCGAAAATGATAAATTTTGTTTCGTATGCTTCTGTAGAGATAAATAGTCTTCTTCCAACATCACCTTCAAATGACTTTTGATAATGTAGGCCGTATTTCCTTTTTCACAAACCAATGCTTCATCAGGTACAATCCATACCTTATTAAAAGTATTTACGGGAATGTTGGTGGTGTGATATTCACTCCAAGCACGCTCATAAATTTTTTTCCAAAACTCTTTTCCCAAACCATTTTCGGGATAAATAAGGCTCGACGTAATTTGTTTAAGTAAATAGTCCTGAACCAAAAGGTCTCGTCCCATTTCGGTTTTGCCAAAATTATCTTTAATAATTCTATCCTTTTCATAAGGGCTGAGATTAACCCACTGATCTTCATCAGGAATAGCCAAGGAGGCCAAGAAGTATTTAACGAGTTTCTTATATTCATCTTTTTTTTGATTTCCTTTTAAAATTTGATCCCCTTTATTGATGAAGAAATCAAACTTTAGCGGATTATCCGGACGAACGGTCATTCCTAATAAATGCGAAGGAGTAAATGAAGGACTTAAATTAACCAATATTCCCTGTTCCTTTGATTGCACTATTGCTAAAACAGGATTATCGATTTGTGCTTGCACCAAGAAAGGATAACTCCCTATCTGTGTGGCTAAAAAGCACACTAGTAAATATTTAGATACAATTCTCTTCATTTAAAAAAGTGTAACACATATTATCTGTATTGTGCCACTTAAAGACTTTGGAAGATTTTATTTTTAGGGCAACTGAACTAAGCGGGCGGCACCCAGCATCACAGCATCATCGCCTAATTTTGAAGGAAGGATACGGCAGGTATTGAATTTCTTAAAAAAAGGATCAGCTTTAACTTCTTTGATAACAATCGGAAGGATAAAATCACCACAGGCTTTGATCACCCCACCGCCAAAAATAATGGCTTGAGGATTAAAGGTATGGTTTAAAGAAACAGCGGCCTTGCCGAGTGTTCTCGCTGCTTTGGCTATGACGGATTTAACCACCTTGTCATTTTCACTTAAAGCTTCTTTTAGAATCCGGCTTTTGATCATATTTAATTTGCCGTCATTCAGTTCAGTAACGATTGTTTTCTCCCCAGCTTTAACCGCCAAACGAATATCTCTCTCGATGGCCCAACGGCTTGTCAATGCTTCCAAACATCCATGATTGCCGCAATGGCACAACGGCCCATCAATGCACATAATCATATGGCCCAATTCAGTCGCAGCCCCTTGAACGCCTAAAAGCAATTTCCCCTCAGTAATAACAGCTCCCCCAACCCCCGTACCTGGAAAAATCCCAACAACATGAGAAAGGCCGCGCGCAGCACCAAGCCACGCCTCACCTAAAAGACCGGCATTCACATCATTGGTCATTGCCACACGTTTTTTGTATTTACGTTTTAAAGAAGAACTTAAAGGAAAGCCCGTCAAAGCAATATTGGGAGCAGCCAAAATATGATGATGCGCCGTATTCACAATCCCCGGAACACCAACCCCAATGCCTTTAATAGAAGTTGGCTTAACGCTCCGTGTTTCCTGGATTAGCTCATCAATAGTATCCGTAACACAGTTATAAATGTCGCGGGGGTTGACTTTTTTAGGGGTCGCTGTTTTTGTACGGCTTAAAATTTTTCCTGACGCTGAAATCAGCGCCCCAGCGATTTTGGTACCACCTATGTCAAGACCGATGTAGTAGTTCATGGGGTTATCTAGTGTAATGATTGATGAAATATTCCTGGACCCCGAAAGCAGCGCCTTCTTTTTTAATACGTCCATAGCTACGGTCATTGCGTAAAATCCTGGCCTTACGGGTATCTTTCAAATAGCTTTCTAAAATAAAATGCAAGTGGCTCTTAATTTCAGGTTTGGTGATCTCAAATAATAGTTCAATACGACGGTCTAAATTGCGTGTCATCCAGTCGGCAGACGACAAAAACACACGGCCGTTCCCATTATTGTTAAAATAAAAGATACGTGAATGCTCCAGGAAACGACCCACAATGCTACGCACCTCAATGTTTTCACTTAAACCTTCTACCCCTGGGATTAAGGAACAAATGCCCCGCACAATCAATCTAATTTTAACGCCAGCTTGGGAAGCCGCATACATTTTTTCGATGATTTGAGTATCTTCCAAGGCATTCATCTTGGCAATAATCAACCCATTCTTGTGTTCCTTTTGTGCTTCCATTTCCTTATCAATCAAATCAAAGAAATACTGGCGCAAATCGTGAGGTGAAGAAATGACCCGCTTCCAAGGACTAGGCAGCGAATAACCTGTGATAACATTAAACACATCCGCAATATCTCGGGCAAAATCATCATTGGCCGTAAAGAAACCAATATCGGTATACACATTGGCTGTTTTTTCATTGTAATTTCCTGTTGCTAAATGCACATAACGGCGGATACGGCCTTCTTCTTTGCGTACGATTAAGGTCATTTTAGAATGGATCTTAAGCCCGGCAATCCCATAAATGACATGGCAGCCAGCTTGTTCCAGTTCACGGGACCATTGGATATTCTTCTCTTCTTCAAAGCGGGCCTTGATTTCAACAACAACGGTCACTTGCTTGCGGTTTTTGGCCGCTTCCATCAACGCCTTGATGATCGCTGAATCTTCATTGGTGCGATAAAGCGTCATTTTAATGGCCAAGACATCCGGGTCCTTGGCTGCTGCCGCAATGAGCTCACAGGTTGGTAAAAAAGATTGATACGGCACGTGGATGATAAAATCCTCGTCCTTAATTTTATCAAAAATATTCTCATAGGTAAGCTTCGCGGGAGTAAAACTGGGAAAACGTAAAAGGGGCTTATCGGTCCAAGAATATAAATCATAGAGAAAAGTCAAATCTAGATTTGAAGCAGTAAACACAACTTCTTCCTTGGAAAAATCAATACCATTACACAAAACTTCCAAGAGTTCAGGGGTCGTTCCTTCTTCCATCTGTAAATAAATTGCTTTGGCACTGGAACGTTTTTTTAATTCTTTTTCAAGTGCTTTTAAAAGATCCGGAGCAAAACCCTCGTCGACTTCTAATTCACTATCCCGTAAAACTCGAAATAGCGAAGCGTCTTGGATTTTATAGCCCTTAAAAAACTTCTCTAAATTCTCTTTAATCAGATAATCAATCAAAACATAGACTGACTCTTCCCCTTCCGCTGGGACTTTCAATAAACGCGGCACCGATTTAGGAATAGGGATAATGGCCAAATGATTCTTATCGTTACGGATAATGTTGGCCGCAAAAGCAATAGTGCGTGATGGTAATACAGGAAAAGGGTGCCCACCATCGACCGCCATGGGCGTGATAATAGGATATAAGGTCGTATCAAAAAAGCGCTGCACATACTTCTTTTGCTCAGCATTTAAACCTTCCGGTTTTTTAATGAAAATCTTCTCGCCTTCCAAATCATCACGGATCGGCCCATCATAAATGTCATAGAATTTTTTAACCAAATCATCCGTACGGGTTTTGATTTCGGCAAATAATTCTTGAGGATAAAATCCAAATTGATCACGCTTATTGTAGCCAGAATCAAGAAGCTTCTTAGCCCCAGACATGCGCACCATAAAGAATTCATCTAGGTTGCTGGTAAAAATAGCTAGGAATTTAATACGCTCCAAAAGCGGATTACGCTCGTCAGCCGCCTCTTCCAAGACCCGGCGATTAAACTCCAGCCAGCTTAAATCCCTATGTATAAACTTCTCTTTAGTATCCACCATTAATCCTGTGTTCTTACCGTTAACGTCAATTTATTACCCGTGATTTCCTCGAGTAATTCCTTCTTTTCTAAAAAGTTCTCTTTTTCTAACAAGAAATTCTCATGAGTATAAACAATGATGGTTGCATCCCCTGCGGTATTAAATTTCACTTCTAATTTTTTAACCTTTTGCTTATGGGAACGGTCTAAGGAATTGGCAATACGTAAGAGGGCGCTTAGTTTTTGCACCAAAATCTGTTCAGTTGAAGCCAAGGAATTGTACAAGATATGGGTCTTGAGCGGGGCTGAACGCCTGTGATAACGGGCAATGCAAGCAATGATATTAATCTCATGCTCTGTTAATCTAAATAAGTTCAAAGAACTAATGATGTATTCGCTGTGTTTGTGATGCGAACGGTTATTGACGAACATTCCGATATCATGCAAATAAGATGCCAACAGCAAATATAAGCGGTCTTCTTCCCGAATCCCCAGGGTATCTTTAAAAGCGTTAAAAAGCTGGTCCGTCATGGAAGCCACATGTTTCAGGTGGTTTAAATCCATGCCATATTTGCGGCAAAGAAAATGGGCGACTGAGACCAATTGGCTTAGCTTATTATCCCCTTCGGCCATGTCAAATTTGAACAACAAATGGGCCAAGATTGCCTCAGATAATGACGCTTCCAAGATATACACATGTTCATTCTTGTTTAATTCAAATAAGGTATTAAGGATAATGGCAAAGCCAAGGATGGTCGAGGCAATATCAGGTGGGACATTGTAGGTATTCGCAATCTCCTCGACGTTCATCTGCTTTAACCGTGACAGCAATTCTTGAGCTTCAGAGGCTTTGAATTTAAAAAAATCCGAATCGCGTTTTTTGTTAGGCAATACATTTTGAATAAAAACGGAATAATTTTCATCGATCAAAATAATATCGTCGATATCAACCTGGGTATTGTTCTTCTTCAAAGAGAAGATTTCATTCTCAATATACTCTTGGGTGGCCTCATGCACTTCCTGCTGGGAACCATCCAATGTTTCCATGAATTGCGATAAGCGTAATGTGCCAATAGGAAAACCAATATTCATCAAGGTCAAACCCTTTTCCATAACAGAAATATCCAAAGAGCCTGCCCCCAGCTCAGCAATCAAGAGATTCTTCTTATCAACAGGAAAGGTCTTCTTTAATTTATGGCTTAAGAAATAATCGATGTAATAAACCACGTCCCCAGCATTTAAAACATCGATTTTAAAGCCAGTTTTGCGTAACACCGTATCCAAGAAAATATCCCTGTTACGGGATTCGCGAACAGCGGTCGTGGCAATGACCATGACGTTCTCAACATCATATTCTTTAAGAGTTTCTTTGTATTTTTGTAAAACGGCAGCGGTTTGATTAATAATGGTCTGCGGGATACGTCCTTTTAAAAAGACGTGTTTGCCTAAAGGAATGATGTTCTTTAATGACTCAATAATTTTGACATCTTCCCCATGGCTTTCAGCAATCTGAAGCTTAATGGATGAAGATCCGATGTCTATAACAGCTGCGCGCATAAGCTTCCTTTATAACCTCTCATTATGTCAATATAATGAAGATTACATGAAATTCATGAAAGTATACCATATCCCACCTAAAAGGGTAGCAGATTCGACCAGGGGCATTTTACAAAGGAATGAAGGGGAATTAGGCTTTATTTTTGGGTAAATGGACCTGAATGACCGTCCCTTTCCCCAATTCACTGTCAATTTCGATACTGCCGTTATGCAAATCGATGATTTGATGGCAAATGGGAAGACCAAGTCCTGTTCCATCAGATTTTGTCGTAAAAAAAGGCTCGAAAACTTTAATTAAATTTTCTTTAGGAATGCCGGAACCATTATCTTTGATCGATAAAATGATCTTATGATTCGCATCCATGCATTTAATTTCAATAGTCCCCTCTGATTCAGGTAAAACATCACATGCGTTATTAATCAAATTAGAAAAAACTTCTTTCATTTGAAGTGGATCAGCTTGCAAAACCATTTTTGAAAGCTTCTCCGTATCCTGTATAAAATGAATATTCTTATTGGAACGGGCCTTAGCAATCTCTATACATTCTTGCAAAATTTCTCCAAGATTTACTTCCTTGTACTGAGGTGGGCGAATCCGTGAATAAATCAATAGATTACTGACAATCTCTTCACTTTCACTTACTTTTTTATCAATTATTTCCAAATAAGAATTAATGGGCGATTCTTTGAATTTACGACGAGCATTATTCACCGCTAAATTAATAGCGATCAATGGATTTCTCAATTCATGGGCCACAATGGCCGCTAATTTTCCCAAATCAGAAAAGCGCTTTTGCTTATCAAATTCAGACTGCATTTCCAAGAGTTTCTGGGTCCGATCCATGATAATTTTCTCAAACATTTCATTATCATGTTTAAGCATATCTTCAAACTGCTTACGTTCGGTCACATCTCGGCCAATCCCCACCAGGCCAATTGTCTCGCCAGCCCTATTTTTTAAAGCTATTTTAGTCGTATGTAAAACCCGGGCCCTGTGTTCTTCGTCAATAACAATTTCTTCGGTATCAACCTTATCCTTACCATTAACCAAAATCTCACGTTCATCCGCAAAATACTTCCGCGCATATTCCTCAGGATAAAAATCAAAATCCGTTTTCCCTAGAAGCTCTTCAAGGTGATGGCATTTCATGACACGTACAGTGGCACGATTGGCATCAATAAAACAATGATTAATATCTTTAAAATAGATATAATCTGGAAGTGTATCTATAAGGGTGCGCAGATGATTACTTTGATTCATAAGGTCCTCCTGGGCTTGGAGAGCCAAGTTTTCTTGCGCGTTTTTAAATCTAAAATTTAAATTCTCGAAGTCATTTGTAGACATATTAAACCCTGAAAAATTGCTTTGTATAAGAAAGGATTATAGTCGATTCCCAAATTTTTGTAAATTTTCTTTTTTTAAGCCCCGTAAAGTTTGGATTCAGCACTCAAATCCTTTTTGACAAAGATATCCCATGTAATACCTAAAGAAATAAAGACTAAATAGCCTGCTAAGAAGCATTGAAACACCATGCCCCAGGGCTTAAAACGTTCCTGCAAATGGCGAAGACCCAAAACGAGCATGATAAAAAGTAGAGGTGAAAAAAACAATGACATCCGGGGAACTGCAAAAGGATAGACATGGAAAATGGCCAGCAGTAACTGCAGGCAGAAGATCACCAAGCTTATGCTCGCAAGCGAAGATAGGATAAAACGGTCTTTTCTCAATTGCCGAATACCCATCACCAGCATATACCCCATACTCATCCCTAAAAAAGCCCGGGAAGGAATCTTTATCCATCGAGGATTTTCAGCAAAACGGCGTCCTATTAAATTATTCATCCCCTTGCCAAAAGTACTAAAGAAATCTTTCCAAGAATGGAATGAAATGAAATAATCATGCCAATTTTCCTCAAGCAGATACCTCGCACTGACCCGAAAATCAAAATAATACAATAATCCCAGGATCAAAAGACAACTGCTTAAATACACCGATAATTCAGGCAAGCACTTGCGTTGATTAATGCTCTCTTCAATTAAATTCCATAAGGGCAAAATTAAAAGAAAAATAGCTGGGTATGATAACAATGCTAGCCACGGCAAGAAAAATAATATAAGGCGATAAACCGTAAAATTCTTTTGAATCTCTTTTTTGTCTAATAAAAACCAAACAATTAATCCTGCTGCCAAAACATCCATGCTATACGACTTTAACTCTGCCGCGTAATAAACCATGGGCACAGAACCACACCAGCAGGCAATGTACAACACGAGGTACCATGTATTATCCAATGTCCGCTGAGTGATGCGAAACCAAACAACAAATGCTGCCAGCATGGACAGAAAAGGGAAAAAGCGTAAAGCTAAAAGGTGATAATTAAAGCTTTTAGAAAATTGCTGAATGCCAACAAGATAAGGACGAGGAAAAGCTTGATTACTAAGTAAGGGTCGCTCAAATATTTTTGCGGGATCTAATTGAACGATATTATTTAAAACACATAGCTCATCGTTCCACAAGGGCCGTTGATTTAGAAAATGCCCCAGGCTCAAGACCAAATACCACCCAATAGTCATCAGGATAAGTATTTGAATGGGACGCATAGGCCTCTTAAAAATGACCGCTCCGGAGCATCACCAAGGTGCAGTCATTAACGGTGGTGATCCCTTGGGATTCTGCCATTTGAGACAAGTCTGAGTTCTCTGCGCCTGGATTAAATATGATACGTTTGGGTTTTACACTAAGGATATCAGCCGCAATCTTCGAAGAAATATCAGCCGCCACATACATCGATACCGTATCAATGGGCTCTTTAATATCTTTAATAGAAGGGAAAACGGTCATGCCTTCGATCACTTGAAGGCGCTGGTGTACCGGAAAAACCTGATGCCTTTGTTGTTTTAAAAGCATCAATGCTTGGTAGGAAAAACGATCTGTTTTATCAGAAGCCCCAATAACCGCAACGTTCATAGCATTTCC
>Ga0207000_1137_pt1 | contig 22516 bp, 19 predicted proteins | sample Alteio_BWMinCont_90_FD_153498 | JGI IMG/M metagenome (GOLD analysis project Ga0207000, IMG submission 153498) | Enriched cells from forest soil in Barre Woods Harvard Forest LTER site, Petersham, Massachusetts, United States -... | ecosystem: Environmental > Terrestrial > Soil > Temperate forest >...
AGATCGGCCGCTGGTCGCGGCAAACCCAGGACGGCAGCCGCAGCGATTTGAGTTTTCAACCCCAGCCGGCCGTCTGGGACCTCGTTGAAAGCGACAGCGGCAACTGCCTCGGGCGCGGCTGCAAGGACTATGGCAAGTGTTTCTACTTCCGCGCGCGCCGGCAGATGTTCGGTGCGCACATCCTTGTCGTGAATCACGCCCTTTTCTTCAGCGACCTGGCGCTGCGGCGCGAGGGAGCGAGCCTGCTGCCCGATTACCAGGTCGTGGTCCTCGACGAAGCGCACACCCTTGAGGACGTGGCGTCGGACCACCTGGGCATCCAGGTCGGACGCGGCAGCATTGATTACCTCCTCAACAAGCTCTTCAACAAACGGTCGCAGCGCGGCCTGCTCGCCTACGTGGGATCTTTGGAAGCGCTAACGCAGGTCGAGCGGGCACGGCTGGCCAACGAACAGTTTTTCCATTCGATCGAGGCGTGGATGCTGCGCCAGCCGCGCGGCGCCCGCTGGCAGCAGCGCCCGGCATCCGACACTGTGCGCGTGCAGCAGCCGGACATCGTTGCCGACGTGCTGAGCGAGGAGCTGAAAAAGTTAACCAGCCACGTCGAGGCGGTGGCCAAGGACATGGACGACGAACAGAAGATCGAGTACACCGCCGTCGCCGACCGAATCAGCCAGGCCTTTCTCGGCGTCGGGCAGTGGCTGGGCCAATCGCTGGAAGGCCAGGTCTACTGGGTCGAGACTACGGGCGGACGTTCCCAACGCATCGACCTGGTTAGCGCCCCGATCAATGTCGGCCCGGCCCTGCGCGAGCACCTATACAGCAAGGTGCCGACCGTCGTCATGACCAGCGCAACCCTGAGCGCGGGCGGCCGGGCGGGCTTTCGCCATTTTCAGGAACGGCTGGGCTTCCAGGATTCGACGACGCTCCAACTCGGCAGCCCGTTTAACTTCCGCGAACAGGCGGAGCTGCACCTGTTCAAGAAAATGCCCGACCCGTCCGCCAACCCCGCGGCCTACGAAGAGGCGGTCCTAACCAAGATCCCCGAATATGTGCAGCGGACCGGCGGGCGGGCGTTCGTTCTGTTTACCAGTTATCAGATGATGCAGAAAGCGGGCGAAAGGCTGCGGCCGTGGTTCGCGAGGAACGGCTACACTCTCATGACCCAGAGCGACGGCTTGCCACGCACGCAGATGGTGGAGCGGTTCCGGGTCACGGACAAGGCGGTGCTGTTCGGAGTGGACAGCTTTTGGCAGGGTGTGGACGTTCCGGGCGCCGCGCTATCGAACGTCATCATTACCAAACTGCCGTTTGCGGTGCCGGACCGGCCGGTGCTGGCGGCGCGGCAGGAAGCGATCGAGGCGGCGGGTGGGCAGCCGTTCCTGGATTACCAGGTGCCGCAGGCGGTTATCAAATTGAAGCAGGGCTTCGGGCGCCTCATCCGGACATGCACCGACACCGGGATCGTGGTCATCCTCGATCCACGGGTACTAACCAAGGGTTATGGGCGAAACTTTCTGGCCGCTCTGCCGGAGTGCCGCCGCTTCGTCGATAGGGACCTTGTACCGTAAAGTCGGCCGCCTCGGCGATGTTCTCGGGTGGCGATAGGCTCGTATCGATCCGCGGCGCTTCGATGAAGCGCAACAAAGGCGGGTCGAGGCGTTCAAAGCAGACACCCGCACCGACCCGGCAAGCCCAGAGGCCGCCGGGCGAAGTTAGGGCCATTTCGTAAGGAATGCCGACCTGCACCTCACAGAGTCCGAGGCGCTGCGGCGTCCGCTTGCCCGTCTCCTCCGCCGGAATGAATTCGTAATAGAGGCCGTGATCGGGCAGCAATCGCAGCAGACCGTGGCGCGGGTCTTCCACAGCGACGATGCCTTCCGGGAATCGACCCATTTCCAGCAGCGAGACCCTTGGCCCCAACTCGCGCCGCAATGCTTCCAACAGTCCGCGCTCTGATAACCGGCAGGTGTAAACGACCGCGAGCAGATTGGACCAAACATCCGTGATCTTTTCGCGCTTCGCCAGTGTTTTCACGCGGTCGAACACGTGTCTCAAGTCGGTGAGCGAGCCGCACGCCAGCGTCAACGGTTCCGGCAGACATTTTTGGGCTAACTCGTCCAGCGCGGCATTCGCCCCGTCCGGCCCTCGCACCGGTCGGCCTGGGGCGATGAGGCTGTATGGCCGCCACAAGCCCGGGAGGCAAGCGCGAATTGCCTCCTCTGGCGTTGCTGGCCTGGTCCGCCTCGCACAATGCAATACGGTTGTCGGCCCGCCAAGGAACAGTAGCGAACCGGACAAAAGTTGTGCCAACGGGTGTGCGTGGAATACGAAAGCCAAGGCCGTCTGCAACGCCGCACGCCGGGCCGCGAATCCGGCGGGCGAGAGCAACACCTGGCGAGGCGTCTTTTCGCCCGTTTCATACGATGCCAGGCCCAAAAGCGGTCCCGGCCATGTCGATCCCGCGAGAGGTTGATCGGGCATTTGCCAGTAGGCACGGGCGAGGGCCGCGCTGGTTGTCGTTGGCACCAGTCGCCGATAATCCTCCTCGGTCCGAATGCGGCCAAAGTCGTGATCCAACCCGAAGCGCGTACTTTGAGCGGTATGAACGAGACCGAGGAGGGTATTTGCCTGAGACCGGCCGGGATTGATTTGATCGAGCCGGGCCAGACGCCGACGGCTTCGCGCGCGCAAAAACGCCTCGATCACTCGTCGGGCAACGTGCGTCGCGGCGATCCGTGCCTGGATCGTCTGCCAGCTTGTGTTCAACCGTTCAGGTAGGATGGCCATTCCTCGGTGTGCAAACGGCGAAGTTACCCACCCTTATGAATACCGCGCCCTTTGACGGGTGACAAGGAGAAGTCAGCTTTTCGAAGTGGCCTAACTAACGCAAAGTAGCCGGCACACGGAGTGTGCCGGCTACTTTCGGTAACAAAAAACGACGCAACCCATACCCTGAGCGGGGAGTATGGGTTGCAATGCAGCGACGGTTTCAGGCCGTGCCTAGATCAGGCCGTCGAGCGGCTTGCCTTCGGCGATCTCCAACGGACGGCCGAGGTTGTCCCGAATCTTCGTGCTCGGTTGGAGGCCCAAGCCCTTGTAAATGGTCGCGTACAAGTCTCCGATGGAACACGGCTTGTCCTTGATGTCGGTGCCGTCGGCACTCGTGGAGCCGTAGATTTGGCCGCCCTTGATGGCGCCGCCGCCGACGACAACCGACCAGCAGCGCGCCCAATGGTCCCGGCCGGCATTCTGGTTGATGCGGGGCGTGCGGCCGAATTCGCCCATCCATAGGACGACCGTGTTCTTCCACATTCCGCGATCGGTGAGTTCCTTGACCAGCGTACCCATGCCCTTGTCGAGCCGGCCGCCGTTGCCCATGTTGTTGCCGTTGCCCTTGATGGCTGGGAAGATGTTGCCGTGGTTGTCCCAACCGCCAAGATCGATCTCGACGCAGGTCACGCCCTTTTCGACCAGCTTGCGGGCCAGCAGGCAGCCCATGCCGAAGCCGTTGCCCATTCCGCCGTAGGCGTCGATGGTGGCCTTCGGTTCCTTGGAGACCTCAAAGATCGTGCGGAGCGGCGAGACGGTCAGGTCGAACGCCTTTTTGTAGATCGTCTGATGTGCTTGCGCGGGGCTTCCCGCGGCTTCGCGCTCGGCCTGGTCTCTCAACTCGGGGAAGGTTTCTTCGGTGAATTCTTTTTCGAGGGCGTAAAAGAGGCGCTGGCGGCGGCGCAAGCGCTCCATTTCCATGTCCTTGTCGCCCAAACCGCTAGGCGGCTTGATGTTGGCGGGCGGCTGGCCGGCGTTCTGGACGCTGAACGGGGCATAAGCCATGCCGAGGAAGCCAGGACCTATGCGCTGGGCGGTGCCGCCGACGCCGATGAAGCCGGGCAACGGCAGGTCCTTGGGCGTCAGCTGCGAGGAGACCACCGCACCCATCGCTGGGAACTGCACGATCGGGTTGGGTACGCGGCCAGTATTCATCAGGACGGTGCCGCGGTCGTGGCTGCCTTCGTTGGTGACCAGCGAACGGATGATAGAAAGGTTCTTGAATTCCTTGGCGACGGTGGGCAGCACTTCGCTGATTTCGATGCCGTCCACGGGGGTTTTGATCGGCTTGAAATCGCCGCCGTTGGCGGTGCCGGGCTTGAGGTCCCACAGGTCCATGTGGCTGGGGCCGCCGCCCATCCAAAAGATAATCAGGCTTTTCGCGTCCTTTTTGAGTTCCGTCTCGTTGGCGCGTAGGGTCTGGACGAAGTTGAACGTGGGGAGGGCCAATGCCGACGCGCCGGCCACGTGCTTCATGAAATGCCGCCGATTCATCCCGTCATGCATGGGAACCCCCTCTTGTCGGATTTGGCGCGATTGTGCTGGGTGTATCAATCAGTGTTGTGCATGGCCGTTGCCATGTCAAGGACATCTTCACAAGCAACCCGACTCCCTCCGCGGTTCAGATATGAGACGGCCGGCGCGCGGCGGAAGTTCCATAAAGGGCGATTTCGGTTGGCGATTTTTCCTTTCGCCACAGACAGCGGCGGGACATACTGGGGAAGCTGGTTTGCCGCAAGCGGCAAGCGATTCCCCCGGATTATGGGCAAACCTTTCCAATGCGCTCCAGGCTAAGCCAACAATTGCGCGGTGCGGTCAACCGGCAACGCCTGCTTGACACGGCCACGCGGCTAATTGCCGTTCCAAGCCCTACGGGCGAAGCCGGGGCCGTCGCCGACTGCCTGACCGACTTGCTGCGCGCGGACGGCTTCACGGTGGAACGCCCGCCGGGAGGCCATCCCGCCGCGCCCGCCGTCGTCGTGCGCCTCGGTGTTGCCAAACCCGGGCGGACGTTGCAATTCGACGGCCACCTTGACACGGTTCATTTGCCCTTCGTGCCGCCGCAGGTCGACGGCGGCCATCTCACCGGTAGCGGCGCGTCCGACATGAAAGGCGGGGTGGCGGCAGCCGTCGAGGCGATGCGCGTGCTGCGGGACACGACCAGTCTCGCGGCGGGATCCGTGCTATTCACCGCTCACGATCTGCACGAAGCACCGTGGGGTTTCGGCCAGCAGCTCGACACACTCATCCGCGACGGCATCGTCGGCGACGCGGTGCTTCTACCCGAACCATTGACTGACCACCTGCCTATCATCGGCCGCGGTGCCGCCACTTGGAAGGTGATCATTCGCCGCCCCGGCGTGCCCGTCCATGAAGTGATGCGGCCGCCCGACGAGCCGAGCGTACTTGCGGCGGGGGCTGCACTTGTGATGCGGTTGGGGCAATTGCAGAGAACGTTGGAGTATAGGACGGATGCGCTGGCCGGCAGCGAGAGCGTATTCGTCGGCCAGTTTCATGGAGGGGAAATCTACAATCAGTATCCCCAAAAGTGCTGGTTGGAAGGCACGCGCCGCTGGCTGCCCGGAACGGGGCGGGCGGAAGTCGAGCGGGAGTTCCGCCAACTCCTGGACCAACTGGCAGCGGAAACGGGCACGACCATTGACGCGGAGTTCCGCTTCATCCGCGACGCCTTTCATTTGCCGCAGGAAGACCCGCTGGTTTCGGCCTTCCAAAGCGCATATGAGGCGATTTCTGGCCGTAAGTTGCCGATCGGTCCGAAGGCGTTCGTGGACGACGGTAACAGTTTTTCCGGCGCGCGCGGCATCGCGGCGATCACGCACGGCCCGCGCGCCGGCGGCCAGCACACGGTCAACGAATGGGTGTCAATCGACGATTTGGAGCGCGTCGCCCACCTGTACGCCTTGACCGCGGCGCTGTATTGCCCCGCGCCGCTCGCCATTAGCGAAGTTCAAATGCCATGAGCACGCCTTCCGCCGTGGCTGCCACCGCTTCCGAGCCCAAAGGGTCCAAAGCCAGGCCCACCACTCGCCCCGCGACTTCCACTTCCGCGCGGGCTGCGCCGTCGGCCCCGCGCAGCGTGGCGCGCGGTTCCAGCCCGACGGTTAGCCAAACGTCGCCCGCATACGTGCAGGCCAACACGCGGCAGGGTGCGACAGCGGGGACAAAGCGTCGCGATTTAGGCCCATCCGTCAAGCTGTAACAACACGCCCCCTCGCTGAAACAGGCCAGTACGACCAAGCCCCCGTCTCCGGTCGCCGCAAGTGACCCGGTGTGCGCCACCAGACCGTCGCGCCAGACACAACGTCCCGTCTCGTCGAAGCAAGCCACCAGGCCGAAATCGGCGCAGCCGATCAGGATCGGTCGTTCCGGGACGAAAGAGAGAAAGTGGAGCGGTCTTGGATTGTTATTCATCCACAATTGGGTGCCGGTTTGGTCGAAGAGTTGCAAGCTGCCGTCACCGCCGGCGACGGCGATGCGCTCGCCGGAGCAATCCACGGCGACGGCGGTGGCGCGGCCGTCGATCGAACGCTGCCAGCGCGGCGTCAGGTCAGGGGCCAGCAGCCACACCTGCCCTTGCTCTCCGACCGCGGCGAAGCTGCGGCCATCGGCCGCCGCGCACGCCGCGGCCAGATCGCCTGGCGTCTGGACTTCCGCCTGTTGTTGACCACTGCGGTCGTAAAGAAAAAGCGTGTGCCCGGCGTCCCAGAGCAGGTGCCATCCGCGCTCGGGCGCGGCGCTCAGGCCGCGCAACGTGGAGGAAACGGTCTGAGACCAGAGCGGGCGCACGGGAACCGTTGGGATCGGGGGAAGGTCACTGGCCGCTCATCATGGGCGACATCGACATCGGCATCTTCCCGAGCAGCAGAAGCAACTCGTTGAGAGCGCGGCTGTAAGTCGCATCGCTTTCCGTCTCAACGACGGTAACGTTCGGGACGACACCGCTGCCGGCCACGAGGGTTTTCAACGGCGAGGAGAAACGCGCGACGGTGACCCGGATGCCGCCGCCGGCGTGGTTTAGAGGGATTATCTGTTGAATGGTGCCCTTGCCGAAGGTCGTTTGGCCAAACAGCTTGGCCTTGCCGTTTTCCTTCAGTGCCGCGGCGAGGATCTCGGCGGAGCTGGCGGTGTCTCCGTCCACGAGGACGACCACAGGCGCCTGGAACGGGTTGCCGCCCTCGGCCTTGTACGGCTTGTTGAATTCTTTTAACTGGCCCTGGGTGAACACGATGATACTGTTCTCGCCCAAGAACAGGTCACTCACCTGGACGGCCGCCTTGAATAGCCCGCCGGGATTGCCACGCAGGTCAAGGATCAGGCCTTTGATCCCCGCCGTTTGGAGTTGGGCAAGCGCTTCTTGCACTTCTTTGGGCGTGGTCTCCTGGAAGCTGTGGATGCGGAGGTAACCAACGTCTTCCAGGCCCGAGCCCATCGTCCCGGCCATCCGGTGTTCGACCGTCGGCGTCGCGACCGCCCGGCGGACCAGCCGGATGTGGGACTTGATCGGCTCGCCCGGATTCATCGGGTTGTCCGACAGTACATCCAGTTCGATAATCGTATCCGGCTCACCCAAAAGTCGCTCCGCAACCGCGTCCGGGGCCATGCCGTCCACGTCCTGTGAGTCGATTTGCTGAACACGGTCACCCGCCGCCAACTTGGCATCCTCCGCCGGGCTGTTTGGGTACACGCGCGAGATCACAACCTTCTGGTCGGTGATGGCGAGATCAACGCCCACGCCGACGTAACGGCCGCGCAGGGCGTTGAGGTGGAACGGGGTCAAGTACAGCGTGTATTCGTCCAGGGAGTTACACGCGCCGCAGGCGAACTCCAGCGCGAAGAGGACGGCAGCACGCTGGACGTTGGCCACCGCCCCCTGTTGATGGGCGTAACGGGCAAACGGTACGATCGCGTCACGGCATTGCTGCGAGTTGGTGACCCTTTGGGCCTTCAACTCTTCCAGACGCACGCGCAGGGCGTCCAGCACTTTTTTGTCCGCGGTTGGCAAGTATTGCTTGGTGAACGCTTCGTCGTCGAGGGCGTAGGCGATTTCTTGCAGGCCATTTCGGAAAAGCGCGCCCGGGTCCGTCTTGTGAGGATCGAAGTAGCTTTTGGACAGGGTTTCCAGCACCTGGTCGAGAATCGCCAGCGCATCCCGCTGCTCCAACTTGCCCAGGGAATCGTGGTACAGGCGGTCGCCGTGGCGGCGCTGCAACGAATAGCGGCGCAGGCATTCCTGGTAGGCCTCGCGGACCTCGGCACTCGGCTTCTCCTTGCCGTGGATCAGTTCGTCATAGCAGCGCACCGCCAACAGCCAGTTACCGGCCTTGTGGGCGGCCCGGGCCTGCGATTCTAGGTTTTTCCGCGAAGGGGAAGAAAAATCGGTCGGGGAAGGCGCCGCTTGCAAGACGAGCGGGAAACAAAGGAGGGCAACCCCGGTCAACAGCATTAGGCTGAGGATTGATTTGAAGCGTTCGGGATGCTCTCTTCGTGCGCTCAACAAGGTTCACCTCCGCCCAGATTCCGCGCGCGGAATACTGTCTTACCGAATATTCCATTTCGGCGCAGAGTTTCATACCTCCTGGCAAGTATAAAGGTATGACGATGGACGGTCAAACTCTGATTGGACATTAGTTACAAATGGTGACAGATTCCGGCGAGCGTATGTATTCTAATGTTCAGTACAGCAGTGGCCACTTTCTTGTCGGGCCGTCGCTTGAACGGCGCCTGAATCACCCTGGTTTTTGCAGGTATCGTCGCATGATCGACCCGGTACGACAGGAAGTCATTGCCCTGGCCCATACGGTGGTGGTCAAGGTCGGCACCAACGTCTTGACCCGCGCCGACGGCACGCTGGAGCCATCGCAGCTCCAACGTCTGGCGGATCAGCTGCAACGACTTCGCGCGACGGGGCGGAAGGTCGTGCTGGTCAGTTCCGGCGCAATCGGGGCGGGCGTCGGCCGGCTCGGGCTGCCCCGGCGTCCGGTCGACCTGCCGCACTTGCAGGCATGCGCCGCCGTCGGCCAGACGTTTCTGATGCGCGCCTACGAGGACTGCCTGGCCGGCCACCAGATTCCCACCGCCCAAATCCTTTTGACGGCCGGGGATTTCGACAACCGCGCCCGCTATCTTAACGTCCGCAACACCATCGTCACCCTGTTCGAGTGGGGCTGCTTGCCGATCATCAACGAAAATGACACGGTGAGCGTGGCCGAGATTCGTTTCGGCGACAACGACCATCTGGCCGCGATGGTGACGAACTTGCTGCAAGCGCCGTTACTTATCCTTCTGTCGGTTGTGGACGGCCTATACAGCAGCGATCCCAGGACATGCCCGAATGCGGAGCTGCTCAGGACCGTGCCGACGATTGACGGCGTGGTCATGGAAATGGCGGGAAACAGCAAGAGCGCGCTGGGGTCCGGCGGAATGCGAAGCAAGTTGCGGGCGGCGCGGTTGGCGACCGTGGCCGGGGAATCGGTCATCATGGCCAACGGCGGCATCGACGGCGTGCTCGACGCGATCTTTCGCTGCGAACCCGTCGGCACGCTATTCTTACCGCACAACAGCACCTTGCCGGCATGGAAGCGTTGGCTCGGTTACACGGCCCGCCCGCGGGGGCGGTTCATCGTGGACGCCGGCGCCCGCCAGGCGGTGCAAGCGCAGGGCCGCAGCTTGCTCCCGATCGGCGTGGTGCAGGTGGTCGGCACGTTCGGCAAGGGGGACGTGGTGTCGCTGTGCGATCCAGACGGCGTTGAGTTCGCGCGCGGGCTGACGAACTACGCCTCGGCGGCGGCCGACCGTCTGCGCGGCTTGCGTTCGGAACAGATTCGCGAGGTGGTCGGGACGTTCCCGTATGAGGAAGTGGTCCACCGCGACAATTTGGTGGTTATCGTCTAATAGTTTGGCGCGTCCTTCACGAAACGTCGCGCAACCGCGGCCGATCCGGCTTGTCGTCCCTTCGGGCAAACGCCAGCCGCCGCGGCCGTTCCAGCCGTTCAAAATCTTGGCAACGTAGCCGGATCGCTTCGACGTGCGTGTGCGTCTCCATGATGAGGAAGGCGTCGGCCGCGACGGACTGTTCAAGCAGGGTCGGCAAGCCGTACAGGCCGCCGAATGGAGGGACCACGCCCCACTCGCAATCCCGGAACAGCGCCGCCATCTCACGGTCGACGGCGACGCGCACCGGGCCGTGCAGCACCGTCCGGAGTCGTTCGACGTCTACCTGAAAGTTGGCGGGAAGGATCGCGACGACGTAGCCGGACGGGCCGCGCAGCAACACGCACTTGGCGACTTGGGCGCCGGGGACGCGCAGGTACTTGGCCAGCTGGTGGGCCGTGAAGGCCAGGGGGTGCGGCAGGTACTCAAAAGCGACCCGCTTTTCGCGCAGGAAATCGGTGATGCGCATGGAAATATGACCCCGTTCCGTACATTCCAGATAGGATGGCGCTGCTCTTGAGCGAGGCGGCACGAGCGCTGGGCGGATCGCCTCTTCGGCCTAGTATAAACGGGAAGCGGCCGACATCGGCCGCACCGTTTGCCCATTTTCTCCAGCCGGCACCGGGGCCAGTGCGCCTGGTAACGGACGTAACAGATTTGCGGCGGCGCGACGGGATTGGAAACCAATGACGATTGCCGACGACGAGATCGAGGTTATGCGACAGGACCTACAGCGCGGTCGTTTCCGGTCGGTGCTGTTCGATTTCGACGGCACGCTGTCTCTCATCCGCGAAGGCTGGCCGGGCGTCATGATCCCGATGATGGTCGCCGTGCTGCGCGCGACGCCGACACATGAGACCGACGCGGAGTTGACCGGAGTCGTCGAGGAGTTCGTCATGCGCCTCAACGGGCGGCAGACGATCTATCAAATGATCCACCTCGCCGAGGAGGTGCGCCGCAGACGCGGCACAGCGCTCGATCCCCTGGCCTACAAGCAGCGCTATCATGACCTGCTCACGGAGCGGATTGCCGGCCGGCTCGCGGCCTTGCAATCCGGCGCCGCCAAACCGGAAGACTGGACTGTGCCCGGCGCCCACGCCCTGCTCGACGACCTGCGCACGCGCGGCCTGAACCTCTACCTGGCCAGCGGCACGGACCTAAAATACGTGCGCCACGAGGCGGAGCTGCTCGGCATCGCCGCCTATTTCGGAGAACACATCTACGGCGCGCTCGACGACTACCAGAGCTTTTCCAAGCAGATGATTATCGAGCGCATGCTGCACGCCAACGACCTACAGGGCGAGGAGTTGTTAGGCTTCGGCGACGGCTTCGTCGAGATCGAGGAGGTCAAGCGCGTCGGCGGCGTGGCGGTGGCGGTGGCCAGCGACGAGGTACTGCGCCGCGGCGTCAATGCGTGGAAGCGCGATCGGCTGGTCCAGGCCGGGGCGGATGTCGTGATCCCGGATTTCCGTGGCCGCGAACGCCTTTTGAATTACCTCTTCGCTACAAACGCCTAGCGGCAGCGTGACTCCGCCGCCCATGGCAAAAACAAATCTCTCCCACCTTTTACTTGTGTTTTGCTACGGATTCGTGTTATTCCTGTTATTCGTGGTTTCTCGCTCCCGTGGATGGCGAGGTGTCGTGGCCCGCGCGGTGCCGCAAGCGGCGATGAAAGGTGGTCGATCATGCGTTGGATTCTGCTGCTGTGTGCGGCCTCGCTGCTCGGTGCCGCCGCTCAAACCGTCTGCGCGGACGAACCGCCGGTGGTCAACCCGCGGGCCAAACAGTTCAAGGTCCAGGGCAAGTTCACCGAAATCCTGGTAAACGACGGCGACAAGACCGAGTCACCGGTCCGCATCCCGGCATTCTTCACCGTCGAGGGCAAAAAAGCGACATTTCGCTCCGGCGGCGCCACGGGCGTGCTCGGCAACGGGGACGCTGCGGGCGCGCCCTACGGCTTCTCGCTCCAGCTGACCATCACACGGCTGGGGGGCGATGAAATCCTCTTGGAAATGGCCATCGACAACTCGCAATTGTCTGTTGACGGCAAGGTGACCTCGGCACGCAACGTCTCGCTCAGCACCGCCCGGAAAGCAAAAGGCGGTAAGGCGGTCCGCCTCGTCCTAGAGGAAGACGCGCGCGGCGGACCGCGACAATGGCTGGACCTTACGGTCACGGAAAGTGACGAGTAGGAACGCCATCCAGGAAGCGCGGCGGAGAATATTGACAGGCGTGAGTGAACGAATTACTCTATATTCGTCATGGATACAACAACGGTGAAACGATCTGAGAAGAAAAACGTCAACCGCGAGCCTGGACCTGGTGTCGAACCCGGGTCCAGTACGCGTCGCCAGCAGCCTGGCGACGTGCCGCCGTTGACCTCCGCGGTCTTCCACATCCTGCTGGCGCTGGGAGACGGCGAAAGGCACGGCTACGCTATCATGCAGGAGGTGGCGCGGCTTACCGACGGCCACGTCCAATTGGGGCCGGGCACGCTGTACCGCTCAATCCAGCGGATGCTGACCGACGGCCTCATCGGCGAGTGTGCGGAACGGCCCGACCCGGAGCTGGACGACGACCGCCGCCGCTATTACCGCCTGACCGATTTCGGCAAGCGCGTGGCGTCGGCCGAAGCGGAACGACTTTTCGCCCTGGTCACAGCGGCAAGGAACAAGGGAATCCTGCACTTGCCTCAAGGCGGCTACATCGTTTAGGTGACCGAATGCCTACTGCCACCCGGCGTCCCCGGGCTGTGGACTGGTCGTGCCGCTTGTACGCCCTGCTGGTGCGCGCGTACTCCCCACATTTCCGCGAGCGCTACGGTGCGGAGATGGTGCGCGTTTTCGGCGATTGCTGCGCGGCGGCATTCCAGTATGACGGTACCGGAGCTTTGTTGGCAGTTTGGGCGCGGGCTCTGCTCGATCTCGGCCGCAACGCCCCGGCCGACCGCGCCCAGGACCTGGTGCGCGACCCTGGCGCGCGCCGGCTGCTTTTTGCCCTGGTGCCGGTGGCCTTGCTGCTGGCCGCGGTGATCTGCGTGGCCGACGTGTTGACCGTCGAAATTCAAGGCCCCGTGTACCTGCTGTTGCTATTTACCGCGCTGCTCGGCCTGGCCCATCCGCGGGCGGTAAACCTCTGGGCAGTGGTGCTGGGCGCCTCCGTGCCCGCAACCCTTACCCTGGCCCGATGGCGCGGCTGGCACTTGCCGTACCCCACCGACGCTTCGACCCCGTACTATGCCCTCCTCGCGCTCGTCCCCGCCTTCCTTGGCGCGCACGGCGGTGCATGGGTACGGCGGCTCCTCGGCCATTGCCGCGCGAACCTTCGCACCCCGGCATTTGTCCTGGCCGTTGTCCTGCTGGGAATCGTTTGCTGCTACCAGGGCGTGGGAGTGCTCGACCGCAAGGCGGAGTTCCCCGTGGCCAAAATGCCTTACGACCCCTGGCACTCCCTTGTGCGCATCATGGATCCTAGCGCTTTGGTTTTCCGATTGTCGTAAAGCAAACCGACCCGCCAACGAATGCGCTGATATCGGCGCTAATCGGTTGACGGCCTTTGCCGCAATCCCGATTCATCCCCGTCGCTCTGGGCCGGCGGCGCGACAGGGTTCTCGTTCCGGCCATGACCGGTGTGTCCTACCCGTTCGCCCTCCCAACCCTGATTGCGAGGTGGCCCGTGTCGAATCGCCAATTACTCATTGTCGGATCATTTGCGGTGGCCTGTTGTGTCATTCTCGCGGTGGCGTTGAACCGCCAGGCGGCGCCGCCTCCCCCCCCGAAAACGGACGAAGCCGCGACCATCGGACGTTATCAGGTCGTGTCGGTTTCCCACGATGACAACCCGGCCCACGTCGTTGTTCTCGACACAATGACCGGCGTGACCTGGCAAGTCCGTCTGCTCGCGGAAGCCAAGGACGCTCCCGGCTGGCGGTTCATCGGTTCGCCACCCCAGAGAGTGTTGCCGGCGGTCGCCGTTTCTGCTATGTGAAAGCCTCAGCGGTCGTTCCGGCCCCTTGACGGGGCCGGATTATCACCCTGAGGAAACGTGCCATGTCCCGTCGCCGTATCGCCGCCCTTTGCCTCGTTCTCGTCGCCCCTCTTTTCACCGCGGCGCGTCTGCCGGGAGCAGACGACCTGTCGGACAAGATCGAAGCCCTCATCCAGGCTCCCGAATACAAGCACAGCCGATGGGGCGTCCTCGTCGTGGACGCTGAGACGGGCAAACCCATCTATGCACAAAACGCCGACATGCTGTTCGCGCCCGCCTCCGTGACCAAGCTTTACACCTGCGCGGCGGCGCTCGTCGCCTTCGGTCCCGATTACACGTTCGAGACGCCGGTCTTTAGCCGCGGCGAGGTTGTCGAGGGACGTTTGCGCGGCGACTTGATTCTCGTGGCCAAGGGCGACCTGACTCTCGGCGGGCGTACGAAAGCGGACGGCAAGATGGCGTTCAAAAACCAGGACCACATTTACACCACCGCTACCAGCACAACCGTCGAATTGACCGATACCGACCCCTTGGCGGGGCTGAACGACCTTGCGAGACAGGTCAAGGCAGCGGGGATCAAGCAGATCGACGGCGACGTGCTGATCGACGACCGCCTATTTGATCGCGCGCGCGGCAGCGGCAGCGGACCGGACTTGCTGACGCCGATCGTGGTCAATGATAACCTCATCGACGTGGTGATTAACCCCGCGGCCAAGGCGGGGGAACCCGCTACCGCCAAGCTGGTGCCGCACACCGAGTATGTGCAAATCGACGTGCAGGTGGACACCGTTGCCGACGGCCAGCGTTCGCGGATCGTCACGGAGCGTGTCGGCCCCCAGCGCTACACCGTCCGCGGCCAGATCGCCGTCACCTCCAAGCCGTTGGTGCGCATCTGCGTGGTGGACGATCCGGCCGGTTTCGCCCGCGCGCTGTTCATCGCCGCCCTGGCAAAAGAAGGCGTGAAGGTGCGGGCCAGCGCCTTGCGGGCGCCGACGGCGGACCTGCCGGAGAAGGACGCCTACGCCAAACTGACGCGCGTCGCCGTCTACAAATCGCCACCGCTTTCCGAGGCCGTCAAGGTGACGTTGAAGACCAGTCACAACCTTTATGCCAGCCTGTTGCCCCTGCTCTTGGCGGTCAAGAACGACAAGCGCACCTTGGCCGAGGGCATGCGGCAGGAAGCCAAAGCGCTGGCTGACCTCAAGCTGGACGTATCCGAAATCGTGCTGGAGTCCGGCGCGGGCGGCGGCAACAGCGACCGCGTGACGCCGCGGGTGACCGTGCAGCTGTTACAAGCCATGGGTAAACGCACAGAATTCACTGCGTTCAAGGCGGCCTTGCCCGTCCTCGGCGTGGACGGCACCTTGGCGGACATGGTGACGGCCGACAGCCCGGCGCGCGGCAAGGTTTTTGCCAAGACGGGCACCTACACGGACTCGGATTTGCTCAACGACCGCCCCTTCCTGCGGAGCAAGTCGCTGGCCGGCGTGATGACAGCGGCCAACGGCAAGACCCTGTATTTTGCGATATTCGTCAACGATGTTCCGCTGCCAGCAGGCGTTACTTCGGTGCGCGAAGGCAGGCAACTCGCCCGACTGTGCGAGATCATATACCACAACGCGCCGTGAACCGTTTGGGCTGCTTGCGGCGAAGCGCTTCGCCGCAAGCGGCCAACTCATTTCTTCAAATCCCAGCAAACCAGCTTCTTGTTGTCTCGCCCGTACAAGCGGCCGTTGGCCAGGGCCATGTACGCCCGCACCGGGTTCCTCAGGACGGTCGCCTTGGCCTTCTCGTCGTACTTCTCCGGCGTCGCCGCGAGCAACACCAGTTCCCCGTTCTCGGTCATCAAGATCAGGTTGCCGTCTGCGACGATCATCGAGCCGGTGCCGAAACCCTTCTTCTCCCATTTCACCTTGCCGGACTTCAGCTCCACGCACCGCAGCACGGCCCCCGCCTCCTCCCGGCCGTCAAAGCCGTACAAGCAACCGTCGTGGTACACCGGCGTGTCGAAGTGGCACGAAAGCGTTTCGTCGTTGCTCCAGACTTCTTCGAGCTTGTCTTTCTTGACCTTCGCAAGCATTGCCCCGGTGCCGTAGGAAGCCGTGACAAACACCTGATCGTCAAGCAGGACGGGCGTGGCGGCGTTCACCGAGGCGTCGATTTTGGCCCGCCAATGCTTGCTAAAGCGGACAGCGCCGTTGGCCGGGTCCAACGACACGATTCCTTCGCGGGTGAAAAACAGGACGTGGCGCACGCCGTCGATGGTAGCTGCGACGGGCGACGAATAACTGGCGTCGTGGTCCGTCGCCTTCCAAACCTCTTTGCCGTCGGCCTTGTTGAAGGCGACGATACCGGCACCCTTGCCGCCGCCGACGTTCACGAGCAGCAGGTCGCCCTCAATGAGCGGGGTCGTTGCCACGCCGAAGTAGCTTTGTTTGATCTTGTAGTCGTTGACCAACGCCCGGGACCACACCTTGGTGCCCTTTTCCAAGTCCAGGCACAGCAGCCCGCCCTCGGCGCCGAGCGTGTATACCCGGCCCTCAGACACCACGGGCGTCGAACGCGGCCCGTCGCCCTTGCCGAGTGCATCGCGGTAGGCGGTGGCGTAGGCGTACTTCCATTTGGGCTTGCCGCCGGCTGCGTCAAGACATTCGACGACTTCCTCAGCGCCGACGCGGTGGAACAGGATCAGCCGGTCGCCGACGACGACCGGGCCGCTGTACCCCTCGCCGACTTCCTTGTCCCAAAGCACCGGCGGACCTTTTTCACCCCAGGTTTGGAGCAGGCCGGTTTCGGGAGAAACGCCATTGCGGGTCGGCCCGAGGAACTGGGGCCAATCCGTGTTCGTTTCCTTTGTTACCGGCGCACGCAGCAGTCCGTCCCAGGCACGCGCGGGTTGGGGGGCCGACGTTGCGGCGGTGAAGATGAGGACGGCGAAAAAGGGTGCCCAGCGTCGGGGGTTCATCGCTCGGTGTCTCCGTGAGGGATGGTTGGGGCCGTTGCTCGTCGATTTGACTCTACCGCGCGGCCTTGGGGTCGGCCAGAGCGCAAGTCCAACACTTGCTTGCGTAACAGGCGCCGAGGATTATAATTGGAACGAGTGCCCCGACGCCCTATGCAGATCAAACGGATACAAAATACGCGCGATGGGCGGCGAGCGTAAGGGAAGACCTTCGACGTGATTGACTACCGCACGTTTCGCAACACCGATCCGCCGGCTCTGGTGGACCTCTGGAACGCCTGCTTCACCGGGCGCGGGGCGGCGTACCTGCGCGGGACCATCCTGCTGGAATATTTCGCCCTCGCGAAGCCCTATTTCGACCCAGCCGGCTTGGTCCTCGCCTGTGTCGATAACCACACGGTCGGCTTCGTGCTCTGCGGATTCGGCGCCAACGCCGCCGAGACGGGGCTGGACACCTCCAAAGGTGTGATCAGCCTGCTCGGCGTCCTTCCCGCCTTCCGCGGCCAGGGCATCGGGAAAGCACTGCTGGCACGCGGTGAAGCCTACCTCCGCGGCCGCGGCGCCAAGGACCTGTACGCCGGCCCCATCCCCGGCTTGAATCCCTTCCAATTCGGCCTCTACGGCGGTTGTTCCTCGACGGGTTTCCTGGAAAGCGATCCCCATGCCCGGCCTTTCTTCGAGCACAACAACTACCAACGGCAGACGACGATCCTCGTCCTGGACCGGCCGCTGGACGCGCCGTTGAGCATCGCCGACGGCCGCTTCCCCGCCTTCCGCCAGCGCTACGAGATCTTCGCCTTGCCCCTGCGAAAACTGACGTGGTGGCAAGACTGCGTGGCCGGCCCTATCGAACTTCACGAATACCGCATGCTTGACAAGGCGAACAACGAAGTCGCCGCCCGCATGACCCTGTGGCACATGGAGACGTTCGCCCAGCGCTGGAACGAACACGGTGTCGGCCTCGTCGATTTGGAGGTGGCTCCGGCCCTGCGCAGGCAGGGGCTGGCGAAGTTCTTCCTCGTCCAGATCCTAAGGCACCTGCACGAGCAATTCTTCACGCTGATCGAAATCTCGGTCAAGGAGAGCAGCGAGGCCGCCCTGAACCTTTTCCGGGGAATTGGCTTCCAAGAAGTGGACAAAGGGCACAGCTTCCTAAAGGAGCCGCGCACGTAGTAAGCGACTGATGCCCACTTATTGCGTGCGCGGCTCCCTCTATGCCGTATCAGTGCTTGTCCCAAGTAATCGTGACCCGCGCGACGCGCTGATCCGGAATTACCAGTCGCACGAAGTCAATGCGGTCGTCCACCGATTCCGCGCGTTGAAGCTGGACGCGGCTCGGCGTTACGCGCATGCCATCCTGATAATGCAGGCTCAACAATACCTGGCCGTCCTTGGGCGTCACGTCGCCCAGCGCGATTGATTCCGCGTCGGCGCGAATCCAAATCGCCGAGCCGATTAGCACGAAGCTCAGCCGCCGGTTCAACTTGAATAACATCCCGGCCGGGTCGTCGTGCAAGTCAGTGACCTTTTCGGCCAGCGGCCACGCCTCGAAACGCGTGATCGTTTCCGCCGAACGGCACACGACCCAGCCAATGTTAAGACGGTCACAGTACGCCAGCAGTTCGGCGTCGGTGCATTCCTTCACGGGACGGCCGGCCAGCGAATGATCGCGCAGGCCGGTCGCGGTGTGTTCGATCAGGCCGTCGGGGTCCAGACCGCCGACGAAAGGGCGTTCGGTCCACAACGGCAAGAGGGCCGTCCAGCGCGAACTCACGCTGTTGCTCGGCAGATCTTCCCAGAGGATGCGCGCCTCCGGGGTCGTGGATGACCGTAGCATTTCGACGATCCGCTGCCGCTCCGGCGGCAAGCCGAGGGTGAGGGGCAGCGCTTGCTCCCACGGCCGCAGCCACGCCGGCCGCTCCTCCACGGGAATGACTGCGAAAACGACGACCGCGGTGCCGCCAACGAGAGGCGGCACCACCCACCAGGCGATGCGGCGGCGGACCCAATCCAGCGACGCCATTACCACGTGGGTTGCCGGCAGGACCGCGAAAAAAAGGCCGGGCACGAGCAGGCGCGCCAGACCGAACCGGCCCAGAGGCTCCCACGCCAGACTGACGACCGCCAACGCAAGAAAACCGAGCATCGCAAGGCCCAGAAGGCGAGCCGTCGCCCGCTGACAGGTTTGGTTGTACAGCACCAGGCCCATGACCGACGCCGGTAACAGGGCACAAACTAAAACGCGGTCGGCGAGGTCGCCCCAGATCGGCGAATCCCAAAGGGTGGGGAAGGTCAGTTCGCTAAGGGGGGGCGCCGCGTTCAGGTGCAGCGGCAACAAAATCCACCAGTATTCCAGCCAGTCCAGCAGCCAATAGGCGTTCAGCGCCAGGGCCAGCAACAGACCGCCGATCAAGCCGGCGTGCCACAAAAGGCCGTGCCGGGCACCGACGCTCAGGTAATAGATGAGGAACAGTGGCAAGAGGAGCGCCATGAGGAGTGGATCGGCGAACCAACCGAGGAAGCCGGTCGCCAGGACGCCGAAAAGGCCCGCCGGCCCCGGCATCCGGTGGTAGCGGATGAGCATTCCCGCCTGGGCCAGGACGAGGGCGGTGGCCAGCAATAGATCGACGTCGCCGGCTTCCAGCGCCTCGCGGCAGGGCCGGCCCCACCAAACGGTCAGACCCAGCAGCGTGGCCAGGCCCGTGCCCGCCCACGACAGGCCCACCCCGCGTGCGCCCACGGCGAGCAACAACGCCACGGCGGCGCAGATGACGGCAAGTCCGACCTTGTAGGCGCCGGGGTTGTAGGCGCCGCCGGCCAGCAGGAGCGTCATCTCCGCGGGGCGGCTGCCGCTGTCGAAGACGGGCGTTTTCGGATACCCCACGTTGAAAGCTGGGTCGTAGCACGAGGCCGTGCCGCGCTCGTGTAAGGACCGGGCGCCGAGGTAGCCGTGATAGAGGTGCAGCGGATGTCGGCCCGAAACGACGGGCCGGTCGTCGAGCAGGGCGGCGAAGCCGTGGTCGGGGTCGAAGAGGCCCAGCGTCATCCAGCCCTGAAACGCGAACAGGCCGAGTAGCGGCACCAGCCACAGAATGTGGTCGCCGGCTTTCCGGCACATCGTGGAGCGTGGAGCGTGGAGCGTGGAGCGTGCAAGAGGCGTAAGGTTGGGGTTACGTAGTGTTGTCATTAACGCCCCACGCTTGGCATTGACGGCGAGGCTTTTCCCATGAGAGGCGAATGGTAGCCGCCGTGACAGATCGGGGCAAGTTCAATCGACCAGCGTGGAGCGCTGGGCGTTTGGTCTTTAACGCTCCACGCTCCACGCTCCACGATCTTCGGTTCGCTTGACACACTCCCCCCCCCTGTTAGAATGGCGCAGAGAGAGCGCACGCGGGTCGCAGCGGAAACGGGAGTCGGCAACGATGAAGTGCCAAAAATGCACCAAGGCCGCCACGTTGCACATCACTGAGCTCGTAACCGAGGAACAGGTCGAAGAACTGCACTTGTGCGAGGAGTGTGCGCACAAATACCTGTACAACCCCCAGCAACAAAAGCAAAACAGCACCAAAATCGGTCCGATGGCGTCAGTCGAGGAGTCCGAAGAGCCGGCCATGCTCAACCGCGAGTGCCAGGTCTGCGGCCTCAAGTTTGTCGATTTCCGCAACACCGGCCGGCTCGGTTGCCCCCACGACTACCAGGCGTTCCGCGAAGAGCTGACGCCGCTCTTGGAGAACATCCACGGCGAGACGCGCCACTGTGGCAAGACGCCGCGGCGCCTACCGCAGACGAAACAAAAAGAATCCGAGTTGGTGGTGCTTCGCAAGATGTTGTTGCAGGCGGTCAACAAGGAAGCCTACGAGGAGGCGGCCAAGGTCCGCGACCGCATCCGGCAATTGGAAGAGAGCTGAGCGAACGCTGCGTCTCAGGGTCAGGAATCGGGGGTCAAGAATCAGCGGTCAGAGGCCAGTGGTTCAATCTGAAGGCTGACTGTTGACTCCTGACGCCTGTTCACACGGAGGACCGCGGCGTGAAGTGCCAGTGCTGCTCAAACCCGGCGACGGTGCATCTGACCGACATTGTCGACAATCAGAAGAAAGAGCTGCACCTGTGCCAGGCGTGCGCGGAGGCCCAGCACCTGATCAAGCACCAGGAGCTGAACCTGCCGGCGATCTTGCAGACCCTGATCAACCAGCACATCGGCCCCCAGACCGACGAGTTGGCCCGGCTCACTTGCCCCGCGTGCGGCATCAAATACATGGAATTTCGGGCCGCGGGGCGGCTCGGCTGTTCGCACGACTACCTGGTGTTTCGCGTGGGCCTGGAGCCGTTGCTGCGCCGCATCCATCGCGCGGCCCGGCACGTCGGCAAGGCGCCGCGCCACCAGAAGCTGTCGCCGGGGCGCAACGCGGAGCTGCTCGAACTGCGTCGCCGGTTACAAGAGGCGGTCGATTCCGAACTCTACGAAGAGGCCGCCCGTTACCTTGACCTCCTGCGAAAGAAGGAAGCCACGGATGAATCTGGATAGCCTGACTCATACCAGTGGCGAGTGGTTGCGGGGCAGCGGCCCGGAGTCCGACATCGTCATCTCCAGCCGCATCCGCTTGGCCCGCAATCTTGCCGCGTTCCCCTTCACCAACCGGGCCAGCAGTTACCAGAAGGCCGAGATCGAGAGCCAGCTCCGCGAGCGCATTGCCAAAATGGAGCTGGAACCGAAGCTCGGCTACGTCAACGTGCCGACACTCTCCACCCTCGACCGCCAATTCCTCGTGGAACGGCAGCTGATCAGCCGGGAGCTGGCGGCCGCCGAAGGCCCGCGCGGCGTCGCGTTGGGGCCGCAGGAGACTGTCAGCCTAATGGTCAACGAGGAAGACCACGTGCGCTTGCAGGTGATGCGCAGCGGCTTCACGCTGGACGAGGCGTGGCAAGAAATCGACCGCGTGGACGACATCCTGGAGCAGCGCGTCAATTACGCCTTCAGCGAGGAGTTCGGCTACCTGACGGCGTGCCCGACGAACGTCGGCACCGGCATGAGGGCCAGCGTCATGCTCCACCTGCCGGCTCTTGCGCACATCAAGCAGATCGAAAAAGTATTTCGCGCGCTCCAGAAGATCAACCTGGCGGTACGCGGCTTGTACGGCGAAGGCAGCCCCGCTTCGGGCCACTTTTACCAAATCTCCAACCAGGTGACGCTCGGCAAGGGTGAGACGACAATCCTCAACGAGATCCATAGCGTCATCCCGCAAATCATCACCTACGAGCGGCAGGCGCGGCAGGCGTGGATGCGCGACAACCGGCAGGGGTTGCAGGACAAGATTTCGCGGGCACACGGCACGCTCTGCTCCGCAACGATGATGACGTCGGAAGAGACAATGGAGCTATTGTCCTATGTGCGTCTGGGCATCAACCTCGGCATGGTGGACGACATCACGATCTCGACCGTGAACGAGCTGTTCATTCACACGCAGCCGGCGCATTTGCAAAAACTCATGGGCGCCAACCTCGACGGCGAGGAGCGCAACGCGGCGCGGGCGCGCTACCTCCGTTCGCGCTTGCGCGAAGCGGGCGGCGAGGCGCATCCCAATTAATGCCTGAGACGAACCTCTTTCCACCCACTAGCCCGGAGCGCCAGCGACGGGCCGCCCCGTCGCTGGCGCTCCGGGTTGGTGGAACCTACTTCTCGTTGTCCAGGCTCCACAATTCCACACCCCATTTCTTAACGTCCTTCGTTGGCGTTATGCGGACCAGGCACTTGCCGTCGCGCGACAGGACCAGCGCTAATCCGGG
>Ga0207000_1124_pt2 | contig 22399 bp, 17 predicted proteins | sample Alteio_BWMinCont_90_FD_153498 | JGI IMG/M metagenome (GOLD analysis project Ga0207000, IMG submission 153498) | Enriched cells from forest soil in Barre Woods Harvard Forest LTER site, Petersham, Massachusetts, United States -... | ecosystem: Environmental > Terrestrial > Soil > Temperate forest >...
GTACTGTGGCCCGGGTTGGGCCACTTAACTCTCAATGTGTTTCAAAGCGATTCCCAGCGAGCACTCCCTTTGCACGGGGATGGCGCTGGCAGAAATTCGGCGGAGTGGCAGGCCGTTCCCGCAACTCCGCCGGCCAAATCATGCAGGATAGTGCAAGCTGTTATTTTGCGCTATCCTCTTCGATGTCTTCGAATGTCACGTTGGAACGGGAATCAGTCCAAACCAGGCGGAACTGGCCCGATGAATCAACTGCGCTTCCTTGGTAATCCCCGTACTGGTTGCCTTGATCGGTTCCCGACCTCGTTTCATCTGACTGCGCCGTGGTGACCCGCTTGTTGGCTTGCCAGGTTTTGCCTCCGTCCGTTGACAGGCTCACGTACCGGTCAGTCTTTTTGTTGTTTGGATCGCGACGCGTATCGTAAAACGAAACCGCCACCGTTCCGTCGGCTGCCACAGAGATGGCGTTGTGGAAATGATACGCATGGTTTGTATCGTCGTTGATCTTGGACTCAGCGGACCACGTCTTGCCGCCGTTATCCGAAGATCGAATGTAGATGTTGGTGTTGCTGCCGTTTGGGTCTTGATCAAAGTAGCTGACGTAGACCCGGCCGGCATGCGAGGTGCCTGCGGGGGCTACCGCTGTAAACGGCATTGGGAGTACGCCACGGGAGTCCTGGGGTGGAATGAAAATGAAGAACCCGGTGGTGTTAATGCGGAAGTTCGTAACCACATGCGCCGTCTTCCACGTTGCTCCGCCATCGGCCGATCTGGCGGACCAAAGCTTCTCTCCCAAGTAGTCTTCCCAGGTGGCGTACACATTGCCGTTCGGCCCCGTTGTGATGTTCACGCCAATCGTAGGTGTGCCCAGGGTTGAGATCTGAGGGCTGCGCTGCCAGTTGCTAAAGCCGTTGCTTGAATACAAGACGTAAGGGACGTTGTTGTTTCCGTTGTCGTCATAACCGATGTAAACGCTGCCCTTGAATTTACTTGTGGACGAGTTATCAATCGCGACCATGTCTCGATCTGGAGAGCTGCCGGCATTCGTCAGCGTCGTGCTGGTCCAGTTTTTTTGGCCCTTTTTCTTGTAGGCGATATTTTGATTGAAACACTGGTAAGACATAAAGGCGTCACCAGCCGTGTTGAAGGCGAGCCAGGTGTCGTAGCAGAAGTTGCTCGAGTTTTGATTGAAACTGGTGAACGTCTTCCCGCCGTCTTTGGACTCCCACACCACTGCGCCGGCTCCCGATGCGACGCTTAGGTCGTTTACGCTGAACAGGAGATGGTTTGAATTGATGGGGTCCACAGACGCACTGGTCTCGCTCTGTGGTCCGGTTTCCTTGTTGACATCGACGTTTTTTCCCACCTGGATCGCGTTTATGAAATCTTGAGTGAAAAGATCCGATTGTGAGCTTCTCACCGGGACAGTATTGAAGACCCCGGGCTGGCTTACCTGGGCGCTCGCGCACGGCACAACTAAGCCAGCGCAAAATAACCCCACAGCGATGAAGCTGCAGGCTGAAAGTTGCCTTTTCATTTCGTGATCTCCTGAACGTGGATTCGAATCACCTTGCGGGAGCTGGGGCAAGAGGATTAGCAACTACCGTCGGTAGTTGCCAGCACGTTATAACTGCGAAGGCAACGGAGTCAAGCTCCGCTGCACTATGTGCAAGTAGTTGCAGTTCTGGCATCGGTCAGGGCATCGCCTCCCTGATTGTTGGTGCAACATCACGACTGCGCTCATTGACCGAGAGACCACGATTGTCCGCTGTAGGCGCGTCATCATCGCGCGTGAGACCGCGCCTTCTGCGGCTTTCAACCGCTTTATCCCTTCAGGTACGGCAACAATTCCTTAAACGCGGGCGCGCCTGACGAGCGCAATAGTTCATAAATAATCATCTCGGTCGAAGAAATCACCGCGCCAGCTGCGCGCATGCGTTCCAAGCCAATTTTCCAGTTCCATTCCGTGCGCGAACTTACGGCATCCGAAGCCACGTGGACGATGTAGCCCTCGCGCAGCGCTCCCAGCGCGGTCTGAGTCACGCAGATGTGGCTCTCCATTCCACATATCAGGACGGTATTCCGGTTTCCGGGCAATCGCTTCAACACGGAGCAAAACGCGTCGCTGCCAAAGCAGGAAAACATTTGTTTATCGATGGCGTGCGTTTCCGGCAGCAGGGACGCGATCTCCGGCACGATATTGCCCAATCCCTTGGCATATTGCGTAGTCATTAGAGCCGGAAGCTTCAAGATGCCCGCGAGTCGAATAAGGAGTTGGGAGTTCTTAAGGAGTTGTTGTTTTTGAAAGATTGGCGGGAGAAGTTTTTCCTGGATGTCGACCACCAAAAGCGCGCAGCGGTCGGCTTCGAGAGGAGTGCGAGCGATTTCGCTATAGTCGTTGGTCAAGGGAGTGATATTGCCGAGGGCGGTAGCCATGAATCTTCTCCTGCGTGAATCTTAAACTGTAAGGTTGGTAAAGAACAGAGACACAGGGGCCTCGATGACGACGCGCCGATACTGCTTTGACTCAAACGCTGAGCTACTAGATAATAAATGCGTTGCCCCCTCGTTCAATGGTAGGACACCTGCCTCTGGAGCAGGTTATCGGGGTTCGAATCCCTGGGGGGCAGCCAAATCGATCGCTTGCCTTAATCTTTTCCCAATGTGTTCATAGTGTGTGCGGCGCGGTCTGCTGGCTGCGAAGGGAGTGCCCATGTCCAAAGGGAAATTGAATATTGCCATGATCGGGTCCGGCTTCATCGGCAAGGTGCATTCCAATGCCTTTCGCCAGGTCGGCCATTTCTTCGACGTTCCTTTTGATGTTCGTTGTCAGGTTATCTGCGGACGCGATCAGGTGAAGCTGGAGACCGCCGCGGCGAAGTGGGGTTGGAACGAGGTCGAGACCGATTGGCAGAAAATCATCGCGAGAAAAGATATTGACGCCGTCGATATCGCGGTCCCCAACGCACTGCACTCCACGATCGCCATTGCCGCCGCTGAAGCAGGGAAGATCGTGCTCTGCGAAAAGCCGCTGGCGTCATCCATTGAGGAAGCGGAGCAAATGACGAAGGCCGTGCAGGGCACGCCGAATATGGTTTGGTTTAACTTCCGGCGCGTTCCTGCGGTCGTTTTTGCCAAGCAACTCATTGCCGAAGGTCGCATCGGACAAGCTTTTCACTATCGCGCCCTCTACCTTAATCAATCCGGAAATGATCCTGCCAAGGCAAACACTTGGCGCTACAAGAAGAGTGAAGCTGGAATGGGAGCTGCTGGAGATTTGCTCTCCCATTCGATTGACATGGCGCTTTATCTGAACGGACCGATCAGCGAATTGTCTGCGATGATGCATACTTTTGCTCCCAGCCGCGACGTTGACGACGCCACGCTGTTAATGGTCCGCTTTGCTAACGGGAGCATTGGCACATTCGAGGCAACTCGTTATGGCGTGGGGTGCCAGAATCGCAATACCTTTGAAGTCAACGGCTCGAAAGGGATGCTGAGTTTCAATCTCGACGAGATGAACCAGCTTGATTTCTTTGACGCTACCGAGCCTGCAGGTCTGCAAAGCAGACGCAGCATAGCCGTCACGGGTCTGGACCATCCATATGGAAAAAACTTTTGGAAGCCCGGGCACGTTTTGGGATACGAGCATCCCTTCATCGCCACGCTGGCAGACTTTCTTAACTCCATGGCCCGGCAAGAGCCCTTTCACGTGAACTTTGAAGATGCGCTTGCAGTACAACGGATTCTGGATGCGATCGAACGATCCTCGGCCTCGGGTGGTTGGGTCAATGTCGACGGGCGGCGGCAAGTGTAGGTAGGAACCCTTATTGCCCTGTCATTCCGAGGAGCGAAGCGACGAGGAATCTGGGTTTCGCCCGTCGCACAAAGAATCTACTACGGTCTATTCTTCGCACCAATCAATTCCAGCGCCAGTGTGGCTAACTCAATATCCTCACGGGACGAAAGCCCGCTGACAGCGACTGCCCCGGCAACGACGCCATCCTTCCAGACAGGAATGCCTCCGCCCCAACCCACGAATCTGGGATCGCCGTAGTAAGCAATGTCGTGTCCCTTTTCGGGGTGGCGCACCTTTTCTCCGATTTCTTTTGTCGGTTTGCGCTCGCGCGCCGCAGTCCACGCCTTGTTAGCGGCAATGCGGATCGAGGAAATGGGCGCGCCGTCCATGCGCGCGAACGCGATCAGTTCGCCATGCGAATCGGCCACGGCAACCACAACGGACTTCTGCAGTTGCGCGGCCTTCCCTACGATGAGATCAACGATATTCTTAGCCTCGGAGTAGTCGATGACGGGAACATTGCGCATGGGGATCGGAGAAAAATCTAACTGAACGGAGCCACAGACGCAAGGCCGCAGCCTTTGATGCCAATCGCGGTTGCACCTGCCGAAAGCAAAAAAACGGGCTGGGCAATTTGCCCAGCCCGTTCAAACTGCCACAACTCAGAATACGAACTTCAACGCGAACTGAATCAGGCGTGGGTTACTGTCGCCGTTGGTAGAAGTAATCTCGCCAAATCCGTTATTCCCCGCGCCGGTGTAGGTACCGTTAAAGCCGGTCCCCGGGACGCCAAACTGCGGGTGATTGAACAGGTTGAAGAACTCGGTTCGGAATTCAACCCCGAACCTTTCGGTAATCTGCGTCCGCTTGAATATAGCGAAATCAAAGTTGTTGATTCCGGGTGCGCGAAGTGAAGAATCCACACGCGCTTCGGTGCCGTATCCCCATGCTGGCGGGGCTGAGAAGCAGTTGACATTGAAAAACTCAGTGAGGCTGCGGTTACCCCCCTTGCTGCATCCCGGCACAACATCGGGTCGGATGTTGCTGATTCCCAAACCAGCCCCTTCCAGAGGAGTGGAGGTGCCTGCCCAGGTAATCTTAAGCGGGAAACCGCGTTGGAAGGTGGTGATGCCATCGATTCCCCAACCAGACACAAGTTTGTCTTCAGCTCCTGTGGCACCGGAAAGCCATGTCTTGCCGTGCCCGAAGGGAAGATCGAGCACATAGCTGATGACCAGACGTTGGGACACATCTTGAGACGACAGTGACTTTTCGCCGTTGAGATTGTTGTAGTCCTGCACCTGCCCGACACCGCCGGTTTCGCCCGAGCCTTCGAGCCAGCTCGTGAGCGTGTCGGTGTTGCTCAACAGCTTGGAGTTCGTGTAAGCCACCAGCAACGTGCCGCCACCCTGAAACCGACGAGTTACAGTGGCCTGCAACGAGTTATACGTACTCCCGCAACATCCATATCCTCCCAGACTTAGTCCGGTGTACTGGGGGTATGGGCGAAGCAGCTGTCCGGCAAGAATTGTCGGACTTTGAGTTGGGCCGTTGCCGATTGAAGGATTCGGGCTCACCATGGGATTCGGGATCGGCTGGTCAATCGCCACAGGTAGTCCGGCGAGAGACTGCGCTTCTGCCTGCGCGACGTACGAATCTGGAATTTGGTTAATGTTGGTCGAATACTGTTGGAGGTGGACGCCGTGCGCGCCCGCATAGGCCACGTCAGCAAAGAATCCGGCTCCTAGCTGTCGTTGCACATCAAGGTTGAACTGTTGCACATATCCGTATTTCGGGCTGAGGTAAGGCGACAGCGTAGGATTACCGTTGCTGGCTACGAAACTCGAGACGTTCGGTGTCGCGGCTGGATAGGATGTACGTCCCGGCGGCGGCAAAATTCCATTAACAAAGGGACCCGGCGTGCAACCGGTGAGTGTGCCCGCCGCTCCTCCCGCGCCAGCGTTGAAGGTGCAACCACTTTGGTCGAGGGTCGCAATGGGCGTCACGCCATGGTCAAGCGTGGCGAAGAAAGGCGTGGTCGCAAGATTGATCACGTCGTTGTCCGGGTTCAGGCCGAAGGAGATGTAGTTGGGGATCCAGAAGATACCGTAACCTCCACGGATCACAGTTTTCTGATCCCAGCTGTACGCAAACCCGAGACGCGGAGAGAATTCCTTGTAATCCAAGGGGAGGTTGTTCCTGCTCGTGTTTGGACCGTTGCCGACCAACAGCGCGTCCCCGATACACGGAGATCCAGGATTACCGTTGCAGCCCGTGACGGTGGCATTGGTCACCGTCGGATCCCAGTAGCTCAAGCGGTTGTAACGGTCAGACCATGTTCCCGGAAGCTCGTAGCGGAGTCCCATGTTCAAGGTCAATTTCGTGGTGACCTTCCAAGTGTCAGCACCGTAGAAACCACGGTAGGTCTGACGGCCGGCCGTTTGTGCCGGAACTTGGGCAGCACCTTCCGTCTGGTTCACGAAAGAAGCAGGCCCAGATTGGGATAACCCTAGCAGAAAATCCGCAAATGGGAAGCCGGCAGTGCAACCGTTGGCAGTCGTACAATTGGGGCCGCCAATGTTACCTGTCCAGGCTCCCGAGAAACCAAATGCGCCGCTGGCGATGTTGGTCTGGTAATAATTGTCCAGACCTAACTCCCACTGGGCACCCACCTGGAAGGTGTGTTTGCCATGAATGATGGTCATAGAAGGCGAAATGTTGTACTGGGTGTTATGGTCGCCAATGGCACTGTTGCCTTGGCTCTTACCCACATCGCCCGGGAACGGAAAGGCGGGGGTGGGAGGCGTGCGCATGATTTCGGGGACTTCGCTGTTATAACTCGATGGCCAACCGAGCGCAGTGAGATCGTAACCGGCGAGAAGCGGCGCGCGCAGGTAGATGAAGCGGCTCGCTGAAATATTCAAATCACCGATGACGTTTGGACTGAATACGTGGTTGAAATCAATCGCGAGAGCCTTGGTGTGATAATCCTCAGCGCAACGGTCGTTGCACAAACCAGTGTTAAAAGGATTAGTTGGAAGATCTAGCAGGCCGAAGTAAGTGAAACGAGCGAACATGCGCGTTTTGTCGGTGATGTTCACGTCGCCACGGGCTACGAACTGAGTGTTATTTCCCCCGGCGCTGGTGGCTGCGACGTAGTTGCCGACGGCGAAGCTGTTCGCCGATTGCACCGGCGCGTAGTACTTATTCCACAATGCCAGCCCGGCTTTGCTGAATTCAGATGTCGGAATTATGTTACCCGGATAAGGCGACCGGGCTCCCGTCGCCGGGTTCACGGTGTATGGATCGTAGAGCTGAATTCCCGGCAGCAATGATGAGAAATTGCCCGCCTCGAAAGCCGCCGTCGGTATCGTCGTAGTGATCGGGTTGCCGAAGCGCTGCCGGAACTGCTCCCAACTCGTGAAAAAGAACACCTTGTCTTTAATGACCGGACCGCCAACGTTAAACCCATACTGATTTTGAACATATGGAGCAGTTGTGTTGCTCTGGCCGGCCAGCAGTTGACTCTGCTTAATGAAGTAATCGTTCGAGTTGAAAATCTTATTACGAATGAACTCGTAAGCCTCTCCGTGGAAGGCGTTAGTACCCGACTTCGTGCTGAAGTTCATAATGCCGCCGGAAAACTTGCCGAACTCAGGTCCGAGATTGTTGTACTGCACCTTGAATTCACCAACTGAATCCTGCGTGGGAATAATGATAGGCAGGTTGATGTACCCGATATTCAGCGGTTGGCCGTCGAGATACTCAGCGCTCTGGTTCCCGAACGAGCCTCCCACCTGATAGTTGCCCCAGCTGAAGGGATTCTGGCCGACTGGCGTTCCGCCCGATCCGCCTTGCGCAACCGCGGCGGGAGAGATCGTGATCAAGTTAAAAATATTGCGCCCGTTCAAGGGTAATTCGTTGGCCTTCCGCTGCTCAACGACTTGGCCCAAGGACGAGGTTTCTACCTGTAGCAACGGGGTCTCGGCCGTCACCTCGACGGTTTCCGTGACTTGACCTACCGGTAAGGTAGCGTCAATGTGGGTGTCCTGCTGTACCTGAACCACGACATCGCTTCGGGTGAAGTGCTTGAATCCCGCCTTCTCGATGTCGAGGCGATAATTTCCGGGCACGACGTTCACGAAACTGTACAAGCCTTGGTCGCCCGTGGGTTGAACACGCTTTTCCTGGGTTCCAGTGTTGGTGAGCGTAACTTGGGCGCTGGCTACGGCCGCACCCGAGGAGTCAACGACCGAACCATCGACCGTGCCGAACGTACTTTGACCGTGAAGGGAAAGAGAAGTCGTGAGTACCAGAACGGCTGAGCAGATCAGCGTCCATAACCTGCGAGACGGCATACACACCCCCACACCGCGTTTTGAGGAACGGCGAAAGTTTTAAATACCCTAGTAGTCGTTGTCAAGCAAAAAGTAATCTTTTTGCATTAGGACATCGTTTTTTGGAATCATGAGGGTAATCGTTTTTTGCATGAGGGTAATCGTTTACGCAGGTAATCGATTACTTTCTGTTCTGGTGTTATGATCCTTGCGCCATGGCGGTGACCATGATGGACATTGCGCGAGATCTCAAGGTCTCAGTGGTTACAGTGTCCAAGGTTTTGCGAAACCAGGGCCGGATCAGCGCGGCCACTCGCAAGCGCGTGCTGCGCCGCGCTAAGGAACTGCACTACCAGATGAATTGGGTAGCGCGCAGTCTGGTGACTCGACGCACCTATACAATCGGCCTGCTTCTGCCCGAATTCACTCATCCTTTTTTTGCTGAGATTGCGCGGGTGGTTGCGCAGACAGTGCGCCCACACGGCTATCACGTGATCATTTCGTATTTCGACGAAGATCCCGAATTGGAACGCAGTGAGGCTGATTCCTTGTTGGCCCGCCAAGTGGACGGGCTAATTATTGCATCCGCACAACCGGTCCGCTGCCTGGATCTTTTTCAGAGGATTCAGATGCGGAATGTACCTTACGTCCTGATTGACCGCCCTATCGGCGGGGTACAGGCATCTTTCGTCGGGGTCGACAACCACGCCATCGGCAGATTGGCAACAGACCACTTAATCGTGCGCGGTTGCTGCCGCATTGCGCACCTGCGCGGTCCCGAAATAGGAATCTCGGTCGAGCGCTTGCAAGGCTATCGCCGCGCGCTGGCGAAGCGAGGCTTACGCACGCCTGCAGGTTACGTGGTCTCGGGCGGTCGCGGGAATGAATCGGGGCATGAGGGTATGCGGAAATTGCTGCGACTGCGTCCCATTCCAGACGGCGTTTTCTGTTACAACGACCCAGTTGCCGTCGGCGCCATGAAGGCGATCCTGGAAGCTGGTCTCAAGGTGCCCGAAGATATTTCCGTGGTCGGGGCCGGCAACGTTCACTACTCCGACCTTCTGGCGGTTCCACTCACGACCGTTGACCAGGGCACTTGTCAAATTGGGGCGCGGGCTGCGGAACTTCTGATTGAGCGAATCATGCTGAAGCGCTCGGCACGGCCCAAGAAAATTTTGATCACACCCAAGCTGATAGAACGCGAATCGACCCGCCGGTAAAGCTACTAGTCCACAGCGAAGTCATGTATCCGTAGTGTTGGCGTTGTTAATGCCTGCCTGTGCATGGCGAATATCCAAGAATTCAAGTCTGACCCGCGTGCAATGTAAGCCGCGAGCACGATATGCTAAGCCACTAAGGGAAACCCAGGTTGCTGAAGACTCTGTTGCGCATATCGCTCCTAATGACATCGGTGCTGTCAGTTGCTGCCCTCATGACGCCCATGTTCGATGTCAGCTTGCCGCATGGATTGGATTTCATCCTGCAGAATTCCCCCACTCCTCAGAAGTATCTGATCGAAACCATGCCGGGAGGCGTCGCTCTGCTGGACTACAATAACGATGGCTTGTTGGACATTTTCCTCGTCAACGGGGGGCGAATAACAAGCCCAATGCAGACGCCGGAAAACTTCGATCGCCATGACCCGCGCTACTGGAATCGGCTTTACCGTCAAAACAAAGATGGAAGCTTTACCGATGTAACCCAGCAAGCTGGATTAGCAAATGCCGGAGATGGAAATTACGGAATGGGCGTGGCTGTGGGCGATTATGACAACGACGGCTACCCCGATCTATTTGTGACGAATTACGGAAAGAACATTCTGTATCACAACAACGGCGACGGCACATTCACAGACGTCACTGCGAAGGCGGGAGTCGCCGGGGGAGGCTGGTCCGTCTCTGCCGGATTTTTCGATTACGACAATGACGGAAAATTAGATCTCTTCGTTACCCGCTACATGGATTGGGACACTAAGCACAGCAAAGACTGCGGCGGCAATTACCATACCTATTGTCCGCCGGAAGAATTTCCCGCCACCACCAACACCCTCTATCACAATAACGGCGATGGAACCTTTACAGATGTAAGCCAACGCTCTGGCATCGCCGCGAAAAAAGGGCGTGCCTTGGGTGTGGCGTTTGCCGATTACGATGAAGACGGTTACACCGACATATTCGTGGCCAATGACGGCATGCAACAATATTTGTTCCATAACAATGGGAACGGAACTTTCACGGAATTGGGTCTTGAAGCCGGCGCGGCTCTGTCTGATGACGGCCGGCGGTTATCGGGCATGGGCGTAGTGTTTCAAGATTACGACAACGACGGCCGGCCAGACGTTATTGTGACCGAGTTGCCAAGGGAAATTTACGGCGTCTATCACAACGACGGTGGCGGGTCGTTCAGTTATCGCAGTCTCGAAACTGGCCTCGGCGTGCTCTCGAGTGGGAGTTCGGGGTGGGGGATCGGCTTGGAGGACTTCGACAACGACGGCTGGAAGGATTTATTTGTCGCCCAAGGCCACGTCTTGGACAATGTGGAGCGGATCGATCCATCTCTGCATTACCTCGAATTGCCATTGCTCGCGATGAATCATAATGGCCGCTTCGAACGGGCTGATTCTGGAAGCACAACTCCTGTTGCTGGGCGCGGAGCCGCGTTCGGTGATTTAAATAACGATGGCTGGCAGGACGTTGTAATGACTTATCTCGGGGGCCATCCTCAAGTGTTCATGAACCGCGGCGGCAAGCTGCACTGGCTGGTGATTTCACTGCGCGGCACACGCAGCAACCGTGATGGATTCGGCGCCCGGGTCAAAGTAAACGGACAAACCCGGTTTGCGACTTCCGCGGGAAGCTACGCTTCCTCAAGCGACAAGCGCCTTCATTTTGGACTCGGGACAGCCGAAAAAGCTAAAGTGGAGATCGTGTGGCCATCGGGCATTCACCAGACATTGGATGATGTTCACGCCGACCAGTTCCTAGATGTTCGTGAGCCGGAGAAACCTTGATCCGCGCCCTTTTACTCTTGTGGTTTGCCTGGCAGAACTTGTCGCCGGAAGCTGTCGAGCATATGCAGGCTGGAGCGGCGGCGGACAAACAACGGCAATTCGATGTTGCGATTGCCGAATTTCGAAAGGTCACCGAACTTGAGCCGACTTTCGCCGATGGCTTCATCAGTCTCGGCCAGACGTACATGGAGAAGCACGACCTAGCTTCTGCGGTTGCCCCGCTCAAGCGTGCTCTCGAAATCACTCCCGATTCTGCGCCGGCTCATCAGTTGCTTGGCTATGCACTGCTGGCGCAAGGCTACGCCGCTGAGGCCATCCCCCACTTGCAGCGAGTGGGCGATAAGACCGGGTTAGGAATTGCTGAGATTCAAACTGGCCAACTGCCTGAGGCGATCGCAAGTCTGCAGGCCGCCTTGGCCGATCGTCCGAATGATCCTGATCTCTTGTATTACCTCGGTCGCGCCAGCGGTCTGTTATCGAAGCAATCGATAGATACATTATTAGCCGCTTACCCGGATTCCCCTCGCGCACACCAGGCGTTGGCGGAGAACTATTTCGTGCTGCGCCAAATGCCGGAGGCCGAGAAGGAATACCGCGAAGCATTGCGACTGCGACCCGAGATACCCGAAGTCCACATGGAATTGGGCGAAGTGTATGCCGGCGCTTTCCAATGGGCGAAAGCGGAAGAAGAATTTCGGACGCAAACCAAGCTTCAGCCCGGCAATGCCGAGGCGGCTTATCGACTGGGAACGGCGTTGCTGGAACAGGGCAAGGCGCGCGAAGCGCGCACGGAACTTTTGCGCGCCGACAAATTGATGCCGGGCATGCCCGAGACGCTGTATTCATTAGGAAAGGCGGCATCACTTGAGGGCGACACAGTCGCTGCCGAAAAGGAATGGACCAGGCTTCTTTCCATCGAAAAAGAAAGCTCTCTCGCGGCGCAAGCACATTTCGGACTGGCGGGTCTCTATCGGAAACAAGGAAAGACCGAAGCCGCACAGCATGAAATGCAAGAGTTCCAGAGATTGCAGAGCGGGTCTAATCAGCCACCGACGCCGGCCAAACAAGAACCCCATTAGGTAACAGCTGCTACGGGCTCATAGCTACAACAACGGAGAAAACTTTCGCTCTCGATCCGGTTGATCGCCAGTGCTCGCTGCGCCGGAAACTGAAGTTAGCGATCCCGTCCCCTCTGGCAAAATAGGAAAACCGAACGCTTCCAGATCATCCTTGAGCTGTGCGACCGATTGGAATTGAATCGCGTGCATCCCCAATGTGCGGGCGGTGCGGATATTGGGCTGGCGATCATCTACAAACAACGCTTCCTCCGCTGGAACACCGAGGCCGTGAAGCGTGTGCTGATAGATCGCTGGATCCGGCTTAATTAGGTTCACTTCCGCTGATAATGTTTTGAATGTGAAGTTCTCCATCCACTCGCAGTTCTTGCGCACATGGTTCACCAGGTCCCAAGGCATGTTGGATAGCAAACCGGTTTTGATTCCCGCGGCCCGCATTTGGCTCACCCATTCGAACATGCCTGGATTGGGATGAGCCCACATCTCAACTTCGACTTCACGCAAGATTTCAATCTGTTTGCTATCGATCAAAGAATTTGTTTGAGCTGCCAGCTTCAGCCAATATTCTTCAGCAGTGAGATCGCCACGGTCGTAAGGACCTCGGCTGGCTTCCCATAGCTCAAGAAACAACTCAAAGCTGACATTGAACATTTCCGCCATACGGCCGAACTCCTCCGGCGTCGGGCAGCGTACAAGCACCTGGCCGTAGTCAAGAATTACCGCACTGAGATTCTGGGACCCCTCAAGATGCACGGACACTGACCCTCCCTGAGTTCTCATAGTCTCTTTTTTCGCAGCCTTCCGTCCAATGAATTTACTGCGTGGTGACATGCGTCCTGCGGTGCAGCGATAAGGATTCCACGCGGTGCAATGAGGCGGCGTATACTGCGAATTCTGAATGCGGGATTGTGCGCGGCATTGCGGGACAGACTGAGGCGTAGTACAAATCCAACTGCACGAGATTCGGAGTGAAGCCCCGCACGACGAGTTTCGCCGAGAAAGCCGGCGATGACAGAAACTAACGATACTCTCGTGGTTGGCGTGGATATCGGAGGCACGAAAGTAGCTGCCGGTTTGGTGGACCGCGAGGGCGCAATCAAGTCTCAGACTCGCACTCCCATGGTAGCGAACCGCGAAGCGGGCGAAGGTCTCGCGGCCGTGATATCTGCGATCGATGTCCTCTTTTCCCAGGACGCTAAAGCACGTACCTTGATTCGGGGAATTGGCATCTGCGCGCCCGGACCTTTGGATCCTCACACTGGCGTTGTGGTTAATCCTCCTAATGTTCCTTGCTGGCGTAATTTCCCGCTCGCGGCCGAAGTAGCGAAGGTCTATGACGTGCCCGTAAAGGTAGAGAACGATGCCAACGCGGCGGCTCTGGCTGAGGCCATATGGGGCGCGGGACGTGGCTTTCATCACATTTTCTACGCCACCATCGGCACCGGCATAGGCACAGGTCTGGTCTGCGGTAAACGGATTTACAACGGTCGGACAGGAGCAGCTGGCGAAGGCGGACATATGAGTATCGATTACAACGGTCCCCGATGCGGATGCGGCAAGCCAGGCTGCATCGAAATTTTAGCCGCTGGACCAGCGATAGCGCGAAGAGCCCGAGCCAGGTTGGCCGCCGATCAAAGTTCCGGCTCGAAGATTATTGATCTTGCTAAAGGGAATATCGATGCCGTCACGAGTGAAATGGTGGGCCATGCTTATGCTGATGGCGACCCCCTGGCCGAAGAAATTTTACAGGAGACCGCTAAACTGTTGGCGCTGTGGCTGAGTAACATTGTCGACCTGCTGGAGCCGGACGTGATGATTATCGGTGGCGGCGTCGCCGCGATGCTGAACCCGTTTTTCGGTGATCTCTCCAAATGGCTCGTGGAATACTGCGTCAATTCGCGGAGCCGGGAGATTCCCCTGCTCAAGGCACACTACGGCGCGGACGCTGGCATTGCGGGTGGAGCGGCGCTGTGCTCTCGATATGCGGACTAGCGCAAACAGTAGAGCGGATTTACTCCGTAAAGCTCTTGACCAGATTTCTGACAACTCAAGTAGGAGCCCTGATGATGAGACTGAGCCTGTCGCGATTCTCTCCGCGTTTCAGCACGAATGTTTTGTCCTTACTCATCTTCTGTTTACGTATGACGTTGCCGCTGGCTGCAGCCGAACCTTCATCCCGCGTTCTCGATTCGGGCTGGCAGTTTCGCGCCGTAAGCAGCACAGACAATTCCGACGTCCAGCAATGGCATGCGGCACAGGTTCCAGGCGTTATTCACACTGATCTGCTACAGAACCATCTCATCCCTGATCCGTTCGATCGTGATAACGAATTCCGCTTGCAGTGGATCGGCCTGACTGACTGGGAATATCAAACTACATTTCAAGCCGACGCGGCCTCGCTCGGACATGATCATATCGATTTGGTGTTTGATGGCCTGGATACGTTTGCCGATGTCTACTTGAACGATCAAGCGATTCTCCATGCTGACAATATGTTTCGCACCTGGCGAATCCCGGCAAAGGCGCTGCTGAAGCCGGGTCAGAATACGCTGCGCATCGTTTTCCATTCCGCGATTACGAAGATGATTCCCTACGTGAAGTCGCTGCCGTTCATTTTGCCGGCGATCTCAACGAATATTTCGAACAACGAGGAAAACGTCGCGACCGCTCCATACACCCGCAAGGCGCCGTATCAATACGGTTGGGATTGGGGACCGCGTTTCGTGACGGAGGGCATTTGGCAGCCGGTGCGTCTTGAGACCTGGGACGCTCTGCGCATCGATAATTTCCATATTCATCAAGAGAAAATAACGAGCGACTTAGCTAGCGTGATTGCGGAGTTGGATATCGACGCTAGCAAGCCTAGCGCAGTTACTCTCACTTTAGCGCACGACGACTTGTCTGGAGCCCAGACGAACGATGGAAGCCAGACGCTGCAACTCGACGCTGGCATAAATCACGTATCGTTTCCAATTCGTATTGCGAAACCGAAGTTGTGGTATCCGGTTGGCTATGGGGCGCAAAGCCGATATCGATTTTCAGCCGTGATCCGCACGGGTAAAGACGTTGCCGCGCGAGCCGAGGTAAAAACTGGGTTGCGCTCGATCGAGCTTCGCCGCGTTCCAGATCAATGGGGGAAGAGTTTTGAATTTGTGGTAAACGGCATTGAAGTGTTCTCCAAGGGCGCCGATGTCATTCCCTTTGACAGTTTTCCCAACCGCGTCACGCCCGATATTCATCGCAAGATTCTCCTGGCTGCTCGCGACGCGCACATGAACATGCTGCGCGAATGGGGCGGCGGTTACTACGAGTCCGACGATTTCTATGACATTTGCGATGAACTTGGCCTCATGGTCTGGCAAGAGTTCGCCTTCGGCGGCGACATGATTCCTGGCGATGTAGCGTACCAGGGGAATGTACGGCTGGAAGCGATTGACCAGATCAAGCGGCTCCGCGATCACCCGAGCATTGTGATCTGGTGCGGGAATAATGAGGTTGAAACCGGCTGGTACCACTGGGGCGATCGTCAGCAATTCAAGAACTCCATCTCGCCGGAGGCCCGGGACCGCGTATGGCAGGATTACGTCATTATGTTTGCGGATATCCTGAAGAGTGCGGTAAATCAATATTCGGATCCGACGCCATATTGGCCGAGCTCTCCCAGCGCCGATTTCGAAGAGGTTCCCGACAATCAGCACAATGGCGATATGCACTACTGGCAGGTGTGGCATGCTCAAGCGCCTGCTTCCGATTACACGCTGCAATTTCCGCGCTTTATGACGGAGTACGGATTCCAATCTTTCCCCGAAATGCGGACCATCCGGACGTTCGCTGAGAAGCCAGAGGATTTCGACATTCGCTCGACGGTCATGCAGGCGCACCAGAAAAACAAAGGCGGCAATGAACGCATTTTGACGTACATGTTGCGCGAATACCGCCAGCCCAAGGATTTCGAATCGTTCGTGTATCTGAGTCAGGTGCAGCAGGCGGAGATCATCAAGATTGGCGCCGAGCATTTGCGCCGGCAGCGGCCGCGCACCATGGGTTCGCTTTATTGGCAGTTGAACGATTGCTGGCCGGTGGCGTCGTGGGCAAGCATCGATTACTACGGACGTTGGAAGGCGCTTCAATACTACGCCCGGCGCTTCTATGACGATTTGTTGATCTCGCCCTTTTTGCACGACGACAAGGTGGATGTGTATGTTGTCTCAGACAAGCTTCAGCCGCTCTCTGGAACGATTCACACGCGGCTTCGCGATTTCTCCGGAAATGTTTTGCTGGATCAAACCAAAGACATTCAAATCCCAGCGCAATCGAACGCGATCTACCTCACCCTCGACAAAGCGGATCTCGCCTCGAAGGGTGATCCGCGTCGGAGTTTTCTGGTGTTCGACCTGGAACTTGGCGGGAAGAAAGTTTCCAGAAATCTGATTTTCTTTGATGCGATGCACAGCCTGGATTTGCCGGTCATGCCTAAGATCGAAACCACTCTCAGCAAATCTGGCGCAGGCTACACGATTACATTGCAGTCGTCGAAACTCGCTCGCGGTGTTTATGTTTCCTTCGGAGATATTGACGTCGAAATCTCGGATAATTATTTTGATCTCCTTCCGGGCGAGCCCGCCACGATCACATTGAAATCTGGCGCCACAATCGATCAGCTCAAACGTGCGCTGAAAGTTATGTCACTCACGGAGGCTTACGCAGCCAATTGACTTGCTGCCGCGTCGTCGACTTAGGACGGGAGTGTATACTGTGCCAGAATTTCGAGCCGCCATGCGCACGCCGGACGCGGACTCCGAGGATATTGCGTGAACGTTATCACCGTCGGCGAAGTGTTATGGGACATCGTTGGACAGGAAGAACACCTAGGCGGCGCTACTTTTAATTTTTCAGCTCACCTCAGCAGGTTGGGGCACGAGGTTTCGTTCGTCAGTGGTGTTGGTGCGGACGAACTGGGCCGTAAGGTCATCGATAATATGTCTCGACTTGGCCTGGCGACTGATTATCTTCGTACCGACAAAGATCATCCTACCGGCACTGCTTCGGTGGCGCTGGCTAGCGACGGGCAACCGAAGTTCGTTCTTCACCGCCCAGCAGCTTACGATTTCCCCGAACTTACGACGGCTCAGTCTGATCGATTGTTTTCGCGTCCAGTGGATTGGATTTACTTCGGAACGCTGCATCAGATTTATCCCCAGGCCCGGCAATTGACGGCGGATCTTCTCGATCGAGCCTCAGGGGCGCGCCACTTTTACGATGTGAATCTTCGCTCCGACGGATACACGCCAGAGTTGATTCAGTTGCTCATGTCGCGAGCGACCATCGTGAAACTGAATCATGAAGAGGTCGAAGCCATTGCCCACATGTTCGGTACTCGGCATGGTTCGCTCGAGGAGTTCTGCCACAACTACGCGAACTCCTATAAATGGGACGGCGTCTGCGTAACTCGCGGTTCACTCGGTTGCACGGTTCTGATGGGCGGGCACTATATCGAAGCGCCCGGCTATCCAATTCAAGTCGTGGATACGGTCGGTGCGGGCGATGCCTTCGCCGCTGCCTTCCTGCACGGGTTGGGCAGCGGGTGGCCCACCCCGCGAGTTGCCGACTTCGCGAATCGCGTGGGAGCGCTGGTCGCCAGCCGCAGGGGAGCAATCCCCGATTGGACGATTTCTGAAGCCAATGCCCTCGAAACAAAAATCGGACGCCTGGAGACGGCATGAAGTTGAACTCGGTGTTGTTGAAAAGCGCGGTCGTAGCTGCCCTGGGCGGTCTATTATTTGGCTTCGACACCGCCGTCATTTCTGGGACAACGGGCGCGCTGTCGCAGGTATTCGGACTCTCGTCAAAAAGCTTGGGCCTAACCGTCTCCATTGCCATTTGGGGCACGGTCGTGGGTGCGATGCTGGCTGGATTCCCGGGCGAGCGTTTTGGACGACGGGATAGTTTGCGTGGATTAGCAATCTTTTATTTAGTCTCTGCGGTGGGCTGCGCCTTGGCCTGGAGTTGGTCCTCTCTGGTTGTGTTTCGCTTCATCGGCGGCTTGGGAATTGGTGGTTCGTCCGTGCTCGCCCCGATGTACATTGCCGAGATCTCCCCCGCGAAATGGCGTGGAAGATTGGTCGGCTTATTTCAGTTCAATGTGGTGTTCGGCATTTTGCTCGCGTACTTTTCAAACTACCTTATTGCCCTGGCACATCTGGGCGCAAGTGAATGGCGGTGGGATCTGGGGGTAGCGGCGTTCCCGGCCGCGCTATTTTTTGTAATGTTGTTCACCATCCCGCGCAGTCCCCGGTGGCTGGTCAAGAAGGGACGCGTCGACGAGGCAAGATCGGTGCTGCAGATGACGGGCGATGAGAATTATGAGCACGATCTGCAAGAGATCATCGAATCCATCAATGTCGAACAGAAGCAGGCCGCCGAAAAATTGTTCACGAGAAAATATGCGTTTCCGATTTTTCTGGCGGTGAGCATTGGCATGTTCAATCAACTGTCGGGCATCAACGCTATTCTTTATTATCTGAACGACATTTTCGCTCACGCTGGATTCAGCCGCATCTCTGGCAACCTTCAAGCCGTTGCCATCGGAGCCACCAACCTGGCCTTCACCATGATCGCAATGTCGGTCATCGACAAGCTTGGCCGCAAAACCTTGCTGCTGGTCGGTTCGGTGGGAACTGCAATATGCCTGGCTGGAGTCTCCGCTATTTTCTTCACCCACAGCCATGAGAGTCTTCTGGTGTGGCTGTTGGTGGGTTATATCGCCTTCTTCGCATTTTCACAGGGGGCTGTGATCTGGGTTTATCTCTCCGAAGTTTTCCCTAACTCGGTGCGGGCCAAGGGACAAAGCCTGGGAAGCTTCTCGCACTGGTTTATGAACGCCTTGATCTCAGCCATATTCCCTTTAATGGCTGCCTCTTCCGGTGCTTATCCGTTTGTGTTCTTTTCGGTGATGATGGTGCTGCAATTCTTCGTGGTTTTGTTTGTCTATCCGGAGACCAAGGGACTCACGTTAGAGGAGATGCAGAAGGAATTGGCAACCACGTAGGATAGAACGGCGCAGCAACTTTGATTAGGGTTTTCATTCGCGCGGTTCGTATCGCAAATTACAAGCAGGAAACGACTCACCGTGGCGCGCGGGTACTTGCATTGTGAGAAATGAACGACCCAAGGAGGGAAGTAGGGGTGAAGATACAGACCCCGTTTCCAGCAAATTACGAAGTTGAGATTCCGCCCGAACTCCCGAGCGACGGAAAGAGCACTCTGTACTTTCCGCCGAGAGAATCTGGTCACCAGCATCTGTACGAGGCAGCCCTCAAGTTTGCCTATCCCAGCCAGAAAGCGTGGTATGGCGTCTTCGGTGCGCGGTCCAAACGAGAGGATGGCCCAACGCTGGCCAGCACGATGCCTGACCCTAATTCCTGTTTAGTATCAGTTCTGGGCACGGGATATATCTTCGACGTTCAACATCCCAAGGACTGGACCCTTATTCAACTGTACCCGGTGAGACAGAGCGTCGTTGTCAGTGATCCCGAACTCTTGGTCCTAAGCTCCTTCACGCGAATTGCCGCGTACGACCGGGATGGGCGAAAGTGGACTACTGAGCATCTGTGTTCGGATGATCTGAAGATCGTAGGCGTTAACGGAACGTGGATCGAGTGCCTAGGCTGGGACGCCCCACGCGGTCAACACGCGTCCCTGCGGGTTGACGTCTCTTCGGGCAAACTAGAACCTTGACTTCGACGCGGCGCTCCAGCCAATTGCCTTCGACGTGTCGCGGTTCTTATGGAAAAGCTCTTACGGCGCTCGTGCCTTCCGTGCTCGTTTTGATCGATTCCACTTTCAGGGTTTCCGGTTTCTTCCGCTCAAGAGCGGGTTTACCCATATGTAAGCTCAGCGCTTGCTCCAACTGGGTCATAAGGGTCCGCAGGTTTTCATCGCCGGCGTCCAAAACGGTTCGCAGGTCCGCGCTGGCTGTCATGGCTTGCTGATAGGCGTCGCGAGCCTGGGCCAAAAGATCCACGTGTTGCATGAACGCTGTGGCCGACTTCCGGAAGTCTTCCACCGCACCGATGTATGTCGCCATAATACCGTCACCTTTATCCAACATCACTTTCACTCCTTTGGGTTGACTTACTCTCTTTGCGGGCGCCAGGGGCGGACCAGTTCAGCATTATGACCGTGCTGGCCAAGAAGTCAAACTGATTTTCATCCCCCCGGCGGCCACATTCGGCGGACCGCTCTTCAGCGGACGGCCACAGAGACCTTGATTTCTGAAACTTAAAGCCACAGGCTTCGGCGGACGGCCGCTCCCAAGCGGGTTTTCAGCTCAGTTGCTGCCCGCGTTTTCTCCAGTCCATTGACCGAATCTTGTTTTTCGTTGCCTAGTTCTTTTTTTGCCGCCGGTCGCGGCTGATTTTGTGCCGACGTGCTCTGCAGATTCGCCATCAGCTTTGCGTCAATCTCGGTCCACGTCGCCCGGCCCGCGTTTTCAGAGATGATCTTGTAAATCTCTTTGAGCCCCTTGTTAGCACCCGATTCCGCAGTTTCCGATTCGACGAGATCCTGTGGCGTTTCTGTCTGGCCAAGAGTCACAAGCAGGATGACACCACAGCGGTTGCAGAATTGGCTGTCTTGCGGATTCCGGTGTCCACAGGAGAGGCACATCACCTTCGCCTCATCCGTGCTTACCCTGTTGGAACTCGTTACCGCGGGTGTCGCGTTAGCAATTCGATCGGGTGAGCCGTTGCGTGGAGCATAGTTGACCAGGGTCTCAACCAATCGGGCCAGTAGCTTCAGGGCCGTGACATGCCGCTCCACGAACTTCTTAGTCTCGGTCGAAAGGACTTCCAGAACGCCTGCCACCTTTGGACCGTCGAAGACGGGCACGGCGAGAATCGAGCCTATGCCCAACTGGATGCAACTCGAACCATCGATCCTTGGGTCAGTGGCGGTGTCGTCGCAGCGTACGCTCTCCCCCGTCCGAACGCAGGTTGCAGTGAACCCTGCATCGGGATTCAAACGCGTGCCGACAGGGGGCGCGAGCTCTCCGGAACACGCCCGGCATGACATAACCTTTCCATCTGAAAGGACCAGAGCGGCTCCATTCGCGCCGGTCGCGTGCAGCGCGCTGCGAGTGATCTCTTCCAGGGTCCTATTAGAGTCGGTCCTATTAGAGTCGAACTCGGGACTCGACCCGCGCAGGGAAACGGAGTCGGAGTCTTTTCTTGCGATGCTTGGTTGTAGGGAAGCAGCCATAGCGCATCCTCCGAAAGCTTGAAGCAGTGGGGATTCTACCCGATTGCGGTTACGGAAGGCACTACACGAAAGGGCCCTAACGGTGCACGAACGGGCTAAGGTTCAGAATTGCTCGGACCTGGACTTATAGCTTGCTCAAGAAATCCACGATCTCGGGTTGGCTCCATTCCACTGCGCCGATAAACTTGCGACGAACGATCCCATTGCGATCGACAACGTAGGTTTCCGGCCACTTAAAGGTCCCGTAGAGGTTGCTGGTTTTCTGGTCCGGATCACGTACGGTTGGGAAGTCTATCTTATAGTCTTTCAAGAACTTATGGTAGGCATCGCCGTCAACGTCCACGCTAATTCCTAGGACAGTTATGCCCTTGTCTTGGAAGCGCTGCTGCAGTTGCACCAGCGAGGGCATTTCCTCCACACACGGCGCGCACCACGAAGCCCAGAAGTTGAGGAGTACGACCTTCCCGTGGAAGTCGCTCAGGGTGACTTTGCGGTCGGCGTCCTGGACCGTGAACTCGGGAGCGGCGGTGCCGATTCGAGGTGGCCGGGAGCCGCGATAGCAACCGGACAGCAGAACGGTGAAGATGATGGGGAGAACAGAGGCGCGTCGCACAAAGCTATAATACCTAATTCAGGCTATGGCGGCACGAGATCCAGTATCGGAGCAACCGACGGTGTCGGTAATCGTGCCGGCGCGTAACGAAGAAGCTTGCCTTGGCGCTTGTTTGGAATCGTTGGCGGCCCAGACTGGCGTGAAGCTTGAAATAATAGTTGTTGATGACGGATCGACTGATCGCACTCGTGAGATCGGGAAGTCTTTTGCGGGAGTGAGGGTGGTGGAAACGGGGCCGTTGCCGCCGAGCTGGATTGGCAAGAACAACGCCCTGGTAGCCGGTACGAAAGAGGCGCGTGGAGAATGGTT
>Ga0207000_1143_pt1 | contig 21886 bp, 20 predicted proteins | sample Alteio_BWMinCont_90_FD_153498 | JGI IMG/M metagenome (GOLD analysis project Ga0207000, IMG submission 153498) | Enriched cells from forest soil in Barre Woods Harvard Forest LTER site, Petersham, Massachusetts, United States -... | ecosystem: Environmental > Terrestrial > Soil > Temperate forest >...
AAAGTGCAGGATATTCTAGAGAAAAAAATTCCTGCAGCGGCTGATGAACTTAATATTAAGGCAACATTGGTTCAAGGTTTATATTATGATCGGCCTGGTCGAGAATTGAATAAAAGTGCCCCAAGAGAGCTTTTTACTGATGAAGACAGGGCTTCTGCATTAAGGGAGGCTGAACAGAAGGTAGATAGGGAAATCAAGGAAAAATTGAAACAAGAACAAGATGAGGCGGCATTAAGAAACAAAGAAGCATTAGAACGGGAACAACAAAAAGACAGAGAAGCAATTGAGGCAAGAGCAGAACTGGATAGGAAAAGGCTGAATGAGATACGCGAACGTGAAAAGGCAAAAGAAGCTGCCAAAAAAGCTGAACAAGAGCGTTGGAATGCTCTTAGTGCCAACCAAAAAGCTAAAGAGTGGTTATCGTCCGCCGAAGGCAGGGAAGGGCTAAAGACTGCTGGTATAATAACAGCGGAAGTCATTGCTACCGTTGCATTAATCGCAGCAATAGCTACAACTCCATATGCAAGCGCTGTGTATGTTGTCAGATACAGGACCGTAGCGCAATAGCAGAAAAGATTAATATAAATATACGAGCGTCAAAAATACCATGCTAAAAAGCATGAGTGGCCAAAAGAGAAGCTGTGAAATCAGATTGGTACGATACTGAATAAAGCGGATCATGAAGTGCAAAAGATATAAAAGAGATACGGTCACTATCGCTAGAATTGCGCAATACATAATAAGATAAAAATTTTCAAAAAAGCAAAGCCCGGTATTGCCCGTTTTTGTCCTAAAGCGTTCATGTTCTATGATCGTTCCAAAAAAAACAGCAGCACAACTGCCAAGCACACCGTAACTTTGTTGTGTTGCTGTTACTAAAATCACAAATAAAAGTAGCGCGATGACGCCCAGCGGTATCAAATCGGCAATGATGGTGTCAATTAAATTACGCTTAATCATTACATTAAAACACAGTTCATGTTCTCGCGATGTTTGTGATGTTGTGTAAGTGCCAAAAGTACCGTAAGAATACATTCCAAAAAATGTGCCGTAATGTATTTTGTTGTATCCAAAATAACTTCCTTCAAATTGCCAGCCTGTGATGTGCGCTGAGGGGTTAATGCCGGGCAAAGAGCGTGGGTGAATAAGCTCGTATGAATCGAAATCAGGAATTAAAATAATCTGTTTTTCAAGATTTTGAGGCCATATGGTAATTTCCAAATTTTTTACATCAAATGGATAGCGTTGAAATACCAACTCCTGATTGAGCGTTGCTTCTACAAGCCACACAAATTTTTCTACCGGGCCTTCTTTCTGGTGACCTATTTGTAAAATAGAGACATTACTTGCTTGTGGAAGTATAAAACCGCGCTGAATTGATTCATCAACGTTGACGTAGTGTTGCCACAGATAACATGAGAGCTCTACCTTGTTGTCAGCAGTAAGTTGAATATGGTTTATAAAAAGTCCGGTCGGTATCAAAAGAAAAGTTTCACTTGCAAGATTTAATGTTTGGTATGGTTGAGTTTTGTTGAGCACCTCTAATGCTTGATCAAAATCTGTTGGGCCATCCTTGTGACTTGAATCAGAGATAGGTTGAGTTTCGTTTTTTGCTCCAAAAAGCGTAAGAAGGTCGCGCTTACTTTTGATAAATTGTAATGAACTTCCATAGTCAGGATGGCAGTGGGCTACATACCATAACGCAGCAAGGGCACATATTAGCGCTACAGAGATGCTTGCAGAGCAGTACCATAAGGTAGGTGGATATGGGGTTCCTAAACTAAAACAAAGAGTAATGCCCAGTATGAACGCTAAGAGTGCGCATATAATTGTTATCATAAGGCTTTGTCGATCAAAATTTGGAAGTTGTTGTCCGTTTATTTGTTGGCCTATCTCTAGTTCGCTTATATCAAATACGTGACATAATACCCACTGAGTAGTAGTAAGTGGTTCACATATTAGCCATGACTGGGCGCCATTTATTTCATTGTTGTATAGTGCAAATGTTGGTTTTCCCTTAACAGCCTGAAGAATGGTCTCTTGCAGCACCGTATTGTTATTGTTTTGTGTTATATCGGTAAAAGAGGTTAGCGTTGTAGTGAATTTTTTTTCCGGATGCGCCAAAACAATTCCTTCTTTTGAAACAATAAACCAGTAGCCAGTTTGATCTTGATATTGTGATGCTATAATGTGATTTAGATGGTCTATTGATTGATTTGCAAACACTATACCCGATGCATGTTTTTGTTCTTTGTCATCAAATGCATAGAATGGTGTTGCGTATTCTGCCAGTATGGTTCCGCTTGTAATGCCCATATAGGGGGTGCTGAAGTTTGCGCCGTTAGTGATTGGGTTGTTGTACCACTGGATTGATGGTGCGGTGTAGTCATACAGAGTTCCTAAGTCAATTAACTCATTAATTCCTTTTTTTTCAAAATAGTATGGGCCATAAAGTTTGTTATGAGTGTTAAAGGCGTATGGCGCAAATGCAACACCAAGGCCAAAAAAATCAATCGGCTTTGCCCGCCGTAAAAGCGTTTCAATCTGTTCTTTTGAAAGAGACCTTGACCCTATGATATGCGCTACGGTTTGAGCAACAGGTATTAAGCGACCTATAAATGCATCCAACTCAGTTGCTGCGGTAGCAACTTTTTGTTGAGTTGTGTCTTTGACTGAATTTATGAGTTTTAAGCGAACGTATCGATAATGCCCATAAAATGCGACGGAAAAAATTAATAAACCGGCTGTAACCAATGCCATAGCAAGGCGTGCAACGTCCTTAAAAGGTGTTACAAATGTCATGGCAATGGCCTTTGCGCAGCGGAGTGGTTACTGTTCTTTGGTGTGTGCCAATCGACGGTACAAAGCATAATGTTGGTCAAGCATATACTCCATTTGAAAGTCGCCTAAAATATCCACATATGTACGCATTCGTACATACAAATCACTATCAGTCATCAGTTTGGCCATTTGTACTGCCAGTGTTGTATAATCCTTTGGCTCACATAAAAATCCATTGTGCCCATCTTTTATTATTTCCGGAATTCCGCCCGTCCTGTAGCTTACAATTGGCAATTTTAAAAGACGCGCTTCAACAACGGCGCACGGTAATCCTTCCCATAAGGAACTCAGGGCAAAGGCATGCCATCGCTGCATGAATGAGATGACATTTTTTTGCCAACCGTGCAGCGTAACTACGTGCTGCATATTGTTTTTGTTGATCCAATCCATTAATTGTGTACGCATAATTCCGTCACCAATTATTTCTAGACGAGCATATTGAAACTGTTTGTATAGTATTTTGAATGCGCACAGTAAATCAAGAAGATTTTTTTGAGGTTTAAAGCATGCGATAGTACCAAACACAAAAGGATTTTTTACATTGGTAAGTATCGCAGGAGCGCATACAGAGATGTGTGAAAATTGTTGAAAATTAACAGCGGCACGAATGAGAGAGTGGCGTTTTGAAAAACCGGGAAACAAACGCTTGCCAATCTGCGCATCTGCTAGTGAAACACAAATAAAATGTGTGGTCACTTGGCTCGCCATTAATTCTATCATATACGTGATAAGCCATACGATAGGATGTTGATATGTATGGAATGCATAGCCATGAATAGTGTGAACTCGTATTGCAATACCTGCAAAAAGGGCTGCAAAGCGGCCAAGTATGCCAGCTTTTGAACTGTGGGTGTGGACAATGAGTTGCCTATGCTCATTTTTTAATGTTTTAAATAGCACAATGAGATGTAAAAAGGTACGAACTTCGTGCATAAATCCAAAGAGCGATAATTCACGCTTTAATGTTGGTAGAAAGATGGTGCGCAACGGAGTTGCTTTTTCTATTAAGTCTCCCGTTGCGCCTGTTATAAGCGTTGTTTTAACCCCGTATGGGCCAAGTCCGTCAAACAGTTCCAGACAGATCTTTTGTGCACCGCCTAGTTCAAGTTTAGTGATAAGGTATACTACATGTATTGCTTTTTGATTCTCCATTTTGTACGTAAAGCTTCCACCGTTAGTTAGTGGTACCAAATAAGCAAAAGAGAAATAATAAAACTATAAATAGCGCATGCCTCTATAAAAAATTGATAAAGCATTCCAAATCTAGGTACCCTATTTTCAGATGTTGGGTCCTTGGCTAGGCTTTTGCATACATACGAGGCAATGTAACTAGAGTTAATTGCCGACCCTAGAGTTCCCAATCCGATACATAACGCTGCAGAGCACAGCCCTATGCTACCCTCAATTGTTGTTGCCAGTGTAAAAAGAATGAAGATAGAGATAACAAAGGCTAGAATAATAGGTGTTTCTATAATTGCTTGGCTGATCATTGTGTTATTCATTATCTGTTGATAGGCATTTTTGTTTGATGCAAATGCGTGACAGCCTGACTGCGCAAGAATACTTAATCCTCGAATGGGGCCTATGCTACTAAGACCGATGCTTGTTCCAGCACCTATGAGCCGCAATGCTTCAGGTAATGTGGTAGCGTTCGGGGCTTGATAACAGATTATGAGTGCGATGATTGATGAAAGCAATAGAGGTGTAACGAGTATGCACAGTGAAAATAACATATAGCGTGTTATTTTGGATGCCAATAATGGTTGCCTTGCTATGGCAGCGCAGGCTGCGCCAATTGGCAATGTACAGGAAAGGCCAAACGTTAAGCCTGCAATACAAACTGCAAGTATAATGCCAATTTCGGCAAGAGCGGTGTAGATAGTTATAGAATGTGCCGCCTGTCGACTCATAAGTAGCGCTGTTAACCCACCAATCACCGCCATAGTTTCTATCATTGCAGTACCAAGAAGCAAGGTAGTTTTAATGTCACCATATGCTGCAGGCTGTATATTGCTTTCTATAATCGCAGCTTTACAGGCACGACTAGGCGCTATACTTACGCCGATTATGGTAAAAATGATCAATATACAGATCAGACTATAATGCAAAAAAGCGGCAACATTTCCAGCGACAAAAACAGTTTCCAAAAGCATCAGTGCCCTTCCGCTTTAACAGCCATTGCTAGAAATGTAAGTGATAGAATTGTAAAAATATACGCTTGCAAGATTCCTTCAAATAGGACAAAAAAGAGTATTAATATCATATTTGGTAAAATGCCAACAAGTTCAAATAATAAAGATTTTTTCATAAGCATAAGGCATAAACTACTTATTATTGCCCCACTAAATATATTTCCGCAAAGACGGACCGCCATAGAAAAGATAGAGGTTAATCTACCAATAATGGTAATGGGCAGCATGAGAAAAAACGGTTGCAAAAACCCATTTATGTAGGCCGCAATACCATGTTCATAAATTGTTGCCGCTTGGATATAGGTAAATGAAATTATGCTAAGGCAAAGCGTTGTATTAAAATCGACCGTTGGCTCTTCAAGCCATGGTATGACCGCAATAGTGTTGCAAAGCATAATAAACATAAAAAGTGCTGTAATAAACATGCAATGTGTAAATGAAAGGTATCCTAGAGCTTGTGTGCATGCGTGGACAAAGAACTCTCCACATGTTACCAGTGTATGAATGATTATGGGGGGTGATTTATATCGAAATAAGGTAGAACGAATGTAATACCCTGTAAGCCATATAAGAAATAATACTACCCAGGTGTTTACAATAGTAATAACATTTACGGTAAAAAAGGGATTTGTATAGCCAAACTGTGCCAGTGAAAGCTGAAGATGGTTAGATTGAAAACTGTCCATAAATCCTGGCCTTGTGCGTTACAAATAATGCCCAACAGCCTCTACCGAGTATATTTAAAAAAGCGCTGGTATGGTTTTGCATTATTTGGGTACAGTATAGAGCGGATTATGTACGAGTGCAACAAGAAAAGCTGATAATATATCATGTAGTGATACACGCCTATTATGTCACTTATGCCTTATAAAACGTATATGGGGTGTTTGAATCTACAGGTAAGCAGATTCAAACACCCCATTGATAGTTCCTTAAAGTATACTATGCTACTTTTTTAATGCCTTTGTGTTGCCAGTACTTGTTGATAATAGCCGATGATCCAGTAATTACTAAAAGTCCATTTCGTTCATCAACAGATCCGGAAGCAAATTGAAATGCCTCTTGGAAATTTTTGGCTGCATGGGCTTTAATCTTCATGCCTTTGATATCATTGACTATGGTGTCTATATCAAATTCTGTTGATCTCGTTTTGTTTGGAGCTGGCTCAACAGGACATACAATGATTTGACCAGACGTTTTCTTGAAAAAATAACGCAAAAGACGTAAGAATTCGGTCATATCGTCACAAATCGTATTGCAATCTGCGATGATGACTAATCCTTTAAGTGACCTTTGATAGTGCAATAGACGAATGCCTAGTAAAAGGTTGGACAGGGCATCCAGATTGGATGCATTATCAAGAAGCACCATCGGCTTTTCTTTGTCAAGTAGTTGAAATCTTCCGGTGAGCGTATTGAGCGTCTCTTTCCAAAATTGATCAATTGTGCGCCGAGGATTCATCTCGGATTGTCGCTTGGCCTCAAGGGTTGGTCTTCCGCGCCTTCCAGCACGTTTAGACAGAAGACTATTGTTGATAATTATGCTTTCTTTGTTAGAAACATTTTCAACATAAATCTGAGATATACGCTCTGCCAATGCTGCACATCGCCCATGTAGTTGTTCGAATGGATAAGCCAATGGAGCAAGTTTGCGAATAGGCATAACCCAAACGCCATCCAATTTTTCTACAGCGGTTTGCATACTTTGTAGCCCGATTTTGCTTTGATCTGCAGAGACCGTAAAAGCGCCCGGTTTGACAATGCTTAACAATGTATCCATTGTAGCTTGGTCAACATTGTTTGTTACGCTATTTTCTTTTTCGCTAATTCTTGTTATGCAAACGATTTTTGGATAACACAAGACTAACGGATGGAATACATTGATTTCGCTGACCTCTAGGATAGCAACATCTGCTGGATGATTTTTAAAAAATAATAATGCCATCATTGTCAAAATTTCACGCGTAGTGACATATGCACCTGATGTTTCAGCAGCGTTGATAACCTCGTTTGCAACCTCAATAAACAATTTATTGGTTATTGTTTCACTATTGATGGTGAAGCGTTCATTATAGGTAAGCATGTGAGGGGAATAGAAGGTACCAATTGCAAGTCCTTCTTCCTTTAATAATTTGCTGGCAAAATGAGCCGTTAAACTCTTGCCATTGATACCGGTAATTAAAATAGTGGAAAGTTTTTGGGACAGATTGCCAAAGGCCTGGTCCAAAGCTTTCATGCCGGTCAAAGTTTTTTCACTGCACTCTGGACTCCAATGAGAATCTAGATACTCTACCAATTCGTGATAGCTTCTTTGCCGTGGTGGTATGGCAACACTCAATCCTGTTTTCTGTTTGCCCGTTGTGTTTTTCATATCAGCGTCCCATGTGTAAAAATTGTATTCGTATTCCAATTAGCGAACTTTTTTAGTTTGCTGTACCCTAACTATCGTAGTGCAGATTGTTTTTACTGAATACTGCACTCCATATTTTCGATTATATCTGTTTTGCCAAAAATGTCAAACAAGAAATTATAGACCGACCCAGGTGTGATTATTTACAAAAAAAGAAAGGAATTATGAGATTATACTATTGGAATAATGCTCAGGACCTCTCACAAATGGCTGATATTCTTAAAAGCGGTGGTATTGGAGCTGGTTCTGCTGATACCGTAGTGGGTCTTTTTGCCGATTTTAGCGCTCTGGCAAGCAAGCGGCTTGATATGGTCAAAAAACGAGAAAAAAGACCTTACATCGTGCTTATTGATTCATTTGACAAGCTTTGTGACCTGGTTGACCCCAATGAAGCTCTGCGATGGAGAAGTTTTATACATTCCTGTTGGCCAGGGCCAATTACGTTGATTTTACGCAAACATTTTGCATTAATAGACCATCCTTATCCATCCATTGCAGTTAGAATGCCAAACCATAAACCGTTGCTTGACCTTATTTCTATAGCAGGACCTCTCTATTCGACCAGTGCTAATAAATCCGGAGAGCCAACGCCACAGTCAGTTGACCATCTTAATCTAACAGTCAAAGCAAACCTAAGTTTTTTAGTCGCTGATAGATTGGCGCATCAGCATGTAAACACAGGCTTGCATGATAGCATTTTGCCCTCTGTTATTTTGGATTGTACTGGTCAATACATTAAAATTGTACGTATGGCAGGCCGCGAACCACTTGTTGCTCAGCTTGAGTTGGCATATGCAGTAGATTTTGGAAAAAAAGAATCCTTATGAGCAACAACCAGACTTAAAAAATGATCTTTCTTGATTCGTATTATTCTGATAGATCTATCTTGTAATTACAATGAAATAGTTTGTAACAAATGAGGCGGTGATGAAAAAAACTACAGGATTTACGTTAATCGAAATTATGATAGTGGTAGCCATTATAGCTTTATTGGCCATGTTGGCAGTTCCCACCGCGATGCGATTTCTTGCAAAAACAAAACGAACTGAAGCATATATGAATTTAAGTTCAATGTATGCGGCACAAAAAGCATACTGGGCAGAGAATGGCAAATATTCTGATACGCTCAGTGGACCTGGCGGTATTGGTTGGAAGCCTGAAGGGTATCAGGGGGGCGGCTCTCAAGAGAATTTTTACTATACGTATGGATTTCCTGGCGCAGAAGGTAAAAACTATTTTACCGGCAAATTGGGTGCTTCTGGGGCGGGCTTGAGCGGGGCGAGGGCCGATGCAAATAGTTTTGTAGTATATGCAACGGGAGACATTGATGGTGACGGCAAGTTAGACATTGTAAGTATAGACGATCGCAATACAGTCAAGGTTGTTCAGGACGATTTAGCTGATTGAAAAAAGAGGGATAGGTAAGATAAACATATTAAAAAGGATAGTGGTATGAGTGGAGCTTTTAAGGTGATTATTTTTCTTCTATCGGTTAGCAGCTTCGTATGCGCTGGTGACGGCTTTGTTTTAGGGTCGGTGCATGAGAATGCCGTTGGCAATGAATTATCATATCCGGGATTTGATGCCATGTTCGGGTGCATTTCAGCAGTTGCTGGTGTAGTGATACTTGTTGAGGAGATTGGTTGCGAGCCGGATCTAATATCAGTTATTAACTCCGATATAACTAACTTTTTCAATCCGCACTTAATGTTGCTAAATCAAACGGAGATACAGACTTTTCCTAAAATGTTAGGGCTTGGGCTTGGTCTATCAAGTATGTGTATGGGGTTGCATATGTTATACACGGCTGGTAAGTGTTGGATTAAAAAGTGGCGACAAGCATAGTCAGTAATGACAGTTTCTCATTGAGTAAAATAAATAACATTGATGCTACTGCCAAAAATGGTCCGAACGGGATTATCATTTTCTCTGTAGATGTTGGACCTCTATATAATAGATAACCTAACCCAAATAGGGTGCCCAATATAGAACCCACGGTGATAGTAAACCAGTTTCCTATAAGTCCTATAAATGAGCCTGTAAAGGCAAATAGCTCCCAATCCCCTTCTCCCATACCATCTTTTTTTGTTATCACATAAAACAAGGATGAAACGCCACGTAAAGCTCCATACGATACTATTGAGGCAATAATACTTTCAATCGGAGAAACCGGTAGCATTCCAATCATACTTAGTAGGACCCCCACCGGTATTAAAAAAAGAGAAACAAAGCGAGAGATCATGAATGTATGCCAATCTGTTCCGATAGTGATAAGGAGCGCGGAAAAAAAAATGAAATACGATGGCAAAAAATAAGCGTTGCAGGTTTGTACGAGCAAATACATAAAGATTGTGCCAATGACGGCTATCCATGGAAACATTGATAAAAATGAGTTAGGTTGATGTAGCCCTGACCACCGGCTGCCTGGCGCGCTTGTGCTGTCAGTTACAATGTCGCTTACTAGTACAGATGCTACGTATTGCAAAAATAAATTCCATAGGAACAATATAGCAAGCACTATTATCATAGACACTAGAGAAGTTCATCCTTTTTGATCTGTTCAAAAAGCTCATCCATACGTTGCTGTTTTTTTACAAGATCATCTATCTTAAAAAAAATGTCAGGTACGGTGCGAGCGTGATTCATCTTGGCAATAGAATTTCGTAATGATGGTTTATATAAAACAAGTCGCCGAAGTTTTTCAGTCAAAGTCTGCTCATTTGCCTCTGATGAGCTTAAAAATATATGTAAACTTCCACGATTTGCAGATAGTGAAACTCGCGTTACAAAGACTGATTGCAATTGAGGATCGTCGGTAGCGATTTGCTGCAACAATAAAATAATTTCACGTTTAAAGAGAGACTCTCTTTGCGCATGTTTGATGTTCCGAAGATTTTTTGATGACATGTAAACGGTACCTAGTGAGCCTTCATGAGCCCTTGATTTATCATGCGCATCAAATTTTGTTTAATGGCACGTACAAGCCGCTTGCGTCGTTTTTGTGTGGCGGATTCAAAGTACACGGTTCTTTTCATATCCCGTACAACTCCCTCACGCTCTATCTTCTTCTTGAGCTGCTTGAGGGCTCTATCGACATACCCTGTAACGGGAATTTCTATATTAGCTTTTCTTTTTTTGATCATATACTTTAATTCTCACGTTAAAACCTATCTAAATCGATTACTTTTGTAGTTTACGTAATTTTGACGGTTTGTCCAGAAATTTTAAAAGAATCCATACGCAGTAAACATAATGGTAGTCGCTTTATATGAATTGCGTTGTCTTACAGGGGCTTGCCAAAGCACTCCTACTCCAAAATTTGGCAAAATATCGTAGGTAGCGGATGCGTTAAGTGATGAATTAGTCCAACTGCTTACTGCCGCCAATTCTTGTGGTAAAAAGGCATCATCTTGTTTGACTAAACAGATTTTGTTTGGCTTGTGTTCTACTTTGTTGTACTGGACGCAAATCGAAAGAGTATCAATAAAGTGGTAGGCTAGCGCCCTCAGCGCAAAAAAGTTATTGTCCCCAGGTTGAACAGTGGCGTTTGTAAAAAAGGGAAATACTGTTGTTTGATACAGGTTATTAGGAATTCTTAAGTCTGTATAATGCCTTGAAGAAAAATGCGTGTAGCTAAATTCAGCACCTACTTGGAGCGTATCGGCAAAATCTAAATATAAACCGGCAGTAGCGCCAACTGCGGCGTGGCCATTATTTCCAAAATATGGCTGGAAGGCCTTATGCTCATCCTTTATTATTCCAGGAGAGGCGCTTGCGCTAAGCATGAGAACCGGAATAACTGCAACATGCGCCCATTCATAAGAATCAGGGTAGTACTCAAAAAAGCGTCTCCAGTACAGGTTGAACCGCCATTCATCTGATGATACGCCACAATAACTGTCGATATTTAACTGTATTTGCTGTGCGATGGTCGCAAACGGTCGAGATAAATTTTCTTGTATGAGGTCTGTTTTTACGTTGATGATAGTTTCGCATGGGTCAGGATTATCAGATGCGACTTGAAATATAGGCAATTCATTGACCTCCACGCCAGCTATTGTTGGATTTATTTCAAAGCCAGTCAGATCAATCCATTGATAGTCCAACACAGGCGCATTATTGGTAACAGAAGTTGCAGAGGCTGTACATAATGCTTGTGCACAAAACGGGTCATCAATATCCATTACGTTTTGCCGTAAGCTTGCTACACCACCTTCAATATTAATGCCAAGACCACAGTTTAAATCAAAAGAACATGAAATTCGCAACCCTCGTTTGCTGTATTTGAGCGGAAAGCTCAGATAGCCACATCGTTGGTTAGGATCAACATTGTAGGGAGTTGGTGGCGCCACAGGAAACATTGCTGTTAGGGCTGACTGCAGGGCAGGTGCTAATGTTTGTCCAGCCGGTAATGGTCCGAAAAGTAAAGGAATCAGGCCCCATCGTCCAGTCAAGTCACCTAATTGTATTGGCACGCGCCTATAGACGCCTTCTGCTTTTGTATTTTTACCACGAACGGCACTTTGACCAAACAACGAAGCAGAGACCATAGCGCAACCGCGAGCGCATCGATATTGATATTCGTTTCTAAAATCAGTGACCTTTTTGCGCAGGAGCTCCCTGTCGACTAGTGGATCGAGAGCACTAAACATAGGACACGGGTCATTTTTTGCAAGTGACGTTAGATCTGCGCGTGTCGTATAAAACGGTATTAATACAATGATTGTTAGACAAACTACGTAGGCAGCAGATCTGTAATGTATCACCATAGATAGCTCTCCCTTTAGGACTTTGTACTCATCTGGAGCTTAGGTATAACACTGATTGAGGTGATACGTCAATTGAGCAGTTTTTAGGACCAAAAACGGTCAACACAGGCCGTTTTTGGTCCTAAAACTCTTTAATCTTCTCAAAATTGCACATATTTCTTCAATTAATCACCTTTTACCAATCTAACGCTTGATTGCCGTACGCAATATGACTGCAAAGTGACATCTGGAAGGTAATTCGCTCTTAACTATTTCAATATGAATATTGTTTCGATTGACAAAAAAGTCTGATTTAGTATGCTAACAGTATGAGATTTTCAAACAAGCGACATTAAGGGAGCCCGCAATGCATATAAAACAATTAATAATACCAATGGTGGCTTTAAGTCTTAATGGTGTTGCTTTGCATACCAGTGCGAGCGAATTTCCAGTACCTGATCAGCCGGGCGCTACGTTTAATTTTTATGACTATCGTTTGCCAGAGGGGCCGCTGCGCAGTTTTCTGAGAAGAAACCTAAGATCTTTAGGCGATGTTAGTAAATTACCAAGCTTTAAAAATCTGAGTAGGCATGGACAAGTAGGGATAGTCTCAGGACAGACCTTTCCGGGATCACATGGCGGGGTCTTTATTAAGGCTGCTCTAGTAGATAGCTATTTTCCAGACGATGTATACAGTCACAAACAAAATATTTCACGCTTGCCAACATCGCTAGATATAAGCAGCTGTATACAAAAGAAAAATTTGACCTGTTTTGCTCTCTCGCCACGCAAATACATATACCCTCTATCTGGCGATGATAATGATTTAAAAAAGTCAGATATATCTGACTTTAATGCAGTTATCCTTTCCCAAGAGGCACCATTAGTAAGTAAAAATACTCTTACCATCGAAGCTTTGCGACAAATGAAAGTGCTTATTGAAGAGCTAGGGCAAAAAGTTGTGGACATTGGCAACCCAGAGAACCTAGAGTATTGCTCTGATGGAAAATTAATGTTTCTTGATACTGAAAATTTATACACTGATATAGCTGAAGACGCTCTTCAGAAAAAGGCATCTTTCAGAGAAGGTTTGAAGAGCCTTGCGTGTACGGCTAAACAATTAGCCTATTCCATACATGCTATCTCTCCATCACGACAACAAACACAGCTAGAGCTCAATACATTTGCTGATCAGTGCAATATAGAATCAGCACAGATTGAGGAAGAAGTGACCACTGATCTGGCAAATCAGGGAATAACAGACCCGGGTGGCTATTTCAGAGAATTAATGGAAAAACAAAGAATTTGTACAAAACGATTATACCTTAAATACCACGATGAGCAGAGTGTTGAATGCTCTAGTAAGCAACAGCGAGTTAACGCGCCCATAGACTCCTTCTGCTTTTGTGTTTTGCTCGCCAAAATCTCATGTGGCATTGGCGTGACTGCGATTGCTGTTGGCGCCATCTTGGGCGCGGTATGGTGGTGGAAGAAAAAATATAAGGCCAACCAAAGTAACATTCCAGCAAAATCACAGGATTTCTGCGGTATCCAGCCAGTAATCGAATTAGCATAAGGGAGCCCACAATGCATATAAAACAATTAATAATAACAATAGTGGCTTTAAGTCTTAATGCTATTACTTTGCATACGAGTGCGAGCGAATTTCCAGTACCTGATCAGCCGGGAGTCACTTTTGATTTTTATGAGCATCGCTTGCCAGAGGGGCCGTTGCGTAGTTTTTTAAAAAAAAATCTATCGTTTGACACGCAAGAACTTGCCAGAATGGAGAACAGGCGACCGCAATTATTTAAGAATATGGGTGGTAGCCACGGATTGGTTGGAACATTGCCAGGTCACACTTTTCCGGGATCAAATAGTCCGGTTTTTATTAAAGCAGCATATCCTTACCAGGACGAAGAAGTTCCACCGTTTGTTTATAGCCATAAGCAGAATATTTCACGACTACCAATGGCAATGCTAATAGCGGACATTATACAAAAGAAACATTTGACCTGCTTTGCACCGTTACCGCGTAAATTCATATACCCTCTTTCGGGAAATGATAATGACTTAAAAGATGCATCAAGGGTGTCTGATATTAATTCGATTATTCTTGCTGAAGGTATAGACATTGCTCAAGAAGAACCTTCTCTGACGATTGAGATGCTAAAAGGGTTAAAAGAGATAGTCATACAAACAGGCGCAGCGGATATTGCATGTAGTCAAAATATAGCAGTTGATTTAAGCGGCAAATTAGTCATTTTTGATACTGAAAATTTCCTTATTGGTTATTTGCAGGATAGCATTGAATTTAAAATTGCGGTCTCAGAAGGAATCTGTCGGATTGGAGACCATGCGCAGAAAGAAGCAAAAGAAGGTAGTGAATTGTATCAATTTGGTATGGAGTGTATGCAATCATTCAAGACCATGCAAGGTCAGATAGAAAGTATCCTTAATGCTCAAAATACGCATTTACATGCTTATTGCCGATGGCAAAATAACAAACGCCGAAAATATACCGCACAGATCTATGATGACCATTGCAGGCAACAACAACGTTTGATTCTCGCTAGGGCCTCGTCATTGGTAATTGGTGTTATTGGCGTAATTTTCAGTGCTATCTGGTGGTGCAAACAACAAGAGATCTGTAATATCGAATTAACAGAAATATAAGGATTTAATTATGATAAAAAAAATGTTCATTATTGTATTGCCAACCATATGCATAAGTTTGCAAATGACTTTTGCAATGAAGCCCGAAGCGGGATCAACCTGTCGGTATAGGTGCGCTACCGTATTTCGAGTAGTGACTGACGAATCTACTGGGAAACTCAAATCAGTTCAATTGAACGAGTTTGGACAAATAGTGAATACGGATCAAATAGCGGAACAAATTAACAAGCAAAAAGAAGCGGAAAAAAAAGAATTTACGTGTGGCGCTGGCTTATATGTTGAAAAAAATGAAGCAGGCACGTATCTCTATCATCTGGTCAACGAAAACCAAGAGCGAGCAAAGTCATATTTTATTCACAATCTCAATGATCCTTCTTACCTCTATTTTGAAGCCCTTACGGATCTCAGAAATTATTGTGACAAAGCCGATATTGAAAAAATAATAGCTAATCAAGATGCGCAAGAACCGATTACATTTTTCAAAACTGAGGCTGTAGAGTTTGACCAACAAGGGAATCTACGCAGAATCACTTTTCAGAATGACCACATTGGATTGCAACAGAACTCCAATGGAGCTACCTTTTCAGTGACGGCCGAAAAAGATGCCATAAATCACGGTATTAAGATTGAAATACGACCAGATATTAAAAAACTTCTATGTACACCGCCAATCATTACAGCTGTAATCGCGGTTGGTGTCGCTATTGGTATTTTGATATGCGCAATTCATCATGTATGGCGTAAGAAAAATGCTACAACTGACGGCGTGCCAGAAAATTCTGACACTACCATCCAAAACAACTTGCCATAGCTTTAAACCGTAACAATACAAGATCAGCATTTCACCTAATTTGACTTTCGATTCATTTTCACTAAGCTTAACAGCATGAATACAATAAAACCTATTTTAATACCCCTTCTGACTGTCACAACTACCGGCTGGTGCCGGTAACATCTTTTTATACTCACTTTTATATACGTTTTTTAAAATATGTACTTACACTCTGATGTTGTCAGTCTTTCTAAGAAAGGTTTGTTATGTTTTTGGCAATGCCATTTATATTACTTTTTTGTATTGCAATTTCGATGATAGGCAATGCGTGGATTCCACTTAGCGTTAAATCAGTATTATATGCACTAAGTTTATCAATAAAATCAGTTCTTATTTTCTTGTTGCCGATTATTATATTCGCTCTACTGTTCAGAGCTGCCGTTCAACTATCACGTTATGCCACTAAGATAATTCTGTTTATTATAGCTGCCGTTTGTTGCTCAAATTTTTTTTCGACTATGATAAGTCATCTGATTGGATGCTGGGTTTATACATTTGATCTTTCGCTTACGTTGCCAGATACCGTACATGAACTTGTTCCCGCATGGTCGTTGGCATTGCCTAAACTTATTCCAACCGATCTTGCCATGCTTGCAGGGGTACTATTGGGAATCATACTTCCACGTATGCGGCCATTGTATGTTGCTCAACTTTCTTATCTTTTGAACAACATAGTCTCAAGGCTGCTGAAATTCTTTACCTACATTATTCCATTATTTGTGATCGGCTTTGTTATAAAATTAGATTATGAAGGGGTTATGAGCATCATCATTCGTGACTATGCAACTATTTTGGTTGTAATAGCCGTTACACAGTTTAGTTATATTTCCATTATGTATCTGATTGCAAACAATGGAAAGGTGCATCGCACCATGCAAACTATTTTGAATATGTTACCGGCAACAATTACCGGTTTTAGTACTATGTCAAGCGCAGCCGCTATGCCTTTGACCATTGTGGGTACCGAAAAAAATACGCATAACGTTGATTTTGCCCGCTCTATTATTCCTGCAACGGTCAATATCCACCTTATCGGTGATTGTTTTGCAATACCTATTTTTGCATATGCAGTGCTCAAAACGTATAGTATTAGCTCTCCGACTTTTGTAACCTATCTCATTTTTGCAGCTCAATTTGTATTGGCAAAATTTTCCGTGGCAGCTATTCCTGGTGGTGGAATAATAGTAATGCTACCGATTTTAGAGCGCTATTTGGGATTCAACTCAGAAATGATGTCATTGATCACGGCTCTCTATATTCTTTTCGATCCGGTTATTACCAGCGCAAACGTACTTGGAAATGGTGGCTTTGCCATGCTAATGGATAAGCTATATACCGTTTTTATGCAATATAATAAACACAAAATACATTAGATTAATTATTATCTAAATTAGAGGATTTTCATGAACAATCAAGATAGTATGATTCTTCGCCATTCTGCTGCTCACTTATTGGCACATGCCATTAGCGAGCTTTATCCAACGACAAAGCCAACAATTGGACCGGCCACGCCAACCGGTTTTTTTTATGATTTTTTACCAACCACTAATTTTGTATTAAAAGACTTGCCACTAATCGAACAGAGAATGCATGAAATTGCCGATAAAAATTATGCAATTATTGGCGGACAAGTCCCAAAAGAGCAAGCCTATGCATTGTACAAAAATAATGAATTTAAAACTGAATTGATTGATGGTATTCAGGGTGATACGGTTGGTATTTATCATCAAGGCAATTTTTTTGATCTGTGCAAAGGTGGTCACGTTGGGTCTCTAGGGCAGATAAAATATTTTAAACTTACTGGAATATCGGGGTCATATTGGCGAGCTGACAGAAATGGAATAGCACTGCAACGAATCAGCGGAGTTGTTTTTTCAACACAAGAGGAGATGGACCACTATTTTGCCGAACTTGAACAAGCAAAAAAATCTGATCATCGATATTTAGGCCAACACCTCGATCTATTCAGTTTCCATGAAGAGTCCCCAGGCAGTGTCTTTTTTCATGATAACGGCACCAAAATATTTAATACGTTGGTTGCCTACTCGCGTTACATGCAAAAAGATGATTATCAAGAAATACGCACTCCAATCTTAAACAATGAATCACTCTATAAAATATCTGGTCATTATGACAACTATCGCGAACACGCATATATAACCACCGTCGAGCAAACACATTATTGGGTTCGCCCTATGAATTGTCCTTCCTGTGTATTATTGTTTGCCAACAAACCTCGCTCTTATCGAGAGCTCCCTTTGCGCATTTCAGAGTATGGCCTGTGCCACCGATTTGAACTTTCAGGTGTTTTGCATGGGTTGTTTCGGGTGCGGTCCTTTACGCAAGATGATGCGCATATTTTTTGCTCGATTGAACAACTTACCGATGAGGCAGTCAAGGTTCTTAGGCTTGCAATGACAATGTATGAAAAATTCGGATTTAAAAAAATACATTGGGCAGTGTCCACTCGCCCTGAAAAATACATAGGCGCACTAGAGATGTGGAATACAGCCACGCAGATACTTAAGGATGCTCTCGAACAGCTTAACTGTCCATACATCGTCCAGGAAGGTGAGGGAGCCTTTTATGGACCAAAAATTGAAATAAAGATTGAGGATCGAATGAGCCGCGAATGGCAATGTGGCACATTGCAGGTTGATTTTAATATGCCAGAACGATTTGATCTAAGTTATATTCAATCAGACCAACAACGCACACGTCCAGTAATGTTGCATCGTGCAATTTATGGTTCGATCGAGAGATTTTTTGGTATTTTACTTGAACATTATAAAGGTCATTTTCCATTCTGGCTCGCTCCTGTTCAGGCAATTATCCTTACTATTACCGATGCGCAAAAAGACTATGCATATGATCTGGCCAAAAAACTCGAAAAATATTCTATGATTCGAGTAAAGGTTAATAGTTCATCGGACCCTATATCTGGTCAAATTAAAGAAGCGCAACTTTTGGCGATACCATGGATGCTTATTTTGGGAAAAAAGGAAGTAGACCAAAATGTCGTTACCATTCGCTATATTGATGGAAAGCAGGAGTTTAATATAACGCACGAGCAGTTAATTGAGCGGGCAAATGAGGCAAATAAATTTTAAGAAGCTCAAATTACGATAATAACTATGCAAACCATTGGAAACAACAACCATGCAAAATACAAAGATGTGTATGTATTACCAGGCAAACGTAGACCGGCCACAAGTTTGGTTTTTGACTTCTGTGCTAAAAAGTTGGGATCATACTGTTTTTGATCGAACCATTAGCATTGAAAATAGTATTTTTGAATTTTTTGTTCCGGAAACTATGGAAGCGCGTTTTTTGGTACTCATGGGATTGATGGCTCATAAAAAAGTGGTATGGAATTTGCAAAAATTACCAAATAGACTGGCTGATCCATCATCAATCGTTTAGATATAATCATTTTACATGATCGGCGCAGATTGCTATAGCAGATAGCAATCTGCCCTCTGTTTCTTCTTTTCCTACAAGATCAATGAGTTCACTAATGCCAAGTCCCTTTGCGGATCCTGAAAGCGCTAATCTTATGAAAGTAAATAAATCCCTAAGCTCAATATGTTCTAGTTTTACTTGTTTTTTTAAATGCGATACAAACTCCTTTGAGTTCTCCAATAATGGCAATGCATCTTTAATGATTCTAGGTATTAATGCAATCTTCTCTTCATGTATGCATGCTTGCAAATCAATAATGCTAAGTATCGGTCTTGAAAAAATAAAGCTAAGAAGGTCTGCAGCGTCGCACAGAGTATGCATTTCAGGCTTAATTACTTGTATAAGTTGGGTTACCTGAGTTTCGGTATATGTATCAATCTGCGTAAATTTACTCCTAATGAATGGCAAGCATCTTCTTGTAAGTTGAGCTGGATCATATAATTGTATGAAGCGATGATTGAACCATCTTAGTTTATGTTCATCATATTTTATTTGGCCTGTGGAATGTATGTTTTGAAACTGTGCATGCAAAGGAAGTTCATCAAACGGCATGATCTCCTCTTTAAATGAAGCGCCCAATGTAAGGAGATAATTGCAGATAGCCTCTGGCAAAAATCCACCCGTTTGTAGGTCAATAATTGAAAAACCAAAGTCTCTTTTAGAAAGTTTTTGACCACTTATGTTACACAAAATGGGAAGATGGTAGTAGACTGGCAGCTCTTTGTTGAGAGCGTGATACAATGCAGCTTGGCTTGCGGTGTTACTCAGATGATCTTCCCCGCGAAATACATGAGTAATATCCATGAGTAAATCATCAACAAAATTAGCAAAGATAAAAGTAAAAGAACCATTAGCGCGCGTAATCGGAAAGTCTGAAAAATTTTTTAACTCAAATGCGATCTTGCCACGCGCAAGATCATTGATGATTACTTTTTGTTCATGATCAAGTTTCATACGCCATATGTAGGGGCTATTTGTCCCTAATAATTTTTCTATTGAATCTTTTTTTAAGCTCATGCATGTGCGATCATAACGTGGCGCAAGCTTAAGTGATATGTGCCGTTCCCGTTTTTTTTCAAGCTCCTGTTCGGTGCAAAAGCATCTATATATTTGACCGGCAGATATGAGCGTTTGTGCTACTTTTTGATAGGTCTGCAAACGCTCCGACTGAAAATAGGGCGCATATTTTCCCCCCTTGAACGGTCCTTCATCATAATTAAGCCCAAGCCAAAGAAGATGTTCTATGATCTTATGTGCTTGAGGATCGTAATTTCTCTGGGCATCGGTATCTTCTATGCGAAGAACAAAGGTGCCATTCATTTTTTTTGCAAATAAAAAATTCATAAGTGCCGTACGAATGTTGCCCAAGTGCATGGTCCCAGTTGGTGCTGGTGCAAATCTGACACGGATAGGTATATTAGTCATGGTTGTAGCTTTAGTTGATAAAATAGTATACATCTGCTCAATATATCAAAAGAGTAACTCAATATGACTATATTTGCTATGAATAAATAGCCTTTGACAGAGTTCTAGCACTTTTGTTACATTTTGGGGCCAAGAGAATCATAAGTAAAGGTTAGAGTAAGGAGCGGATATGTATAAATGTCTCAAGATTATGCTGGGTGGCGCAGTTTCTATTGATTTTTTGCGTTCGTTTGTTCAAAAGGAGGCAACAAATTGCATGCTAGAGGGTACTGCACAGTTTACATCCGAGGTTAATCGTGTATGTCTGACTGTATGTGGGCAGAAAAATAAATTAGATGAGTTTGTTGATCTACTACATCAAGAGGCTGCGCGTGAAGGGATAGATTACGTTGAAATTGAACCGTTTTTAAAAAATAAAGATTATCGGGGTGTATTTAGAATTATTGAATGAGCAATGATGAGACCACCATTATGCATCAGTCTCTTTACCTTATTTTCTCATAGCGTTTAAATTCAACACATATGCCACGGTCAGGACTGTGTTTGTCAAGCTCATAACTATCCTTAATATCCAATACGTACATTTTTTGATCTGGTTTACCTTCGATTCTTTCATCCCAGCGCATTAATTTGCTAGTTGTATGATTAAAAGCTATTTCGTATTTCTTAGCACCGTTAGCATCGTAGTAATACTGACGACCGTAGTATTTAAGCCAAGAGTTCTCACATGCTTCTTTAAAATCAAATTCGGTTTTAATGTCATATTCTGTGTAATATATTTTTTTGTGCAGAATTTCTGGCATTCCGATTCCGCAAGCCTTAACAAAATAAGAGGGCTTTCCATCTTTTCTTTTCCATGCATTGTCTGGCACATTGTGTGACTCTGAAGGTTTTTTAGGAGTCGGCGATGATGGTATATCAGAGTTAAGAACAGTTTTGTCAAGAACAGCTTTGTCAAGAACAGCTTTGTTAAAAAACCGTAATCCGCCACAAACAACTAGTAAAGTTAGGCCTGCGCCTAAGGCCATTTTTTGCCGTCGGGGCAAATTGATAATTTTTTCGTACATACTATTTTTTGGATTGTCAAAAGCGTCTTTGGCGCTGATGGATGCCATAGGACATATAAAAAGCAAGGCCATGAACGCTACGGCTAGGTGTATGTTCCTTGAAAATAAGCTCATAATTATGCTCTCATATCTGGTTGCTAAGGTAATTTTTTTACTATATGCTAAAAGAGTACCATAATATGCCATAGCTGTCAAATGGCAATTTGGCTGTAAAATACCACAAGGCAAAGTCAA
>Ga0207000_1144_pt1 | contig 21853 bp, 19 predicted proteins | sample Alteio_BWMinCont_90_FD_153498 | JGI IMG/M metagenome (GOLD analysis project Ga0207000, IMG submission 153498) | Enriched cells from forest soil in Barre Woods Harvard Forest LTER site, Petersham, Massachusetts, United States -... | ecosystem: Environmental > Terrestrial > Soil > Temperate forest >...
AGCGGCACGTCACCGCCCGGCGTCGTGGCGTAGGAGTTGGGCGGTAGCTGGGGCTGTTGCCCAGTGGGCGGGGGCGCCGTCCACGTGTTGCCGCCGTCCGTGCTCGAATAGGAATCAAACGCGCGAATTATAGGGGTGGTATAGGCCGCTTGTTGGTAGAAGTTGTTGACGTAGGTCAAGGAGTACGAGGCGGTCGGAGCGGTGCTGTTGCTCGGCGAGATCGTGTAATTGTCGTAGCTGGACGTCTGGGCGGTGGTAGGCCCGGTCATGCCGGCGCTGCCCGACGAATATTGGCCGAAGGTCGGCACCAGGGTGTCGGGGTTGTTGCAGGTACGCGACGAGGTGTAGAAGTCGTAGCCCAGGCAGGTGCCCATGCGCATCGAGCCGGACAGGTCCATCACCAGGGCGATGTCGCGCGGCCGGTGGACCGCCTGGGCGCTGGCCGAGATGTTGGGCAGAAACTGCGAGCCGAACACCGTGCTGAACGCCGCCGGTATGCTGCTCGTGGTGATCGTGGCCGCGACCGCGCTGTACGGCGCGCCGCTGGTCGCCGGGTAGTTAGCGCTGAAGCTCTGGGTGGACTGGCTGTAGTCGTAGGAGCCGTAAGTTAGTGTCAGCGTGTTTGCCGGCAGCACCGGTTGCCCCAGGACCACGTTGTGGGTCATGATGTTTCGGGCGTTGGTGGTTGCAGCGTTCGAGTTGTAGGGCGCGGGCGGAGTCCCGACCATGGTCGAGTCCCCAGTCAGGCTGCGGGCCGCGGTAAGGGCGGCGAGGTCGGCGGCCTGTTGGGCCTGCGCCTTGGCCACCGCCACCATGCCGATGTCGATGGCCAGGCCCAGAAAGCCGACCAGGACGACGAGGGTGACGGCCAGGAAGGGCAGGATGGTGCCGCGGCGATTCCGCGCCTGGCTAACGGAGGTTTGTGTGGACGTAAACATGATCGCTTGGTCCTTTCATGGTTCGGCCTTCGGGCCTCGGCTTGCATCAGCCGGTTCGTCATCCGCAATTGGGGGCCAATCGGATAAAAGGACGGGGCTTGTTCTAGTTCCTCAACTCGCGCCCTCGCACACCATCGTGGGCGAGCTGGTGATGATGAAGTTCGTGGGCATCGGAAACAACGGAACGATGTTCATGAACTTGTACGTCCCGGACACGCTAACCGTGATGAGGTCGCCCGCGACCAGGTTGTTCACATTCGGCACATTGACGCCGTTGTGCGTCCCGGTCACGGTGATGGTAAGGCCGCTGAAGCTGCCGGTCTCCGGTCCCATGTAGCTGTTTACGACCGACGTAACGTCCGTGTTAATCGTGGCGTTGGTGTTGTTGACCAGGGCGTAACGGCAGCCTTCGCGGGCCGCGTTGTTGAGCACATTCCAGTCCATCAAGAGCCGGCCGTATTCGAACGTGCCGAATAATATCAGGATCGTCATGCTCAGGATCAAGGCGGTTTCGACCGCCACGGCACCGGAGCGGCGTTCACTGCACTGTCTACGGATAACCATGGGCGCTCTCCTCGTGGTGTCGCAAAAGCCTACTGGGCCGGCAAAGATTGCACGGTCTGGAATGGTGAATCGACCAGGGACGCCCAATCCACGGTAGTGTAGAGTCGGGTCATGCCCGTGACCTGCGGCACGGGCAGCCAGCCGATGCTGCTGTAGGGCACCTGAATGGTCAACTCATACACGTCCAGCTGGCTCATTCCCGTCGGGTCGGTGACGCTGGGATTGGTGATGTCCTTGAAGGTCATCGTGAAAAGCTCTTGGTTGGCGGTGTTATCCCAGCAGGTATAGCCGTAGGTGTTCGCGGGCAAGGTAACGACGGGAGTTATCATGGTGGTCGAATGGCCCTTACCGAAGGCGCCCGGCTCGGCCCCTTGGAGGTAGATCTGAAGGTTGTTGGCGACGGCCAGAAGATTGGTCTGCCCCATGGAAGCGTCCCGTGCGCCCTCACGGGCCGAATTCCACGACACGTTCTGCACTTCCGTGATGCGGCCGACTTCCCACATCCCGAACAGGATCAGGAGCATGATCGGGAAGCAAAAAGCGAATTCCACCGCGGCCACGCCTCGTCGGCAGACCCTCGCACCTCTGGAATTCCCCGCAATGGATGCTGCAAGCATGAGTTGGTCTCCCGAACTTCCAGTTTTTTGCTGTCCGGCCCCGACGGCACTGCCATCCAACTACGAGATCTTCGTGTACGAGATCTTCGTGTACGTGGAGCAAAAGACCCTGACGAACGGTTTAGAAATAAACGTAGGTCAGAAATTGATCTCGGTCAAACGACAATACCCGCGTTGACCTGAGTATTCTCACTCATGGCCTGCTGGGCCGAGTGCCGCGGGAGCCGCACACGCCGAAAACGGCCGGCGCCGGCAGCGTTCGCTGTGCGAAGCTCACCGGAACACCCATCCGATGATTTCGTTCCGTCAATTAACTCGCCGAGTGGTTTTGTTTGACAAGGCACCGGACGAGCGCGCATGATAGGCTCAGCGGAGCAACCAATGCACCGGGGGAGCTTCCGATCTATCGTCGCAATCCGCTTCTTTCAGGACCGGGAGGAAGACGCATCATGGCGCAGACGGCGACCCACGCTCCCAGCTTTGACCTCCTGCTTCGGAATTACCCCGACGACGACGACCCCGAGGCGGTCAAGCAACAAATCGGCGGCCACGTCAACGCCGCGTGGATTACGAACACTTGTGCCGTCCGTTTGAGCCGTGCGTTGAATTACTCGGGGTTCCCACTGCCGGGGAATTTCGCTGGGATGCAGGTCGTTAGCGGCGCCGACAAGAAGTACTATGCCTATCGCATGCAGGAGCTGAAAAGATGGCTTGCCTTCCGGCTGGGGCCTCCCACGCTGGAAGTAAAAAAGCCTGGCACGGGGTCCGTTGACCGGGCGAACTTCGCCGGGAAGCGGGGCATAATCGTGTTCGACATCCACTTCTCGGATGCCAGCGGGCACATCGACCTTTGGGACGGCCAAACTTTCACTCACGAACACGTAGCCGGCAAGGACTACTTTGCCCTGGCAACCACGGTCGCCCTTTGGGAGTTGCCGTAGGACGCAACATGGCTCATGACGACGGCAAGATCGCGCTGATCACGGGCGCCGGTTCCGGCATCGGCAGGGCAACCGCTCTGGCGTTGTTGAAGGAAGGATACGCGGTCGTCCTGGCGGGACGGCGAGCCGAGGCGTTGGAGCAGACCATCGCGGCGGCGGGGCCGGGCGGCACGCGCGCGCTGGCCGTCCCGGCCGACGTGGGCGACGCTTCGTCGGTTGCACGACTTTTCGGAAAGGCTCTTGGGACGTTCGGCCGTCTCGACCTTCTGATCAACAACGCCGGCGCCGGCGCGCCGCCGGTCCCTTTGGAGGAGCTAACGGTCGAGCAGTGGCGTCGGGTGATTGACGTTAACGTGACGGGCGTTTTCCTCTGCACGCAGGCAGCGTTCCGGATCATGAAAAGCCAGACGCCTCGGGGCGGCCGCATCATTAACAACGGCTCGTTGTCGGCCCAGACGCCGCGGCCCCACTCCGCGCCCTACACGGCCAGTAAGCACGCGGTCACGGGACTCACGAAGGCGACCGCCCTGGACGGCCGAAACTACGACATCGCCTGCGGCCAAATCGACATCGGCAACGCCGCCACCGACATGACGGCGCGAATGAAGCAAGGCGTGCTCCAGGCGAATGGGGAAACGGCCGTCGAGCCGACGATGGACGTGGAGCATGTGGCCCGCGCCGTGGTGTACATGGCGAGTCTGCCGCTCGACGCCAACGTCCTCTTCCTGACGGTGATGGCCAGCCGGATGCCGTTCGTCGGCCGGGGTTAATCCAAAACGATCCGTCGCTCGCGCTCCAGGCTGGTGTTGGTCTGTCAGGGGATGCACGAGGTCCAGACGTATGCCTGGAACAACACCAACAAGCCCACGAGGATGGCCAGGGCGAGGCTGTGCCAGAAGACGAAACGCAGAATCGCCCCTTCCTGGCCCGGCTGCTGCGTCGCGGCCGCCGCCACGACGATGCTTTGGGCGTCGATCATTTTGCCCATCACCCCGCCCGTGCTGTTGGCCGCCGCGAGCAGGACACGCGCCTGCGACCGCCCCAGGCCGAGCACGCCGGTATCGACGAGTCGGTCGGCCGTGATGGTTTGCAAGCTGCCAAAGAGGGCGTTGGACGAGGTGTCGGACCCGGTCAGCGCAACCCCCAGCCAGCCGAGCATTGCCGCGAAAAAGGGGTAAAGCCACCCGGTGCGCGTGCAGGCGATGCCGAGGGTCGCGTCGATGCCGCTGTAACGGGTCGTGTAGGCGATGGCCAGCATGCAGGCAATGGTGAACAACGGCCAGCGGAGTCGGTAAACAGTCTGCGCCAGCACGACGAGGAAGCGCCGCGGCCCCACGCCGAGCCACGCCGCCGACGCCACGGCCGCCACAAAGATGCCGGTCCCCGGCGTCAACAACCATGCCAGTTCATAGACAGCCCGTTCCGGTTCCGGCGCCGTGGCCACCAGCGCAGTCCGGCTCACGGCCAGGTGCAGGCCGGGCACCTCCACGCGGAGCGAAGCCTTTCCCAGGAAGTCCTTGACCGGCTTCAGACCCCAGCACAGGACGGCCACGGTCAATAACGCCCACGGCACCCAGGCGCGCACCAGTTCCCTGCCGGTGGGCCTGCTCGCGGGCAATGCGGAGGCCGCAGGGCCGGCGGCGCCAACGGGTTCACCGGGGAAGCGCCAGATTTCGCGCGGCCGCCAGACGCGCAGGAACAGGGCCAGGAACGCCAGCGATACGAGACCGCCGGCGACGTCCACGAGCATGGGGCCGAGGTAGTTGGAGACGACGAATTGCACGGCGGCAAAGCTGCCGCCGCAGACCAGCAGTGCCGGCCAGACGCCGCGCACGCCGCGCCAGCCGGCCATGACCCACACCAACCACGCCGGAATCAGCAGGGAAAAGAAGGGCAGTTGGCGGCCGGCCATGGCGCTGAGCTGTCCGACGTCAAGTTTCGTCACCTCGGCCAGGGTCAGGATGGGCGTGCCGAGGGCGCCGTAGGCTACCGGCGCGGTGTTCGCCAGAAGCGATAGGCCCGCCGCCTGTAGTGGCTTGAACCCGGCGCCGATGAGAAGTGCGGCGGAGATGGCGACGGGCGTGCCGAACCCGGCGGCCCCTTCGACGAAGGCGCCGAAGCAGAAGGCGATGAGGAGCGCTTGCAGGCGGCGGTCCGCAGAGAGGGACACGACGGAGTATTTCACCAGGTCAAACTGCCCCGTGACCACGGTGAGGTTGTAGAGGAAGATGGCGGACAGGACGATCCAGCCGATGGGTAATAGTCCGAAGGCGGCGCCGTTGAGTGCGGCGCCCAACATGGTGCCCGCCCAGGCGGCGCGGCCGGCCTCTTGCACTTCGGGCGGGGTGAACACGAAGACGGCGGTCAGCCAGGCGGTAACGAGACCGGCCAGGGCCGCCCTTGGGGCGGACACCCGGCCGGTGGCTAGCAAACTCAGCAGCACCACGACGGGCAGGGCCGCGGCCAGCGTGGAAAGAACAGGTGAGTTGAATGGGTCGTAGTTCTGCGTCCAGGACATCGAAGCGGCGGGTCCACAGGGTTAGAACCGGTAGGTCATATCAAAGCCGTAGATTGTTATGCCCTTCTTCGTGCCAAGGTCAAATGAATCATTCGTCCAGTTGCGGTAGTAGCCGATTTCAGGACGGATCTGCAACACTGAGTTGAAATTGTGGCTCAACCCGATGGTGTGGCTGCTATAGACTCCCGGGAAGCCCGACCGCATGCCTTTCTCATCCTTCCACCACTCGTTGCGTACGCAGATGTAGTCCTTCTTCGAGATGGCGAACTCTGTGTAGTTTAGAACCCCGTAGGTCAAGGAAGTGCCCGGAATAAGCGCTCCGTCGCCGCCGCCGCCGCCGAACGACTGCACCGGGCCGAGACTCGGCGTTCCGCCCAGCTCGGCGTCGCGCTGCCACATGAAATATGCCTCGGTCGCCGTGTGAATGCTGCCGTCCTTCGTGAACTTGTGCTCCCAAGTGCTGACGAGGTAGTTGAAATTGTCGTGCCCGGAGGGTTGGTCGTCCTCGGTGAAATGACTGAACTTGGCGTTGTTGATCTGGTTCAAGACCGTGTAGACGGAGTCGTTATTGCTTTCGGACACCCAGCGCGCCCCGAAATAGCCGCACGGAACGGCACCCTTGTACCAAGGAGCCATGTCGTTACCGGCGTTAAGACCGGCTTGCAGGATCCATTGCTTGCTCATCTTGAAGGTGAGCATGAAACCCGTTTGCGTGTAGGTGTCGAAGGTGAACAGAATCGAGTGGCTGGCCAGGTAATTGTCCGGTGAGAACTGGGTTTCGATGTCCGGGCAAGCGATCCAGCGGCCGACGCGCAGGATCATGCCCTGCGCGATCCCGGGAAAGTACACGTCCGCGTATTGTTCCGTCGGATCGAACCCGTAAAGCCGGTTGTTTTTCAGTAGTTGATCGCTGAACCAGCCGCCGGCCGTCATGTAGCGGTAGTCGATGCCGTAAAGGTAGCTGGAGCGGAACCCCCAATCGACGTGGTCTGTTTGCACCGAGTCCAATTGGCGCTCGACCCGGACGACGGTTTGATCCATTTCAAAGCGGTTGGGCACCAGCCAGTAGGAAGCCGGGGAGTTTGAATTCTGGGCGGTGCTCCAGTTGCCGGACGCGGTCACCCATCCGTAAATCTCGATCTTGTGGTCCTTGAGGAAGTCGCCGGTCCCCGTCCCTTCCAGTGCCTTCATCAAGGGGTAATCGTGGCTGTCCGCCGGGACGCCGATCACGGGATACCCCTGGTAATCGTGCGTGGGAAACGGGGGCGAGGACCAGGGTTCAGGCGGGTGACGGCGGGGCTTTTCCGGTTCGTCTTCCGGCGGCCAGTCTTTGTCCTTGAACGCGTCGAGATTGGCCTTGAGAAACCGGCCGAGGAAGCACCGGCCGGCCGCGTCCTTGGCCGCTTCGTCCTTGGCCGCTTCCTTCTTGGCCGCATCGGCGCAGGCGCAGCCGTTCGCGTCGCCCGACTTTGGCTCCGGCGCCGGGGAACCATTCGGATTGGCGACGGGTGAGGTCACGGGTTCTGGCGTACCAGGTGGCGGCAGGGCCACAGCCCCGGAAGCGATCCGGGGTGCCTGAACTGGGGGCGTTTGACCCGTCCCAACCTGGCCAACCGCCAGCGTTAATCCGACGACGAAATAGGACAACATGACAGCAGTTCCTCCTTGGTATGACTTGTCATACCGACCCTGCGGTGTCTCTAATTCTCAAGGTGGAAAGTCGGGACGGTCGTCCCGCCTTGAGCCAAACTCCTTGCTTGGGAGTGTAGAGTCTGGCGGTTGGGTACTCGTTTTATCGGTTACTCGTCTTCCGCACTTTACGATGCCGCCTCGAAATTGCGACAAATCCGGTAGCACCCACAAACCGTGCATATTGCACACCTTGACACGCGCGGACCTTCTGGTAGTGTCGCAGTTTGAAATACCAGACCGATTCCCTCTTCCGCGCGTAGATCATGATTGTCCATTGGCAGAAGGCAAGCCCCCATGATGGATTGGCTCACCGCGTTTGGGCTGTCCGCAGTGACAGCTATGCTGGTTTTTTATGCCCTCGAAAAGCGTAGCCCGTGGTTCATTCTTGCTTTTGCAGCTGCTTGCCTACTGGGTTCGCTTTATGGCTTCTTACAAGGCGCCTGGCCCTTCGGCGTAGTAGAAGCGATCTGGGCGATTGTCGCGTTCCGCCGCTGGCTGGCCAAAAAATCAAACTGAGACACTACCGACGTCCTGGATGATTTGAAAACGACTGCCCCAAGATTAGGCAACAAGTGGTGGGGGGTCTGGCATTTCGGTGTTCAAGTCTTTGCCGGCTTCATCCTGCGAAGCACGTAAGTCCATGCCAATGTTATGGTAACGACGCTGCCAATAAATCCACTCCATTCCGGCATGATTGTTGCTCTTTGCCTCAAATTGCCCAAATTGTTGCCGTACATCTCATAACGATTCCTGCCTTCTCGCTGGAGTGCAGCAGTTCGCCGCGTTTCTTGCGCTGGCTTCCTACGGAGGACCCTGTCTCGTGAAACGTGGAGCAATTCGAGGGTTGTTCGCGCTGGCAGTGGGTTTTGCCTTGTTCATCCACCTGAGCGTGGTCTGGTCGCAAGACCCGGCAAAAGATGGCAAGCCCGCCGAGGAGAAAAAGGCGGAGCCTACGGCCGAACCGAAGGAAGATCCCACCGGCAAGAACACGGGCAACCGCGCAGTCCTCGGAGAAATGCCGAAGCTGGAACCCCTTGAGATCGATCCCAAGAACCCGGACAAGAAGGCCGAAGCCATCAACCAGCTGGTCGCGGAGACCAAGCTCCTCGGCGACGCGGTCGGGCAGAACAAGGTCGCCTCGAACATGATGTGGACGCTCATCACGGGCTTCCTGGTCATGTTCATGCAGGCCGGTTTCGCCCTCGTCGAGACCGGCCTGACGCGCGGCAAGAACGTAGCCCACACGATGGCCATGAACGTCTTCATTTACGCAACCGGCATGATGGGCTTCTGGCTGTGCGGGTTCGCCTTCATGTTCGGCGGCAACGGCGCTTTCACGACCATGGGCGGCGGCGACCTCCTGGTCAAGGAGTACACCGTCCCGGTCGGCGGCCACGAGTGGGGCCTGATCGGTTACGACGGTTTCTTGCTGTTGGGCAAGGCCTTCGACAGCGGCGTCTTGACGCTGTTCCTGTTCCAAATGGTTTTCATGGACACGGCGGCGACCATTCCCACGGGGGCGCTGGCCGAGCGTTGGAAGTTCCTGGCATTCACCATCTACGGCTTTTTCATGAGCATGGTCATCTACCCGGTTTACGGAAACTGGGTGTGGGGCGGTGGATGGCTTTCGAAACTAGGTGCCAATTACGGGCTAGGTCACGGCCACGTCGATTTCGCAGGCTCTTCGGTGGTCCATATGGTCGGCGGCGTCGCCTCTCTTGCGGGCATCCTCGTCCTGGGGCCGCGGATCGGCAAATACAACAAGGATGGGACGGTGAACGCCCTCCCGGCCCACAACGTGCCGATGTACATGCTCGGCACGCTGATCCTGGCATTCGGCTGGTTCGGCTTCAACCCCGGCAGCACGCTTGCCGGCACCGACCTGAACATCGGCCGCATCGCCGCCAACACCATGCTCGCGTCGGGGGCCGGTGCGCTGATGTCCACCCTCATCATGTGGACCGTCTTCAAGAAGCCAGACCCAAGCTTCATGTGTAACGGCCTGCTCGCCGGCTTGGTCGCTATTACCGCCCCGTGCGCCTACGTCGCGCCGTGGGCGGCTGTCCTCATCGGCCTCGTCGCAGGCGCCTTCGTGGTCGGCAGCGCCCTGCTCCTGGACCGCGTATTGAAGGTGGACGACCCAGTCGGCGCCGTTAGCGTCCACGGGACCTGCGGGGCGTGGGGTGTGCTAGCTCTTGGCTTATTCGCGGACGGGAGCTACGAGCCCGCCAGCGGTTTCAACAATATCTTCTGGTACAAACTTCCCGACAGCAACACACTGGGCCACGTCGACAAACTCATTGACATGCCCCCCGGAGCCACGGAGCAAGGCGTGACCGGACTTTTCTATGGCAACCCTAGCCAGTTGCTGGCCCAGGTCATCGGCACGGGCGTGAACTTCCTGTGGGTATTTTTGTCGGCCTACATCTTCTTTTGGGTCCTGAACAAGATCCTCGGCATCCGCGTCAGTGCCAAGGTGGAACAGGAAGGCCTCGACGTTAATGAAATGGGTGTGCCTGGCTACATCAACGACGACCCCAAGACGCCCGAGGGTCATGTCACCCATCCGGTGGCGGAACCTCGGCCGGCGGTGGTGCCGACCAACGGCGCCAACCATTACACGATCACCGTCGGGGGCATCGACGCAGGCGTCCTCAAAAAAGTCTGGTCCGATCTGTGCCAACCCGGCGACAAGCCGCCGGACCCCGATTTCCTCAAAGTTTACCCCTACATGACGACGGTCCAGGGCAACCGCTTCCACTTCCGGGGCGGCGACCCGGCGGACGTCAGTGCTAGTCTGAACCGTCTGCTTACGGCGCGTAGTCACAGCGTTCATGGCTTGAAGGTGGTTTTGCAGGCCAATTGACCGACGCTGGGTGTAGACTGCCATGAATTGCACGACCCGATGGGCGAAATGCACGACTTCGTCCAAGTGGTTGAAAGAGCGACTCACCTTAACTATTTGCAGGAAATCCAGTTAGGGTAATGAGCCGATTGTGGCACCTTTTATGCTCAATGCCCCGCCGTCTTGACATGGACTCGCTCGGGTCTGAACAGGGTTCCGTCCGAGGCGGAGCTGGGGCGGTTGGGCATCGTCCAATGAGCGGAGGAGGGGGCGGTTTCCCTTTTTGCGTCCAGGTGCAGGCTGCCTTTGCGGCCCGCACGCCTGGTGAAGGGACGAAATCGATGCGGTGTACAGTGCGTGAAAGGATGTCGGTGGATTGGTGCATCGACTGCGGGATGGTCGATCGCGAGGCTCTCGGGCAGAGGCGTTGCATGACCTGTCGCCAAGCCCGGCGCCAGTGGTATTTGATGGCCGGAAGCTTGACACTTTGCTTCGGGCTTCTCCACATCGGTGCTTGTGCTGTTGTGGTTGCTGTGGTAGGGATGACCCGAGCCTCGCAAGGGTTCATTGGCCCGTCCGTGTGCTTTGCGGGCTGCTTTTTGGTTGCCGCCATTGCCTTCCTTTGTTGCTCAGTCAGACGGTAAGTCTTATCTGGTAGCTTTTCTAAAATCGGCATGTCATCGCAAACTCGTGGAACATCTTAAACTTCCTCGATGCCAAATCAATCGTCTGCCCGCGGTGGGTTGAACTCTTCGAGGTTGGCCTTCGAGAACCGCCGAGGGTAGCGGCGTCGTTTCGCGTTACCTCCATCACCGAGCATATTCCCTGCATTTTGCACGACCTGCGTGGCGAACTGCATGGAAAGTGACAAACGCTCGTTGCGTTTGCCGGCCCCATTTGCCGCTGCGCATGGGCTTTGGAGATGGCAGCGGGGAGCGGCACGTGAAGTGCGTGTCGGCCCGATCATCCCGACCCCGCACGGAGGGTGAGGGCCTGCGTCCCGTCCGAGGCGGAGTCGTGGCGGTTGGGCATCGTCCGATGAGCCGAGGACGGGACGTTCTTCCGTTGCGCTCGCCGCCCATCCGCGTACCGCCGGCACGCCACTTTTTCGAGGCATGGCTAATGGCGCCAATTGCGAAAAAGTTACTGAGCGATTGGCCTTATTACGTGCTAACACGGCCCCTGATCGTTACGGCCATCGGTGGTGGTGTTGGAGGGGTTTACGCCGGGTTGTGTGGCGCCGCGTTGGGGCTACTAGAGGGAATGCCCCACCTGCCGCAGCAGGCGGCCGTCCGCGGGACGCTGGCCGGGGGCTTGGCCGGTTTGGTGATTGGGCTCTATAGCGTCGTTGATCGGGCAACCCCTCACCACCGGTGACGCGATTGGTTGAACCGATCAGTCGCCGGGTGGGCCTCTTCTGGTCGAGGACGGCAGCTGCCCCCGTTTTCATTTCGGCCCCGCGGCTTGAGGACTGGCTGCCATGTGGATCTTCCCCGTGCTCGTCGTGGCGGCGACGATCGCCCTGTCGATTCCAGTCGGCGTGTACCTTGCCCGCGTCGGTGACGGCCCCTCTCCCGTTGCCTTCCGCCGCCTCGAAGGCGCGCTGGACACCGGGCCGCAGACCTGGAAGCAATACGCACTCTCTTTACTCCTCTTTAACACCGTCATGTTCGTGGTCGGCTACGTCGTTCTCGCCGTACAGCCGCTGCACCCCGCTTTCTTGAACCCGGACCACAAGGGCATGCTCGCTCCCAGCACGATCTTCAACACCGTCATCTCGTTTCAATCTAACACCAGCTTGCAGCACTACGCCGGCGAGCAGCACCTGTCGTACCTAAGTCAATTGACGGCCATACTGTGGAACATGTTCGTGTCCGGCGGCACGAGCCTGTGCGTGCTGCTGGCCGTGATCCGCGGGTTGCGCGGCGACGCGCACCTGGGCAATTTCTACGTGGACCTGTGGCGCAGTGTCGCCTACGTCATTCTTCCGCTCGCCGTGGTCGCCGGCTTGCTGCTGCTGCCGGCCGGCGTGCCCATGACGCTGCACGGCGCGCAAGAAGCCGGCGCGGCGCAGACGATCGCGCGCGGCCCGGTCGCGCCGTTGATTCCGGTCAAGCATCTTTGCAGCGTCGGCGGCGGTTTCTTCGGCGCCAACTCCGCCCACCCTTATGAGAACCCTAACGGCTGGTCGAATTTCGTCTCGTGCGTGATGATGCTTCTTTTCCCGTGCGCCGTGGTCGTCATGTTCGGCAAGATGTTGCGAAACTACCGGCACGCCGCCGTGCTGTACGGCGTCATGACCGTGCTGCTCGCCATGCTGATCGGTTGGATGGTTTACTGGGACACCGGCCGCCCAAACCCCGGGTTGGGCGAACGCGCGGAAAACTCGGTCTCCGTCTTGGACGAACACGGCCGACCCTTGCAGAGAATGATAACGCCGCTCGCCGACCTACCGATAACCGAGGGTGCGGGCAACCTGGAAGGCAAGGAACTGCGTTTCGGTACGTCGTCGGCGCCGACGTTTGCCGCCATCTCCACGTCGGTGGCGTGTGGCTCGGTGGATTGCATGCACGACAGCCTCAACCCGCTTGCCGGCCTGGGGGCACTGATCGCGATGTGGCTCAACAGTGTTTTCGGCGGCAAGGGCGCGGGGCTGGTGAACCTCATCCTGTACACGATGCTCGGCATTTTCTTCACCGGCCTGATGGTGGGCCGGACGCCGGAGTACCTGGGCAAAAAGATCGAGGCGCGGGAGATGAAGCTGGCGATGCTGGCCCTGCTCGTCCACCCATTCATGATCCTACTGCCGACGGCACTGTTCGCCGTGCTGTCATGGGGCGCGCAGTCGACAACCAACCCCGGCGGCCACGGCTTCTCGCAGATCATTTACGAATTCAGCTCGTCGTCCGCGAACAACGGCTCAGAGTTTGCGGGCTTGCAGCAGACGTGGGGTTTGAATGACAATCCCAACCCGGCGCCATTCGCAGTGCAATGGGACGTGGCAACCGGCGTGGTTATGCTCGTGTCGCGCTTCATGCCCCTCATCGCGGCGCTAGCGCTGGCCGGCGGATTGTCTGTCAAGAAATTGACACCGCACACCGTCGGCTCGCTCAACACCGACACCTTCACGTTCGGTTGTGTGCTCCTTGGTACGGTCTTGCTTTTGGGGGCGCTGCTGTTCTTGCCGGCGGCGATGTTGGGTCCTGGCTCGGAGCACTTCGGGCCGATGCCTTTCGGCGACTGAAGCCTCACCCATGTGGTAGGTTGACTGGGGTGGCACGCCCTGGCCCTTCAATTCCATTGGGAAGGTCTGGAAACGGTCGGGCGGTGGTGGTATCCTTAAAGAGGTAAGCTCGCCTCCCGCCGCAGGACCGAACTCATGCACGACCGCCAGTTGCGCTGCTCGCGTCGCAAATTCCTCGCCTCCGCCGCCGCACTCACCCTCGCCGGCGGCGTCGCGTCCTCCGGCCGGGCCGAGGACAAACCGGCCGGCACCCAGCCCGACACCAAGGGGCGCAAACCGCTGGCCGTCGTCACCACCGTCTACCGACCGCTGTCGCACGCCTACCACATCGCCGGGCGCTTCCTTTACGGTTACCCGCGCAACGGCGAACAACACGTGCCCAAGCATTACGTCCACTCGCTCTACGTCGATCAGACGCCGGACAACGATCTTTCCAAGGAACTGGCCCGCGACTTCGGCGTGCGCGTCACGCGCTCCATCGCCGACGCGTTGACCGTTGATGGGAAGCTGGCCGTCGAGGGCGTCCTGCTCATCGGCGAGCACGGCAACTACCCGCGCAACGAGAAGAGCCAAATCCTTTACCCGCGCCTGGAGTTCATGGAGCAGATCGTCGAGGTGTTCAAGAAGACCGGCCAGAGCGTGCCCGTCTTCAACGACAAGCACTTGTCGTACACTTACGAACGCGCCAAGAAAATGGTCGGCTGGGCCAACGATCTGAAGTTCCCGCTCATGGCCGGCTCCAGCTTGCCGGTGACGTGGCGCCGCCCCGAACTCGAAATCCGGCTCGACCAGCCGATCGAAGACGCCCTCGTCGCCGCTTACGGCCCGATCGAGGTCTACGGCTTCCACGCACTGGAAACCTTGCAGTGCATGGTCGAACGGCGCAAGGGCGGCGAAACGGGCGTCAAGGCGGTGACGTGTCTGCTCGGCAAGGACGTGTGGAAGGCGGGCGACGCGGGCCAGTGGAACTGGGACCTGCTCAACGCGGCCCTGCGCCGCAGCGAGACGGTCAACCTCGGCGACATCCGCACGAACGTGGGCAGCATGAGCGTGGGCAGCATGCCCGTCACGCCGGCCACCGCGTTCCTCGTCGAATACCGCGACGGCACCCGCGGAACCATCCTGCTGCTCAACGGCCACGTTCAAGATTTCTGCTTCGCGGCGAAGGTGAAGGGCGAGGCGAAACCGTCGTCGTGTCTGTTCCACCTGCCGCCGCCCCCGGGCGCGAAATACTTCGACGCCCTGGCGGCCAACATCGAAAAATTGCTGGAAAACGGCCGCGCGCCGTACCCCGTGCAGCGCACCGTCCTGACGACCGGCATCCTTGACGCGGCGATGGAGAGCCACAAAAAACGCGGCGAACGGGTCGAGACGCCGGAGTTGGAGGTGCGCTACGCCGCCCCCGCCGACAGCGGTTTCCTCCGGGGCAGCGTCGCGGCGGAGGCGTGAATCAGGTTTCTTGCCGCTTGCGGCGAAGCGCTAAGAACCGCTTCGCCGCAAGCGGCAATTCTATTCTTACCCACCCTCTTGAATGACCATCTTCCGCCGGTTCCTGGTGATGACCGTCCTGTTCTTCTGGCAGGGCGGCTTTGTTTTCTTTTCGGGCGTCGTCGTACCCATCGGCCGCGAGGAAATTGGGAAGGACCAGAGCCTCATTACGAGTCGCGTCTCCTATTACATCAACCTCGCCGGCGCAGTCGCCGTGGCGCCGCTCTTGTGGGACGTGTTCGCGCCGGACCCCTCCCTACGGCGCCGCCGCTTGCGGGCTATGCTCTGGCTGATTTTGATGCTGACGCTTCTGGCGCAGGTTTATTTGTACTACCAATTGCTCGCCATGCTGCCCGACATCATGAACAATAACTACCCGCCCTCCTTCTCGCTCGAACACAGGGCCTATCTGTGGATCAGCACCGCGCAGCTGGCGGCGGCCATCGGCTACATGGTTACGATGCTCCTGGCCTGGCGAGCGCAAGATCACGTGGAGGGGCACGCCGCGGCGGTGGCTGATTAGTCCAGCGCCTCGCGGAACCGGTACCCGACCCCGCGGACCGTCTCGATCAAATCGTCCGCCTCCAACTTCCTGCGCAGCGTCTTGATATGGACGTCGATGGTCCGCTCCAGCACGATGGCGCCCTCGCCGATGGCGGCATCCATGAGCTGGTGCCGCGTGAACGCGCGGCCAGGTTGGCGCACCATGCACTCCAGCAGGCGAAATTCCGTCGGCGTCAACTCCAGTTCGCGGTTCTCCACGTACGCCCGGTGCCGCACGCGGTCGATGCGGACGTTCAGGTACTCGACCACGTCCACCGGGTCGGTGCCGCCGTCGAAGCGGCGTTGCAGCGCCTTGATGCGCTGTAACAGAACTTTGATGCTGAACGGCTTGGTCACGTAGTCGTCGCAGCCCATCGAGAAGCCGACGACCTGGTCGGTTTCCTCCGCCTTGGCACTGAGGATGATGATCGGTATTTCGCGGGTCCGCTCGCCGGCGCGCAGCTCGCGGAGGACCTCGGTGCCGCTGAGGGTCGGTAGCATGAGGTCGAGGATGATCAGGTCGGGCAAGAGCGTCTGCGCCTTGCGCAGCCCCTCCTGGCCGTCGTGGGCGACGGTGGTGTCGTAGCCCTCTTTTTGCAGGTTGTAGGTCAGCACCTGGGTCAGGTCGCGCTCGTCCTCGATGACCAGGATGCGCATCCGGGCGACGGTCGGGACCGGTCCCTGAGATACGGCGGCGGCCATGGCGAATTCCCTTCCGATCATGCTTGTCATCGAACCCGGCGGCGTGAGCCGCCGTCCTCCCTTGTGTTACAAGCGCCCCCACCCCTTCCTGGGCCGGCGGGCGCGCACCCTGCCCAGCAGGCAACGTCGCAGCTGCCCAATTAATTGGAACGGTCCGTGTCGTCGGTCGTATAGGGCTTGTGCCGGATGATCTCCCCCTCGGCGAGGTAGACCACGTCCTCGGCGATGTTCGTAGCGTGGTCGGCGATGCGCTCCAGGTGGCGGGTCGCCGAGAACAGCGACAGGCCCGGCTCGATCAGCGTCGGCGACGTCTTCATGAGGCTCAGGACTTCCTGAATGATCTCCTCGTTGTAGCGGTCCACCTCGTCGTCCATGCGCATCACCGAACGCGCCTGCGGCGTGTTCAGGTTGACGAACGAGTCGAGGCTCTGCCGCACCATCATGGTCGTCAGGTCGGTCATGTTCTGGAGCTTGTCCGGGATCGGAAACATCGGCAGCTTGGCCATCTCCAGCACGCGCTCGGCGATCTCCTCCGCGAGGTCGCCCATGCGCTCCAGGTCGATGTTGATCATCATCGCCGCCGTGATGCGGCGCAGGTCCACGGCCACCGGCTGGTGCAGCGCCAGGATTTTCAGGCACTCCTCTTCGATGTGGTTTTCCTCGTTGTCGATCTGCGGGTCGCCGGCAATGACGTCGTTGGCCAGGCGCACGTCGCGCTTCTGAAGCGCCTCGATGGCCTTCTGGATCGAGCCTTCCACCAGCCCGGCCAGTGTCAGGATGTCGCGCTGCAAATTGTCGAGGTCGCGGTGTAGATGTTTCGCCATGCGTTGTTGTCTTCCACGGCGACAAGCCGTTGAGGAGCAGCGGGGCTTAACCGAACCGGCCCGTGATGTAATCTTCGGTCTGTTTCACCTGGGGCCGCGTGTACAGGAAATCGGTCGGTCCCGCCTCGATGAGCCGCCCCTGGAAGAAAAAGGCGGTCACGTCGGAGACGCGGGCCGCCTGCTGCATGTTGTGCGTCACGATGACGATCGTGTAGTCGCGCTTCAACTCGAAGATCAGGTCTTCGATGCGGGCCGTCGAGGCGGGGTCCAATGCCGACGCCGGCTCGTCCAGCAACAGCACTTCCGGGTCGGTGGCCAGCGCGCGGGCAATGCACAGGCGCTGCGCCTGGCCGCCCGACAGGTTCAGGGCCGAGTCGTCGAGGCGATCCTTGACTTCGTCCCACAGAGCTGCCCGGCGCAGGCTGCGCTCGCAAATCTCGTTGAGGCGGGCGCGGTTGTTCAGACCGGCGACGCGCGGCCCGTAGACGACATTCTCGAAGACCGATTTGGGGAATGGGTTGGACTTTTGAAACACCATGCCGACGCGGCGGCGCAGGTCCACGAGATTGACGGCTCGCGCATATATCTCCACGCCGTCGAGGATGATGTCGCCGTTGTGGCGAGTGCCCTCGATCAAGTCGTTCATACGGTTAAGCGACCGCAGGAAGGTCGATTTGCCGCAGCCGGACGGTCCGATCAGGGCCACGACCGAGCATTCGGGAATGACCAGGTTAATGTCCCACAGTGCCTGCTTCGTCCCGTACCAAAACGACAGGTTGCGAACGAGGAACTTGGACTGCACGCCCTGCGCCGTGAAGGGTTCGCGCCCGTTCATCGTCCGTTCGGAAATGATGGCGGAGTAGGAGAGCGTTGACATTCAAGCACCTCAGACGGGCCGACGTCGGTGCGCGGCAGGCGGGGCAGTCCGTTACCGCGCAAAGAGGCCGACGGTGCCCCTTCGCTCGCGCAGGAGAGCCACAGTCGTTATAGGAAACCTGGGGCACCGCGCGAGGCTTATTGTAATGATGCAATGTGCAGATTGCGTGAAGAAACGGGGGAGATTCGCCAAGCTGAGCCGGAAGGTGGGAAAAATGGACGGTTTGCAGTCAGCGAAAGTCTCAATGAACAAAGGCGATGCGTCGTGCGACGCATCGCCTTGAGTGGTTGGGGCCGCTTTACTTCACCCGGCTCAGGTACTTCCCCAGCTCCGTATCGACGGCGATTTTTTCGCCGATGGCGACAAACGGCGGCACGGTGATTTTGAGGCCGGTTTCAAGGATGGCCGGCTTGTACTGGGCGGCGGCGGTCGCGCCCTTGACGCTGGGTTCGGTATCCACGACTTCCAATTCGACCGTTTTCGGGAGTTCCACGCTCAACGGCTTGTCGCCGTGGAAGACCACCTTCACGTTATTGCCTTCCTTGATGTAGAGCATGAGGTCGCCGGCCAGTTCAGTCGACAAAGTGGTCTGATCGAAGGTCTCGTTGTCCATGAAGACGTAGCCGTCGGCGTCCTTGTAGAGGTACTGCATGGTGCGCGTATCGAGGTAAGCCTGTTCCACCTTGTCTTCGGGGTGGACGCGCACTTCGTTGACGAACCCCGTTTTGAGGTTCTTGAGTTTGAGCTTGAGCTTGGAGGGCAGGTTGCCCGGCGTCTTGAGATCACGGTCCAGGCAGTATAAAAGCTGGCCGCCTTCGCCAACGATCACCATGCCCTTGCGCACTTCGCTGTATTCGATCGAAGCCACATTACCTCCGTCGATGGAAAAAGTCCGCCTGTCATACGTTCGTGCAGGCGCGGAATCAAAAAGTTCAACCGTGTTACCGGCCGCGCACCGGCGGGAGCCGCTTACCACGGCATTAACCTCTCTATTCTATCAACAGGTTGGAAGGGAGCAAGCGGAGGAGGTGCGTTCCGATTTAGCCGTCCGTCAGCCGCGCCTGGGCCTCGCGGGCGTTGGCGATGAAGCGGCGCATCTTCTCAAGGTCTTTGCGGCGTGGGTTTTCTTCGACGCCGCTGGCCACGTCCACCGCGTAGGGCCGCACGATACGCACGGCTTCGGCGACGTTTTCCGGCGTCAATCCGCCGGCCAGAACGAGTGGAACGCCAGGCCGGAATGAAGCGAGCAAGTCCCACGGCGCCGTCCGGCCGGTACCGCCGTGCTGGCCGGGAAGGTGCGCGTCCACCAGGACCGCGGCCGGCACCTGGCCCACGGCGCGACATTGATCCAAATAGTGCGAAACCGCGGCAAGGTCCGCCGCGTCACGCACCGCAAAAGCCGCGATGAGGTCAAAAGGCCAAACGGTCCCGATCTCGCGCTTGTCACTGTCGCCGTGCCACTGAATCGTTTGAATGCGAGCCAGCGGCTGGAGCGTGTAGGCGATCTCGCTCAAAGGCTTGTTGACACAGACGACGACGGCCCGGGTGAACACCGGCAGGGTACGCAGAATTGCCTCCGCCGCAGCCGGCTGGAGAAAGCGTGGCGAGCCGGGGTGGAAGTTCAACCCGACCGCGTCGGCGCCCAACTCCGCGGCGCGCAGCGCGTCGTCCACATTCGTGACGCCACAGATTTTGATGCGTAGATGCCGGCTCACGACGTCACCGCGCCCTCCGACGCCGAGCCGACGCATCGGGCGTATTTCGCCAGGACGCCGCGCTTCTCGCGCGGCGGCGGTAAGACGAAGCTCGTCCGTCGTCGCTGAAGCTCGGCGTCATTCAGGGCGACAGTCACCGTCTTGGCGTCGGCGTCGATCGTTATCGTATCGCCGTTTGTCAGCAGCGCGATGGGACCGCCGACCCACGCCTCCGGCGCGACGTGGCCGACGACCAGGCCGTGCGTGCCCCCGGAGAAGCGGCCGTCCGTGATCAGGCCGATCTTATCGCCAAGCCCCTGGCCGACCAGCGCCGCTGTCACCGACAGCATCTCGCGCATCCCCGGCCCGCCGACCGGCCCTTCGCCGCGGATCACGACCACGTCGCCCGCCTTGATCGCGCGCTTCTGGATCGCCTCGAAACACGCCTCCTCGCCGTCGAACACCTTGGCCGGACCCGTCAGCCGCCTCGTCAGCAGCCCCGCTACTTTCGCGACCGCGCCATCGGGGGCGAGGTTGCCTTTCAAGATGACCAGATGCCCGGTGCCGTGCATCGGCTTGTTCAGCGGGCGAACGACATCCTGTTTGCGCTGGTAGATGCTTTCCACGTCCTTGAGGTTGTCGGCCAACGTCGCCCCGGTACAGGTGAGGCAGTCGCCGTGCAAGAAACCGGCTTCGAGCAGCGCTTTGAGCACCGCGGGCGTGCCGCCGGCCCGGTGCAGGTCGTTCATCACGTAGCGGCCGCCGGGCTTGAGGTCCGCGAGGTGCGGCACCTTGCCGCCGAGGCGGTCGAAGTCGGCCAGCGTCCATTGGACCTCGGCCTCCCGCGCGATCGCCATCAGGTGAAGCACCGCGTTGGTCGAGCCGCCCAGCGCCAGTACCAGCGTGTAAGCGTTTTCGAGCGAATGCCGGGTGATGATGTCGCGCGGTCGAATGTTCTTGGCGATGAGTCGTACCAGGGCCTTACCGGCCAGGAAGGTCTCGCGCTCTTTCGCCGCTGACACTGCGGGAAAGCTGGCGTCGTACGGCAGCGACATGCCCATCGCTTCGATGGCGGAACTCATCGTATTGGCAGTGTACATGCCGCCGCACGAACCCGCGCCGGGACACGCCTCGCACTCGATCTGATGAACGCCCTTTTCGTCAAGCTTGCCGGCCTGGTATTGCCCCACCGCCTCGAAGATCGACACGATGTCGATGTCAGCGCCGTCCGGCCCGGTCCCCGGCAAGATGCTGCCGCCGTAGACGAACACACTCGGAATGTTGAGCCGGGCCATCGCCATAACGCAGCCGGGCATGTTCTTGTCGCAGCCGCCCAGCGCCAGCAGGCCGTCGTGGTTCATGCCGCCGGCTACGATTTCGAGGCTGTCGGCGATGACCTCGCGCGACACGAGGCTGTAGCGCATGCCCTGGTGGCCCATCATGATGCCGTCGGAGGCGGTCGGCGCGCCGAAAACTTGCGGCACGCCACCCGCCGCGCGGATGCCCTCGCAGGCATGGCGTGCCAGCCGATCAAGATGCGCATTGCACGGCGTGATGTCGCTAAACAGCGAGGCGACGCCGATCATCGGGCGGTCAAAGTCGTCGTCGTGGAAGCCGACGGCGCGGAGCATGGCGCGATTGGGCGCGCGGCCCATGCCTTCGGTGGTCCGACGACTGGTCCGATTGCCCGCCCTTGCCATGATGCAACCCCTTAAGCGTGACGACCTGAATGGAGAATGGGCACACTGTTTGTCCTAGCGACGGGCACCCATTCGTCTACCTGAGCCTGACCTACATCAAACGGCACGACTACCAAGCTGCGAAGATGGTTGCGGCTACGGCCGGAAAGCGTTATCGTGATGGCATCGACCTCGTGAGAGACCCGCCATGAACATCCGCGACGAAATCCTCAAATACCGCACCCGACGCCAGTTCTTCAAGGATTGCGGCGTCGGCCTTGGCGCCCTCGGCCTGGCGTCGCTCTTGAACGAAAAGCTCTTTGCCGACGGACCGATGGTAACCCAGGACGACCCGCTGCGGCCTACCAAGCCGCACTTCGCGGCGCGGGCAAAGAATATCATCTACCTGCACATGGCCGGCGCGCCGTCCACCCTCGACCTGTTCGACCCCAAGCCGAAGCTCGTCGAACTCAATGGCCAGCCGTGTCCCGATTCGTACATTCGCGGCCAGCAGTTCGCGTTCATCAAGAGCGGCAAGCCCAAGCTGCTCGGCAGCCCGCACAAGTTCACCAAATACGGTCAATCCGGGCAGGAAATCTCCGAAATCTTGCCGCACCTCGCCGGCGTGGCCGACGAATTGACCATCATCCGCTCGATGTACACCGACCAGTTCAACCACGCGCCAGC
>Ga0207000_1019_pt2 | contig 21721 bp, 20 predicted proteins | sample Alteio_BWMinCont_90_FD_153498 | JGI IMG/M metagenome (GOLD analysis project Ga0207000, IMG submission 153498) | Enriched cells from forest soil in Barre Woods Harvard Forest LTER site, Petersham, Massachusetts, United States -... | ecosystem: Environmental > Terrestrial > Soil > Temperate forest >...
ATAGAAGTTTCAAGTAATAACGGACAAGGCAAAGTTGTAGTTTCATATTGTTCTTACCACAGCCGTTCGCTGCCGACGACTGTGTCGGTTCTTGATCCATATGCAACGCATCAAGGGACGTCAATTGCGCATCGCATCACTCAAAGTCTTTGGACAGCAAGCTCTGCCTTATTGGGAGTTGGATTTGTAGATGTCTTGGCAAAGTCCGTTGATGCCGCTTTAAGAGATTATCGAGAGAAAATAACAGCAGTAGAAGATGAAAAACAACGCTTGCAAAAAGAATTAAATGATATTTATAACAAGCCAGATACGGCGGTTCATCTCTACCCGAACCATCCAGGGCCGATTTACGAAGTTAAACGCGGTCTGTATGATACGAAAGACCAATGGGATCAAGTAGTGCAAACGTTTCTTGATAAGGGTTATAAGATTACTGCATATCAGGGCCTAAGCAGAACTGATGAGAAGCGGCTTAAAAACAATCTTGACGAATTAAAGGAAGCGGAATCAGCAGAGCAGCGTTATGTAAAAGAGATGCAAGAAAAGGGTCTTGATGCGAAAAATATAATGCAGGAGGCTAAAGTCCAAGCCGAAAGAATGGCGCAAGAGCGAGCACAAGAGTCCCTTCGAAGAGAAGAGGAACTAAGAATTAAACAAGAAGCAGAATCTAAACGTATTGAAGACGTAAAAGCAAAAGAGAAAAAATCGCAGGAAGAAAAAAGTGCGTTGGAAAAACAAGAGCGTCAGAAGCGCGCGCTTGCAGACGAGGAAGCAAATCGACGTTTTTGGGAGCAAGAAAAAAAGAAACGTGAGGATGCGCGATTCGAACAAAACGTTAGAATTGCTGTGGGAGCAACAGTAGTGGTGGTATTAACAACCGCTATGATCGCTGCTTTGACGATAGCGCCGACGCCGTTTTCTAATATGGTCTACGTTATAGAATGTAAGCAATAACTGTTTGTCCATAAAAATCCCGCCCATTTAGATACGTCTTCTATTGATTGCTTGCGTTGAATTATATTCAGGCATCCGTGCTGAAAAGCGCTAACAAATACAGTTTTGCAATTAAGAAACAGCAATCTGTTGAATTTAATCACATTTTTAAATTATATTGGAATGCAGAATGTAGCATATTATCTATCACCTTAAAAGCATAAGGAACAAAATGAAAATCTGTAATACATTATTTTTTAGATATGTACTTATTGCAGTGATGACCACTCAATGTATCTGCTTATTTGCAGACTCTACACGTTTGGCTAAGATTCGACCACGTTCAATAGTGTACCTTTATAATGCAACAGATCATACATTGAAGAGTACTTTTGGCTGTAGGGTCACTGATGGCAAGCCAATAGATGAGTATGCGCATTATCCACAATGCGCAAGCGTAAGGTACATTGAATCCTTCAAGGTCAATAGCGGCACTTTACCCTTGGTGGCAGAGCTTGCACGAAACAAAGGTATCAATAATGGACGGACATATATTTTTTCAGAAACCATTGATCTTCCCGGGGCTGGTCCCATATCCCTTCTGCAACGACTCGATGGGAAAATTGCCGGTAGCTATATAAAGGTTGGGTTTGAGGCAAAGGCCTTTGGTATAAAAAAGATGTGGTTTACCAATGAAAAATGGCATCGTGTCATTATCCCAGTAGCCAATAATGATTTACATATGCATGGCAACTATGTTATTGATTTTTGTTTTTATAAAAAGCAGGTATGGAGCGACGTTCAAAGCCAGTTGGAACACTCCGGTAAATGGGCCGATATAAAAAAATCTATTCAAGGAGCTACAGATACTGTTGTTGGCATAACTATGGGGGAAGCTGCAGGTGCGGCGGGAGTAGTTGTTGCTGGAGGGGCAGCTGTCGCGGCAACAGGAATAACGGCAACAGGAGCAGCAGCGGCAGCCTCAACAGCGGTTGCTGCGGTAATTGCCGGTGAATCCGCTGCCGCTGCTACTGTTGGTGGAGCTGCTGCAGCTGCGGCTAGCGCCGCAGGTATGGCAGCTGGATTGGGTGCAGGCGCTGCTGCTGGAATGTCAGCTGCTGCGCCGGTAGTTATACCAGTTGCAATTATAGCCGTGTTGGGTGAGATCGTTAGTATTATTCCATCAGCATATGACAATATTTTGTATAAAATTGCTTTTGAGCCGGATGGTAAATAAATAACTCAGGTTTTTTCAATGGGGATATAATGGATCATTGTAAAACAATGTCAGTTTGGGTTAAGGAATTGACAATGGAAAGCACAGATCGTCGTTGCGAGGCTTTGTCCGAAGCAATCCAGTTCAAAATTTTCTTTATACGATGTATAAGGTCGTTTATTTTGCAAAATTTTCTATTATTGCTGGATTGCTTCGTCGCCAAAGGCTTCTCGCAACGACGATCCAGACGAGTATTTTTCTTAAATCTTTATTCCGAATTTATTTTAAAACATAAGGAATAAAATGAAAATCGGTAATACATTATTTTTTAGATATGTGCCTGTTATGGTTATAACGACGTACTTTACCTGCTTATTTGCAGACTATACGCGCTTGGCCAAACTGCGACCACGTTCAATAGTGTACCTTTATAACGCAACAGATTACACATTGCATAGTACTTTTGGTTGTAGCGCCACTGATGGCAAGCCAATAGATGAGTATGCGCATTATCCACAATGTGGAAATAGGCGGTACATTGAATCTTTCAAGGTCAATAGCGGTACTTTGCCTTTGATTGCAGAGCTTGCGCGAAACAAAGGTATCAATAATGGACGGACATATATTTTTTCAGAAACTATTGATTTGCCCGGCGCTGGTCCCATATCTCTTCTTCAGCAGCTTGACGGAAAGCTTGTGGGTAGCAGCATAAAGGTTGGATTTAAAGCAAGTGCCTTTGGTATAAAAACGATGTGGTTTACAGATGAAAACTGGCACCGTGTTATCATTCCAACGTCTCATAATGATTTAAATATTCATGGAAATTATGTTATTGATTTCTGTTTTTATAAAAAGCAGGTATGGAGCGACGTTCAGAGCCAGTTAGAGCGCTCTGGTAAGTGGGCCGATGTAAAAAAATCTATTCAAGGGTTTACGAGTAGCGCTGCCGGTATCTCTTTAGTAGGGTCAAGTGGATTTACGGCGGCATATGGTACGATTGGGGTTGGCTTTGCAGGAGGAATTCTTGCAGGGCAGGTAGCAACAATTGGAACAACAGCGGCGGCGGTGGCCGGTGGGGTTAGCACTGTAGCTTTGGGAGCTGCGCCAGTAGTTGTGCCAATAGGTATAATAGCGGCATTGGGTGAATTCGTTAGTATTATTCCATCAGCATATGACAATATTTTGTATAAAATTTCTTTCGAATCGAGCCAGCTAGCAAATGAATCTCCCTCGTAGACTAGGGCTGTAGCATGGTTACTTGTATTTAATTTTAAAAAATAAGGAACAAAATGAAAATCTGTAATACATTATTTTTTCGGTATGTACTTATTTCAGTGATGACCACTCAATCTACCTGTTTATTTGCAGACTCTACACGTTTGGCCAAAATTCGACCACGTTCAATAGTGTACCTTTATAATGCAACAGATCATACCTTGAAAAGCACTTTTGGCTGTAGAGTTAAAGATGGCAGGTCAATAGACGAATCTGCGCATTATCCACAATGTGGTAGCGCAAAGTACATAGAGTCCTTCAAAGTTAATAGTGGTACTTTGCCTTTGGTTGCAGAGCTTGCACGAAATAGGGGTATAAATAACGGACGAACATATATTTTTTCAGAAACTATTAATCTACCAGGGGCCGGCCCCATATCTCTTCTTCAACGGCTTGATGGCAAGATTGTCGGTAGCGATATAAAGGTTGGTTTTGAGGCACCAGCGTTTGGCATAAAAAAGATGTGGTTTACAAATGAAAAATGGCATCGCGTCATTATCCCAGTAGCTAATAATGATTTGCATATGCATGGCAATTATTTTATTGATTTTTGTTTTTATAAAAAGCAGGTATGGAGCGATATTCAAAGCCAGCTAGAGCATTCTGGTAAGTGGGCCGATATAAAAAAATCTATTCAAGGGGCTGCGGATGGTGCTGTTGGTATAAGTATGGGGTCTAGCGCAGCAGCCTTGGGAGCGGTTACTGCTGGATCAGTTGCTATCGCAGCAACTGGAGTAACGGCAATAGGAGCAGGAGCCACTGCTGCTTCAATAGTAGCAGGTACTGCAGGCATAGCAGGTGTTGGAGGTATAGCAAGTGCAGCCGGTACTGCCGCTTCAGCGGCTGGGATCGCTGCTTTCGGAGGTGTATCTGCTGCTGGTGGAATAGCAGCTGCAACACCAGTAGTCGTGCCTGTCGTCATTCTAGCTGTGTTGGGTGAAATAGTCAGCATCATTCCATCAGCGTATGACAATATTTTGTATAAAATTTCTTATGAGCCGCTTGGCAAATGATTAATTGATGTTTTTTCAATGGGGATATAATAGATTATTTTAAAACAGGGAGAGCGCAATGAAAATTTGTAATACATTATTTTTTAGATATGTACTTATTGTAGTGATGACCACTCAATGTATCTGCTTATTTGCAGACTCTACACGTTTGGCCAAGATTCGACCGCGTTCAATAGTGTACCTGTATAACGCAACTGATCATACATTGAAGAGCACTTTTGGTTGTAGGGCCACTGATGGTAAACCAATAGCTGAGTATGCGCATTATCCACAATGTGGAAGCGTACGGTACATTGAGCCTTTCAAGGTCAATAGCGGCACCTTGCCTTTGGTGGCAGAGCTCGCACGAAACAAAGGTATCAATAATGGAAGGACATATATTTTTTCAGAAACCATTGATCTTCCCGGTGCTGGTCCCATATCCCTTCTGCAACGACTCGATGGGAAAATTGCCGGTAGTTATATAAAGGTTGGATTTGAGGCAAAGGCCTTTGGTATACAAAAGATGTGGTTCATGAATGAAAAATGGCATCGTGTCATTATCCCGGCATCTGATAATGATTTACATATTCATGGCAACTATATTATTGATTTTTGTTTTTATAAAAAGCAGGTATGGAGCGACGTTCAAAGCCAGTTGGAACACTCTGGTAAGTGGGCCGACATAAAAAAATCTATTCAAGGGGCTACAGATGGTGTTGTTGGCATAACTATGGGATCTGGTGCAGCTGCTATTGGGGCAGTTACCGTTGGAACGGCTGCTGCAGGAGTCACCGTAGGAGCATCATTAACAGGGGCAGCAACGGGTGCAATTGCGACTACGTTAGCTGCAGAAGGTGTTTCTATTGGAGCTGGATTGGCAGGTGCAGCCGCTAGCGGGCTCGGCGTTGCAGCATCAGCTGCAGCACCAGTAGTTTTGCCAATTGCAGTGGCAGCTATATTGGGTGAAATTGTTAGTATTATTCCGTCGGCGTATGACAATATTTTGTATAAAATTGCGTTTGAGCCGCTCAACAAATGATCAATGTTGGCACTGTTGGGTGAGTTTTTGGACGTTTAACGGTGTGGTTATTTTTGAGCTTAGCTTTAGTTTGGCCAGAGCGTGTGCTGATTGGCATATATTCGTGGTCAACTAAAGCTAAGCGTGAGTAAATGTCTTTGTCTGACCTATGCTACATATATGCTTGTGGGTGCCTTTTATGCCAATCTGTAGCTTGTTCGAACTGATGGGCTATGGCAAATAGTTCTTCTTCTCCTTTGTGTGGGCCAACTAACTGCATTCCAATTGGCATACCATCAGTGGAAAAACCGCACGGAATGGAAATAGCAGGAATACCAGCAAGGTTAATAGGGCAGGTAAAATAGTCCTGAAGATCCATTTGCAAAGTATTTGTCGCAAATGAGCCTATTTTAAATGCGGGCGCCGGGTGTGTGGGCATTAATAAAATATCTACATCTTTAAAGGTTTGCTCAAACTCTTGGGCAATTTCTTGACGTACTTTTTGTGCATTTTGGTAAAACTCGTCACTATGTCCTGCGGAAAGTACATAATTTCCAATAACAATACGCTTCTTGACTTCGGCGCCAAATCCACCGGCACGAGAGTGCATATATAGATCAGACAGAGTCTTTGCAGCTTTGTCTCTATAGCCATATCTTACGCCATCAAATCGTGCTAAATTTGACGCTGCTTCTGCGCGACTAATAATAAAATAGGCTGCAGCACTGTCTTCTATTGCGGGTAGTGCAACGTGCTTAATGGAATGGCCTAATGATTCTAGTGTCTTGATGGCAGCAGATAAGGCTGATATTACTTCCGGATTTACTCCGTCAGTCTCTATAGAATTTATGACAATGCCTATTGTCATAGGGCGTTGCTGCCTGTTTTGCAAAAGGTGCAGATAATCCTTTGCCGGCTGTTGCAAGGATGAAGAATCTCGTACATCCTGGCCAGATATGATTGATAAAATAAGCGCGCTGTCAGCGACTGTTCTTGAAAATATACCAACCTGATCAACTGACGAGCCATAAGCAACTAGTCCATAACGAGATACCAATCCGTACGTTGGTTTCAAACCAACGATTCCGCAAAAAGCTGCTGGTTGTCTTACTGATCCGCCAGTCTCAGAGCCAAGGGCCCACGGTACCAATCCAGCCGCAACGGCCACAGCAGATCCGCCACTTGATCCTCCAGGAGAACATGCAAGGTTCCATGGGTTGAATGATTTATGAAATGCAGAGGTCTCAGTTGAGCTTCCCATAGCAAATTCATCCATATTTGCACGGCCTAGGGATATACCTCCCTGCTCTTTTAGGCGCTGGGTAACTGTTGCGTCATATGGTGACACAAACCCTTCCAGCATATGTGATGCGCATGCAAGTTTACGATTTTTCATAGCAATATTATCTTTTATAATGCCGGGAATTCCGTGCAACAGACCGGTTTTTTGTGAGTCAATTGATAGAGATTCTTGATCGAATAGTTCAATTGCACATCCAAGCTCTGCATTAAACATTTCAAAACGGCGTAAAAAAAATGATAGTAGTTCTGACGTTGAAACTTCTTTAGATGAAATTTTACGTTTTAATTGATCAATTGATGAAAATGCTAATGTATTCATAAAATTACGCTATATCCTATCGATTATCTAACATAAGAGGGACAACAAAATAAGAGCCTTCTGATTGTGGTGCTCGTTCAATAAGTTCTTCAGAATTACTTTGAGCTATAGCATCATCTCTAAAAATATTACTGTTTTTAAACAGTGCAAATTGAATAGAATTATTATGCTTGCATACGCATTGTGCATAGTTAAGAACCTGCGCAACCTGTCCAGTAAGCATTGTTATTTGATGTGGTTCAAGAGCGATGTTGGCTGATTTTGCAAGGGATTTAATTTCCTGATCGCTGATCATTTGTATGGTCATATATTCCTTAGTTTTTGCCAGCCGCTACCTGCGAGGCGATTGATGTAAATAATACTCATAAATGCAGTACCCAAATAAAATAATCCATATAAAAGAATGAATTTTAATGTGTCTGGAAGAGCCATCAGGCTAATGAGGTATGAGGCAGGCCAAAAGTAAGATATAAATACGAATAATCGCACGAACATTACCGTTTTTACGTCTCCTGCTCCGCGCAATGCACCGGCAAGAATGAGTTGCATAAGATCAAAAATGACGAATATGCTAACGATGGGAAAGACGCACGCAGCAAGACCAGTAAATGCATCTTTTTTGTCAAAAAGTGCTATAAAATATGACGGCCATAATGACAAAACAAGCAGGAGTGGTACTACCATTCCTGCAGATAAAAATAATGCTTTGTAAATATTGCTGCGTATAGCGTCCCAGTTACCATTTGCATAATCGTTACTTACAAGAAAGGTAATTACCTGAGCAAATGCTATAGCCGGTAGTATTGCGAGTTTCTCCATGTCGCGCACGGCGGTGTAGGTTGCGGCCCAATATTTTCCCATAGGACAAATAGTGGCATATAGCCAAGCATATGATGCAGCAAATACCACTTTATCAATGGCAACTGGCAAGCTTAGTGTTATGAGTTCTTTAATATAGGATGGTGATCTGAGCGGCTGCAAAAGACAGATAACGTATTTCCGATTATTTTTATCAAAAAGTATGTAGAGCAACAATGCGAATGTCATTGTTACGTTTTGTGCAATTGAGGCAATTGCAGAGCCTTGCAGCTCAAGAGCAGGAAATCCGAATTTGCCCAGCACGAGAGCATAATCAAAAAAGATAAAAACAACTGCTCCAAGCAAGAAACTGTACATAGGAACTGCGGTATTTTTAATGCCGCGTAGAAATCCAAAAAATCCTAAATAAACAAAAGAAAACAATACGCTTATTGCTTTCAGCCTCAAAAATGGCACCCCTATGATACGTATAGATTCTGGAACATCGTACCAAAAGTAGATTGCCTGTGAGCTGCTATACAGTACGATAGTAAAAAATAGACCAAGCAAAAGAGTGATCCAGAACGTATCTCGGGCCGTTTTGCCAACTTCCTGATACAATTTGGCGCCATTGAATCTACCAGCTAAAACTGTAGAACTTACGGAAAATGCTTCCGCCAGTTTGGTAATAGTATGTAGTAAGCTGTTTGTCAGGCCCAAAGTAGCATATGTGGATGTTGAGCGTAAATGTGCGATCAAAATTGAGTCAAATAGTGAAAGCGCTGAATACAAAAGAAGTGCTGAAATAACCTCTGGAAAGAAATATCGCAAAATAGTGCTGTATTTTTCTCCATAACCGGTTCGAACAAAATCTGGAAGATACGCGCAAATTGTTTCTTTTTTCATGAGCAAATCCCCTCTAGATTGATGAATAATTATCTTAAGGATCGGGTAGTAAAATATGTATCATATGTATACTGTAAACAAGGAAAAAAGTAAATGCGAATGCTGATTATTTTATAATGTATTACCTTTGACTTAAGCTTTTTTTTTCTTTACAATCTTGGGACATGTAATTTGTGGGCGGTTAGCTCAGTTGGTAGAGCATCAGTCTTACAAACTGGGGGTCACAGGTTCGAGTCCTGTACCGCCCACCATTGTTGACATTCCTCGGTAGCTCAGCTGGTAGAGCAAACGACTGTTAATCGTTGGGTCGCAGGTTCGAGTCCTGCCCGAGGAGCCATTCTATGCATACAAGCTATGTTTGGTTTCATCTGTTATGTTATAGGGGGCTGTAGCTCAGTTGGTTAGAGCGTTCGCCTGTCACGCGAAAGGTCGCGAGTTCGAGTCTCGTCAGCCCCGCCATTTTTTGCTCCTGATACGCAGGAGCTTTGTTGGACAGGCCAATAAAATCTTGGAATATATGAATATAAATAAATTGTTCTCTTCAAAATTAACGTGGCCCCCTTTCGGGAACAAGAGACTCCTTCCACCCGATGATGCTAAAACGGTATTTCATTTGTTTGATGCAATTGATGTATTTGTTCTGAAAGAGTCTGGCATAGGTCAAAGAGTTGCTGCTGCCAAAAAGCCTGTCGATTCGGATGTTTTGCGTAGAGAAATTCGCAATTATTACTATAACAATCCAGTAATGGTAGATCAGTTTATTCAAAGCACAGAAGGTGCCGATTTAACAGATGAACAAAAACAGCTTCTTATCTCTTGGAAAAATCCCCTCAGGGGCAAATTTCTGTGCATTAAATACTATGCCAAGTACGCTATTGTAACGCCCATGGATGATGAAGGGGCTTCTAGGCGTTATTACGCCATATTGGGCCTTAGCAATGATTTTGACGTTATGATTCCAGACAAGCCACCCTACCTTATAACTACCGCATTATTGCCCTATAAAGATGTAATTATTTGGGATGGGGTAATAGGGCACCATGGCATTCGTTTTGGCAGAAGTATAGCGAATACGCTTACCAAAGCATATCAGCGATTCAAACAAGATGGTCGACTTATTTTAAGGTTAAGCTAGAAAAAAATGTATGCCTAACCAAGCGGTTATTACTGATCTGGTAATGGTCGGTAGCAACGATCTGTCCTAAAAATTCGTTGTTATTTTATATATAATTTGACAAATAGGCGATATGGTGTAATCTAGTAGTTAGAAGCAACTTTATAAGAATACTACATCATTACCATAGGGAATTGTAAAATGAAAAAAAACACTTACGCACTTATCAATACATTTACCGCATTATTGTTACTAATGGCTGTTCCCAGCCTTGGATCTCAGCACCATGAGCCTGGAGTTACCCGGAAGTGCGTACAGCGATTTTCCAATCTTTCGACCTGGAAGAAAATTGCCATTGGTGCAGGAGTAGCTTGTACCATTTGTGGTCTGGGTGTAGGAATTGCGACAAAAACAAACCTTTTTTCCCTGGGTTTCAACAATTCAAGCCAAGAAGAAATCGCAGCAATCGTTAAAAAAGACACTGAAAACAAATTGGATGATTCAAGATCTAATGGATCCAATGCATCATCCACGACTGTATCATCAACTACCCCTCTCTATACAGCCGCTGATACTTTGGAACCATCTATACAAGAGCCCACAGCTAATGCCAAGATGGTGCAAAATACCATTAACAGATTCAATGAGACTGGCGGAGAAGAATAGATAATATTTTTCCAGCTTGCAAATACCTCAAGTTCTAGAATATAAAGCAACACGTTTCTGATAGAATAGTATTTCGTCAAAAAAACTATTCATTCTATTAAGAAAGCGTGCTGCTTACATGAGAGATTATAACATATTGAGCGAAACAGATCGATACCAAATAGAAGCTGGCAAACGTAGTGGTCTGAGCATACGATCCATAGCACGATTAGTATGTCGACAGCCATCAGTGATCAGTAGAGAGATTAAAAAAAATGGAGGTTATTTTTGGTATCTTAAAACAGATGCACAAAGCAATAGCCTACGGCGACGCACCAGAAAAGGATATCTTAAAATTGAACTTAACAATGATCTCAGAGGCTATATCATAGAAAAGCTAAACCAGCGTTGGGCGCCAGATGTCATAGCTGGAAGGTGGAATAAAGATGTGCCACATGGGAAAATTTCAAAGGAAAGCATATATCAATGGATCCATAGTGACAGTACAAAAAAGCTGAAACTCTACAAGCTTCTGGCTCGCGCTAAAAAGAAATGTGGGCATCGTAAGACAAATGTGATTCAGGCTGACGATGCAAAGATATCTATCGGTAAAAGACCACAAGAAATCAATGATAGGACTAGCGCGGGACACCTTGAAGGTGATCTCATTTTTCAACGAGCGAACGGTTCTCAAAATATTTTGACCATCATAGATAGGAAAACTCGGTTTGGCCATCTTATAAAAAATAATTCAAAACATGCTGTCGTTGTAAATCATGGAATCAAGCATGTCATAGGGACTAATACCTTACCAGTTAGATCTATTACCTTTGATAACGGCACAGAGTTCTCTCAATATAAAGAGCTTAAGATGGACACTTATTTTTGTAACCCAGGAAGTCCCTGGCAGAAAGGTTCAATCGAACATTTTAACGGAATTATACGCAGACACATTGATTTTAGGATACCTATAGAAACAATAACACAGGGGATGCTCGACCAGGTCGCACATAACATAAACAATATACCTAGGAAAATTCTTGACTACCTAACCCCTTATGAGGTCATGAAAAATACTTACTATCAGAATTTATCATGTGTTGCTTCTTATTCTTGACTTTGCCCTATTTATGGTTTGGAACGGTACTTAGAACAAAAAATGGAGTAAAAATGACCCCTGGTGCTGCCAGTCGTTTTAAATACAGTTATCTTTCTTGGAAAAGCAAGGCAAGATGCGCTCTAGCCTTTGTTGGCAATGGTATTCTCATGACAGTGTCTTGTATAACACTTATGTGTCTCAGAAAGTGGTATGTGTGCAAAACTTAGTTGGATTGCAGAAAGATCGAGGATAATAACAAAAGGGTAAAAAATGAAAAAAATATTGCTCACAATGATGATGGCTACAGTGATATTTATACCATCGCATAATGCTTTTGCAGGCTATAAGTCTAACTGCTTGCTTGGGCTGGCTGCAAGCGCAATGCTTATGGCTACAACCGGTAATTTAAAAATTACCTTTCAACAAAATAGTATGTTGGGTGCCATTGCGGGGTCTGTTGTGGCGTCAATAGGGGGATATAAATTAATCCGGTTAATAGATCCAAGCAGAAGATTATTTACAGCCTTGTTAAAATCTGCCTCAAGAGGTGAAGATGGGTGGTATTGCTTTGTTACCAAGAATGAAGCTGAAGAACAGTTTTTAGAGAGTTTTTTAGAAAGGAGTAGCTGTAACGAATGGGGATTAAAAGATCAGGTTATCAAAGCTGATAACGGAGGAATAAAGATGACGAAGATGGCTGTTGACTATTTTAATGGAATAAATGGATTATCAGCAATGGGGATTGCCACTACCGTATTACTTCCTCTACTGGGATTATGCCTAGGTCCAGCAATAACAACACGTGGTGGTTTTTTTGCGTTACCGGAAATTAGGTGCGGACTGTAGTGGCTAATGAGTCTGGGATGCTAAAAATAATGTAAAAGATGTAATAAATTATGCTGACTACAAGGGAAACACGGTTTTACATCGCGCGTGGTTAAAAGGTCGTCCCTATGAGAATTTAAATGATATTCAAGTATTGCTTGCGCATGGTGCTGATATGTATAAAAACAACATGTTATCTCCAGTAGCAAGCGTGGGAAATTTTTATGATTCATTTTAACAAGACTACTATTTTGGCAATCTTATTTTCAGTGTTGACCAACATTATCGCGATTGTTGGCATGGATGACCACAGGTCGACCATAGGCGGGATAGGTATTCTTATTGAGCGTATACGTAGGCCTATTCAACCTAGCATCAATACCAATTCTAGCACTGACGCTGATTTTGCCTCTACGATGGAAGAAGGAGACAATGACGAGGACTTTCGTAATCAAGATAAGTGCAATTCTACTGAGGATTGGCAACACTTATACAACGCCATATCTAGTGGTGATCTAAACCAGGTAGCGTTGCTCGTCGAACGTGGCGTCTCAGTGAATATCAAGGATATCTCTTTTTTTGACAGTAGCCCACTATGTGAGGCAATTTTCAATGGGAATCCTGAGATGGTCCAATTGCTGCTAGAACATCACGCTTATCACAAGCATGCGGTGGATAGGGTTATTACTTTTCATACGAGCAAGGGAAACGAGGAGCAAAAAACAGCCATTGTTAATAGCTTACTGTGCGCTGGTATCAAGCCTTCCGGGGATGCTGAGGTATTATGCCGAGCAGCTGAAGAATCTTATTGTAACATTATATCGCTGTTATTGGCGCAAGGCGTATCTGTTAATGCAGTTAATTTTACTCGGAATAGCCCATTACACCGCGCAATTCAATGCTCAAAACCCAATGTTGTGCGATTGCTTTTGGAATATGGTGCAGATGTAACACTAAAAGATATGGCTGGTTACGCACCTGCAATCTGGGCGGTGCATCAAAAAGATGCACCCATCATAACAGAGCTGGGTAACAGTTTGTCACGTGTATTACCTTATGCGCAGAGTTATATTGCGTTACATTGCTACAAGTTTTTACCGCTTGAATTGGTCAAACTGATCATTGACTGGAATACGACACCAAATGAAGTTCCATTATTCGAACGTATTAGTCGTTGCGCAACGGTACGAACGGTGTTGCAAAGATTAGAGCAATCGTAAACATGCATCATTGTCTGAACGATCAATATAAGCGGATGCAAATCATTCATGAAAATAGTTGGTAAAACATGTGGGATACGATTAAAAGCTACTGGTACTATATAATAACACTTTATCTTTTTGTACTTCTTATTTCTCGCATATGCGTCTGGACCGGTTATTGTAAATGACCGAATTATAAGCTATCAGATGATTCGGTAGAAAATTTGGCACGGAAAATACAATTAAAGTTATGGGATTGCTGGTGGCTTCCGTGAGCCAAACATAGAAGGTCAACTATCGTCGCTGCCTATCCAATTATTTAAAGTAATCGAAAAAATGTTTAATGGTTGATAAAAAGTTTATCGTTTGAGCGGCTGAAGGGCAATTTCATAGCCGAGTTTATTCAAAATTAACTTCAAACTACTTAACTTTGGATTACCTTTTTCAGAAAGTACTTTATAAACACTTTGTCTACTCAGCTGAGTATCGTGAGATAGGGTGGATATGTCGCAACCCTGAGCGTCTGAAACATTTTTTAAAGCAAGCAAAAAGACTCGTTGGTCTTCATCGCGTGATGCTTCATTGAGATATGCAAGAGCAGCTTCTGGATTTTTTAATTTTTGCAAAAGATGCTCTCTAAACTCTTTGTATCGCGGTTTAGTCATTTTATTCCTGTCATTTTTTAAATGTAGCCCAATAGTGCTTCGCTTTAGTAATATCGCGACTCTGACTGCCTTTATCACCACCTATTAGCAGTACAACTACACTATTGCCTTGTTTGCCAAAATAAATTCTATACCCAGAACCATAATCAATACGAAGCTCCCATATGCCATCACCATTGTTAATACGTTTACAATCACCAAAATTGCCCAGAGCTACTCGATCCAAACGGGTATACACAATTGACTGTGTCTTTAGGTCCTGTTCTTCTAACCACTCTAAAAATGGCTCTTTTCCGGTAGCTTTGATACAGTATGTAATGATTTTTACAGTGCTCATAACTCAATTGTAAACTAAAGATGACAAAATATCAACCATTAATCATAGGATTGCTGTGCAAAATCAGTTAGTACCTGGGACGAACTATCGGCACTATAAAGGCAAAATATACAACATTATTGGTATTGGTCACCACACAGAAACGCTTGAAAAAATGGTCATTTACCAGGCTCTTTATGACTCGACTGAATTTGGTGACCAGGCATTGTGGGTACGGCCACTGAGCATGTTCCAAGAAACTGTAATTATTGATGGCGATACAGTCCAGCGTTTCAGCCTTTGTTAAACTAGAGCTAAACCTTTAAGAGGAAAAATGTACCAGAATAAAATTACCAAGACAATTTTTGTTATATCTCTATTAGTCCACCATTGTCCATCTTCTGTTGCATTTGACCCTTCGCAATGGTCTTGGCAAATAGGGCTGGGGGCAGGAGCAACGGTAGTTAGTGTTGCATTGCTATCTCTTTTGAGCAAAAATTATATAACACCTCCTCTGAAGTATCCCAAACAATATTCAATTCATTTGATGTGGATTAACCGATCTTTAAATTTAGAGCAGGCTTATGTCTACCCAGCAACCGCTGAAAGCTCCCATGGCAAAAAGTATGCAGATACCCTTGTTCAATGGGTTAAAGGGAATCCAGAAGGCACCATAAATCTCTGGTTCGATGGAGCGTTAGTTTCTAATGAGGCGATTAAGGCTACAGATGAACAATTAAGGTGCGAAATTACAAAACAGGGTTTATTGGCTTCATCCGTTAAGCTAAACAATATACGAGATTGTGAGCAAGCAAAGAAAACACCAGAAGTTTTTTCTTCTGAAATTCCTATATATTGGCGAGCGGACTTTGCGCGGGCTGTTGTTATGAAGGAGCAGCTCGAACAGAACAACGACGCTTGTTGCGTCTATGCCGACTTTGACATTGAGCCAATGGCAAAAAAGGAACTGTTTGACGGAAAAAGTTTGGATCATTTGAAAAAGCGTAAATTTGTTATGGCGCATGAGTTTAATACATTGCAATTTGAGAATGGCTTTCAGATGTTTGTACATGAGGAGACACTTTTAAAGGCGATGCAGGATATGCTTATAGATGCAAACCTGATTAGGGCACGTTCATTTTTAGAAGAAATGCAGGAAAAAAAAGAGCCTACAAGTATCTTTAGGCATCCGCATGTATGGAAGAGGCATGAAGTGGCCTTTCAAGAAAATGTTTTTTATACGTATCCATTGATGTACGCATATCTTGGCCAGTTACGTGGCTTGTGCACTTTAACATTTTCTGGTAAGCTAGAACATTACGATCCAAAAGACAAAAATGAGGTATTGGATTTAGATGCCCAACTGCTAATGGGTCGAAGTTCCGCGATTGATTATATATCTCGCTTTCCTATGCCAACAAAAAAAGTATCGTTTCCTGTGAGTACCAGCAAGCAGCAAGAACTTACCAAGCAATCTGAATTCACGCAATGAGATCAAGAATATTTAGCATGGTTCAGAATTGTTCATTATACAATAATTCCTTCTAAGAACATTAAGGCGTAGGCGTTAATCCACCTAATACTCCGATAAATAAAGAAAGTTCTTCAAAAAAGGAACTTTTTTGAAGCTCGACTTACAACACAAAATGAAACAGCAAGGGGGTATCGTGATCCCTAAATATGCCTAATTTTTTGTCTTAATAGGGGGTGCTTTAGCTTTAGGAAACATATTTATACTCCAAAAATAATCCGAAAATCCATGTAAATAAGAATACGAATAACGAGATGATACTTAATTGAACCAAAAAATCACTAGGATAGGTAATATATATCCAATAAGTCCACCATGCAATGAATAAAACAATACATACAATACTGAAAGCACCGTTACTACCAATCAATAAACATGTTGTATTTAAATTATTTATAAATGAAGCTTTAGTTCTAAATTTTAAGTTTCCCAAAATTGCATACTTAGTAAAAAAATAAGTCGTTAAAAAAGCTATGGGAATAAACATACATACGTGTGCCCATTTATCAAAGCATATTAAATATGGACCTATGAATTGGAATAATATCGCTAATGAGGAGGGATGGCATTTTCCCCATACAAATAATATAGCCAATGATAGCAATGTGACTATTCCTTCCTTTAATGTAAAAGGTCTAGTGCGTATATAATAAGTAGGAATCATGATGAACTTTTATTAATTTAGCTAAGGTCCAGGAAGAAACAACGCTATACCACCTAAAACAGTTGCAGCTGTGCTTGTAAAGAAGGCACTCTCAACTATTATTTGGGTGGCCTGTAATGGTACTGATGCCAATAGAGCTGGTGCTAACGTTCCTCCACTACCGGCTGAAATAGCCACATTAGCAGCCAGATGAGCGGTGGTGATTCCAATATTTATCCATGGAGCAGCTGCTACAACGCCCTGGATAACGCTTATCGACATTAAAGGTCCACCGCCAAGAAGCCTGCCTGACGCTCTTAAATAGTAAGCATTATCACTCTGCTTGGCAGCCGATATATAACATGCAGTGAGAAATTTACCCAACGCACTATGATCTAAGCTATCTTGTTTTAATATTACATTTAATAACTTGTCCATAGAGTGATTTTCTACGAGGATTAGATCTTTACCCTCATCTACAAATAATCTTGAAGTCTCTGGACTGTAAACAATATGTACATTCTCCGGTGATTTAGCACATTGCTTTGCTAATCTTAAACACTTAGAATCCTCTTCTGATGCTAATAGAGGCATGGATATTAATAATAAAAATAAAATTCTTTTCATAGCATTTCCTAATAATGAGTCCTTTATTTTTGCCTCTTCTTACTACTCATTATTTAGCTATTGATATTACATTCCTTCCATTGTCATATTATCAAACATTCATAAAATATATATAATTTATACAATTGGGAAGAAGAACTATTTAAAATTCGACCTGTCCGCCATAGCCATAGGCGACGGCTGGAAGTGTGCCGCCAGCTTGGGGTCACGAAAAAATTGTATGTAGATTGACCTGCTTGTTCGAGAGGTTATACTTAACCTCAGTTAAAAAGGAATGTAGCTTAATGGAAAGGTATTATAATGGCCAAAAAAGACACTGACATTCCAACGGAAATTCAGTAAGAAATAGTAAAAAGAGTAAACGTCTTTAACGAAAAAACGCTGGCTAAGAAAACAACTAAATATTACCCAAGGATTCAGGGCAAATTTGTTTATCTAGAGCGTACTTGTTCTGATGGATCGCTTGAAAAAATTTGTCGGCTCAAATACAACGGTAATTTGGAAAAAATGGAATTTGCTATATTCAAATATAGTTCTGAAACATATAGCTCTTCGGAATGGTGTTTTCCTGGAAATGAATGTATAAATGGTACGCTTGAGGGAGCAATGAAGGCTGGACTCAGGGCATATCCGTGATAAAACGGTTATAAAAATGGCTAATCAAGCGATTATTACTAATCTGGTAATAATCGGCAATAACGATCTGTTCTAAAAATTCATTGTCATGAGATATGACAATAAGGGTACCGCGATATGCATTCAAAACAGCAATAATATGTTCGCGTGTTTGTGCATCAACATTATTTGTAATTTCATCGAGCAGTAAGAATATTGGATTTTGTGCACCGATCTGTGCAAGTGATAAACGACATTTTTCACCACCAGAAAGCATTTCAATTGGCGCAAACACCTCTTCGTTTTTACGAAATAAAAAGGCGTTCAAATGATCACGAATTTGATTGTCTGACCATGTAGGTACCGTTTTTTTGATAAGTTCAAATGCATTCTGTGTAAGAGAAAGCGAGTGATAATGCTGATCAAGATAGCCCACGTCTTTGGTATCAGGTGTCATCCATTCGCCCGATCGCATAACATGTGGATCGTGTAACAATGCTTTAAAAAATGTCGATTTACCTGAGCCATTTGCACCTTGCAGAGCAATTCGTTCTCCCGTATACAATTGCATGTTAATATCATCCACTACTGGTGCATCGTATCCAAACATTCCATCGGTAATAGCAACAATCGGTTTTGATGAGGCACCTGTCCGAGAAACAAGGCGAAATTTTGGTGTGATTTGTTCAGACATGCGTGTGGATGCTAACTTTGTATTAATCTGTTCCATACGCTTGCTCAAGCGCCCTTTTAGTTTACCAGCAGTTGCACTGCCAGTTTCCTGATACTTACGTAGCAGATTACGATCCGGCTCATCAGAATGACTTTTTCTGCTTTGTGAAGCGCGTTTTTGCTCACGTTGTATGTCAGAACGTGTCTTTATCTTTTCTTTGGAAAGTTGTTCAATTTCAGCAAGTCTTTTGTGTTGCTCAAGCTTAATCATTTTCAGGTATTCGTCGTATGATCCACGAAAAATGGTAATGGCTACCTCGTCATCAATGTGCCAAAGCTCATCGAAAGACAATCGCAGCAGCTCCGGATCATGCGATACGACAATCAGTGTTTCAGCAAAATTGGCAAGTTTGCGTAACAATGATTGTTTGTTTTGTTGGTCAAGGTGGTTGGTTGGTTCATCAAGGCACAATATATTTGGGTCAAGGGCAAGCGCATCGGTGAGTGCTTGTTGGAATCGTTGTCCACCACTTTTATTGCTATGCGATTCGATAATTTGCGGCACAAAGCCGAATATGATGTCTGAAGGAACAGTAGCATGACCTTCGCTTGGCTCAATTAATCCTTGAATAATTTTGAGCAATGTAGTTTTACCAGCACCATTTTTTCCAATAATGGCGATGCGTTTGCCAGATTGAATTTGTGTGGAAAAATTATGAAAACACACTCGATGTGGTAGCGTAAAACCAATCGATTGTAATGTGATAGAGCGGTGTGGCATGAGATGTTCCTTTCCTAATCAACCAAGTGAGCAAGTCCTTATTTTTACCTATTATCTTTAAACGGTTGGAAGAACTAACCCTATAGCGGCTACTGCTAAAGAAGTCTTTTCAACTTCCATCAATTTATCGCCTAAGTTATCAAGGTCTTCAATTGGAACCCTGCCCAAATAATCTAAAGTTCAGATTTCATAAATTTCATAACACGCGCTTTCATTGAGGGTTTTGTAGTTGTTCTCCTATGTAGCATGCTCGTACACTAACTTTTGACTAGAATACGCTCTGCGCCTGCTTTAAGATATTTTCTTGGAAAAAGGGACTTTGCATGCCCTGCTCGCGCAATATTTCATGTGCTATATGCTGCTGTGAAACACCACGTTCGAGTGTATATAGGCGTTGTAGTGTACCATTCTCGTCACGTTTAAAGTTTCCTTGTTCATCTTGAGCAATGGAGACCTTGAAATTTACAAAAGTTCCCTGTGTATCTTTTTCAAGATCTGTTAATTTTGAAAAATGTGTTGCGATAATGCAGATGCAGTTTCGATGTTGTCCAAATCCTAATGCAGTGTTATACCCCCAAGACGCGCCTTCTTCTGGCGAAGTACCGCTAAATATTTCATCAAAAATGGCCAAGCTCAATGCGTTACTCATTGATAATCTTTTTATATAATCACCATAAGTAAATATCCGTTTACATTCTCGTTGAAAGCGAGATTCTTTATCCACGATACTGTCGCCAATATTCATATAGACCGCAAGGGAACTCAATGGGGTTAATGTCATACTGCTCGCTGGTGCGATACCCACGCTTTGTGCTAAAATCACTGCAAGAGCAATAGATCTAAGTATCGTTGATTTACCACCAGAATTAGGTCCAGTAATCACCATGTTTGCAACACCCTGTCGTGCTCCAATTGCAACTGAATTTGTTACTACGCTCTGTGCGTTTAAAAAAGGATTCCAAAAGTTTTCAACCACTATTTCTGGACTAATTTCATTGGGTGTGTAGGTGGCAAAACAATATTGTGCTTGATCATCGGCATGGTTTTTTACTAATTTTGCTATATTCATCAACGCATCAATTTCTCCAACTGCTGCGATTGCCGGTGCCAAGATTGATTTAATGCGGTCGATAAGATGATATACACGTAATACGCGTCCTCGACGAAAAAATATTTTTGTTTCATTTGAGCCTTTATCATGAAAGGTATCTGTGTTTAGATTTGCGATTGCATCGGCAAGATCAGCATTAATGTGCGGGAGTTCGATAAAAAGTCGATCTAAATGCTTAAAGAATGTCAGTTTTGCACTGACTGTTTTTGGTATTGTGGTATATAAGGCCTTCATTGCATTCATGCAACGCGCAACATGAGCTAGTCTTTTGCGTAAAAAATCGTCGAATTTAAACCCGAGAGCACATTGTTTCCATTGCAAGGAAATTCCTGTTGCGTGCGAATAGCCTGCTATGGCAATACTGAGCGCTTGCGAAAGCCTATTTTTGTGCAGGTATGTTAAACCTAAAAGTGCACTAATGGTTGGCGCAAATAGCAACCCTTTCATCCAGGCATCTGCATACTCAGAAATAGCTTTTGGCAACTGAAAAGTTCCGAGCGCTTTGGTGGCGCAGAAGGAAAAAAGCACTGCCGGAGTAATAAGCGACAACCCGAGACCGTATATGCCCGAAAGAATGTCCAAGTGTGATTTGAGATCAAGTGCTGTTTGACTGCGATTAAGTCGAACGCTTGCAGCACTAAGAAATGCAGAAAGTCGCGGCCAATTTTTTATCCTGGTACTCTGAAAATAGGCGCCTTGCTTTACAAACTGCATCAGCTGTTCTTTGCCCCATAGCCCATTCAGTAGCACTTCATGTTTGCCAAATTGCAACAGAAGCTTTTCAGTACAGTCAAAAAGGTGTTTATTTTCTATAAGTTCACGTACGATCTGTTGGCGGGACTCGAGAATCGACACATTGTCTATAGGGCGAGCGATCATTCCAATTAGATATGCTTTTCCAATTTCTGTATGCATTGTCTTATTGCTCAGCACTTCACCAAGAAACAAAGTGGGATTTTCTTGACTGCCATAAAGCAGGTTGAGATCGCTCCAAACACCTTCATCAATAATTTTTGTTTGAGCATTAAAAGTACGCTCCTCAATTTTTTCTGCAATAGAAAGAATTTTGTACGCACGCTTTTTTTTATCATGCTCAGATGGGGTGAGTATTTC
>Ga0207000_1146_pt1 | contig 21454 bp, 13 predicted proteins | sample Alteio_BWMinCont_90_FD_153498 | JGI IMG/M metagenome (GOLD analysis project Ga0207000, IMG submission 153498) | Enriched cells from forest soil in Barre Woods Harvard Forest LTER site, Petersham, Massachusetts, United States -... | ecosystem: Environmental > Terrestrial > Soil > Temperate forest >...
CGCCTTGATCCGACTCATCACCCGCGTGACATCTTTCGTCAGCGTCTGATAGCTACGACCCAACTCCTTCAAGGTGCGCACCCCGTGCTCTCCGTGGTACACCGAATGGAGTTGGTTGCCGCGTAACAACTCGGCCAGCTTACGGGCATCAATCCGGTCACTCTTGCTGCCATCTTTCAGCAGCGCGTTCTTTCGCGGATCGCAAACCACGAGCTGGGCGACGTGCGGTTTCAGCAGATCATGTAACCAGGCGGCAGCCGTTCCTTCTTCAAAGGTCACCGACACCGTTCCGCGTAGCCCATGGACAAACTCTAGAATCGTGTCCGCCTTCGTCTCCAGAATGCATTCCATGATCAGCTTGCCCTTGCCATCCATCACCGCGACCGAGATGGTTGCCTGGTGAACGTCCATGCCAATATACTTTTCTTGGTTCATAACGGCGCTCCTTGGAGTAAGTGGTGATCCGAACAATCACACCGTACCTCAAGCGGGCGCCCTTTTATATTGCGTGTAATGGCGAACTGGCGAGGCTTCAGCAAAGGAAAAGCCCCGTCCAGAATGAGTCTGGCCGAGGGTTTAACTTAAAGGAAGGAACGATACCAATCTAGATGGCGTTTGGTCTACCGAATACTGTCAAAAGTTACAGCAACAAGCCGTTCACGAACCACTCGGACTCGCGCATACTCCGTTGCTACAGCCGCGCCGACCCGACCGCAAATCTGCGAATCGGCGCGACTCAAATCATTTTTCGAATCGACCATTACAAGCCAGCACCGCTAGGCGGCTACTCTCTCGCCTATTTTCTTGGCCACCTTGGTCTCGATGACGTTCCGAATCAGGCGCCGCGTTCGTTCCACAAACGCGAGTTTGTCTGCCAAGCAGCTTTCAAGCAGGACGCCAACGCCATAGTGGCCGGTTATATCGGCTGCCGCAACCAAAGCCACATACTCCGCAATGCGGAGGTGAGCCAGGTGTGTGGCCTTTGCCAGGATGAAGAGGTGTCTCGCAGTTGGGTTTTGTATCTCGGCGAGCTCCCTGCGAAAATCCTCGATAAAGACTTCCTGGAGTTGCGAGTTGACCTTAACCGGTTGTTCGCCAATCAGCTTGAAGCACTGGTCCAGAGTGGCAAGGACTTTCTCTGAGATGAAAGCCCTTGATTCCAGGGCTTCTTTTATATCTGGGTTCTCGGCGACCTTGCTAATTTCCTGATAGATCTTTGTACTCCGCTCCGTTCCCTGTCGGAGACCGCTAAGCAACTGAACAAACAACTCTTTTGGATCGTTAACTGGCATGATTAATCTCCTTATGTGATTTTAGTTAGTGTTCGGTAAGTTATTGTTTGGTCGGGAAAATTGATGATTGGTACCAAGTTGAGCGTCGCAATTCCGTGAGCGCCCATGACCTGCCCAGAGTAGGCGTGGTCTGTTGCCTCAGCAACTGGCAGAACTGACAGTAATGGGGAGGTGCGGTCTGCTGGTCAACTCGTTTCTGCCTGCCAGTTTGCCTTCTGCCGTTGAATAATGTCTTAACCAGGTCATTACACTCAAAATACCCCCGGATGACCTGGCACACCGGCATCCGCCGCACGAATCACGATCCGAACACTTAAACTATCGCTTTAAGTGTTGCCGGTTTAAGCTCCCTGGCCGACCAACTCATTGATGGTCATCTATTTGTGATCTCTTCGGTCACAGCGGCGTCCTACCCAATCCATGCCAGCATTCAGCAGCCCGATACGGCCTACAAGAAGATTCTCGGCACCCGTCGCAACCCGTTGCGCCTGCGTTTGGCTGCCCTAAAGGCGATGTCGCGCCCGCCGCTGATGTTCCTCATGCGGATCGAGCGCGACCCCGCGACTCCAGATAAACTCCGGTTTGCAATCGTGCAGAGGCGTGAGTTGGAAACGCTAATAAGAAAGGTGAAGTCAAGCGATGTCGAGATGGGACCCAGGTGACAAGAGGATACTACTGCAACAGATCGCCGATGATAAACGTCGGCCAGCACATGAGCGTGAAGCAGGCTTCTTGGTCGGACACAGCAACGTACTTCATCGTTGACGAAATCGCTGCATGACCCAGATACGTCTTGACCTTCGCGAGATTGACATTCTGCCGCACCAGATGAGACGCAATGCTGTGCTTGAGTACGTGCGGATGACGCTTGGTCGCTGGCAATCAATTCGATTTCGAGTGTATTTATCGCATCGCGGCAGTTGTTCTTGGCGTCCTTGACGATGCGCGCGAAGTTGGGTGGAGGTGCATTCCCAGCCTCTTGCGCCCAGATGAATGCCAGCAGCTCAACGATCTTCGGTGCCATTCCCTCTTTCGAGAATGGCAGTATCTTCACCCTAGACATTGGGAACGATCTGCATTTGCCACTGCTCCGCTTGATGTGGCGCTCGTTTGTCGAGAATCGCAATATGCCCATCATCCTTTAGGCCAACTATCGTCGCCGTAAACTGAGCCCCCATATACTTGCCGTTCTCGTACCAAGACATATACATCGGTGGCAGTTTGTAGCCAATGATTACATCGTCGAACTTGATCTCATGCTTTTGATTAGCAGTATCCCAATCGTCTTGCGGCCATAGCTCATTACTGCCTTCCAATACCTTGCCATGCAGGAACCAAGCACGTTTGGCTTGCTCTATGAAGCGATCCTCCAAACCATCAGTCGAATTACCCGTGAAAATGAAAATCGTGTTTGGGGGGAAACCCGGTCGCATCGAGCAAGCTCAAGAACGCGAGCTGAGCTGGACCCGACATTCGGTCGGCTACAAGAACGTCACAGCATTAGCGGGCGCTGGTCGAGCTAGTTAGCATTCCTTCAGGAACGCGGTGTTGTGTGCTGACTGCGATACCGTCATCGACAGCCCGCATGATGAGTGCCTAGTTTGCGGGAGCCGCTCACTGTTCAATATCTCTCGGGCACTGGGCGGAATGCTGCCCGGCAAGCGGGCCACTCTCGTCGATACGACTAGCCGACCAGTTACCTCGCGTCTTGTACTGAGGTTTCCGAGACGTGCCAGAGTCCGCCCGGTATCTGCCCTGGCTAGTTCAAGCCGAATTCAAGGATGTTTGTTCGACCAGCTTTCTGCGGTCAGTTCGATGATGCGAAGGCATGGGGTTGTAAGTGGCGGTAACGTCAGGTGTTCCTGCTTGCGGTCTCAACGGCTGAACCGGGTTCGGTGCTGCATCCTTTATTACTAGACGTTCGAGGATTCTCTAGTACCTGTCCGCAGCGCTTCGAGGCGCAGCATGTCAGCAGCTGCCCGCAGAAAGATCGCCGCGTTTCAACGCGCACGTTGGGCGAAAATAAAAGCTCAACAGAGGAAGGCTGCGTAGTCGGCAACTGCAGCTCCAATGGCCGGGCGAAACCGTTCTCCGCGACGCCGGGACATTTGACGGGCGTTACAATGAGGCTAATGAAACGTACCCGCTTCGCGCCGGGCCAAGAGCCAAAAGTCCTGACCTCGATTTCCGAAGAATGCAAGGGCGGGATGTGTGAGAGTTGCCCCGGCATCTTTGAGCAAGACGAGTATCCCGACGAATCAATCTTCTGCGTTCACGACTGCCACAGGAAACGTAATCAGGACGGAGAATGACCCATCTTGGATCATCGATAATCCTTTGATAAGGCGGGCCCGGGGGTTAAGGGTCGCGGCGAGTAAATTGCGGTGCCATGACCCCGCGAAGAGTGCATTCCTCAAACCAGTCGACCGTTCGGAGTTGGTAATACGGTGTGTAGGGTATGGAACAACATCGCGTCCGGTGTCATGATTCGTGACACCGGGGCATCGCATGAGCTTAGACAGGCGAATCCGTGAACTCTGCTCTCAGGCTGTCGCGGCGAAGGACCCGGATGCCGTGCGGGCTATTATGGCCGAACTAAGGGATGCGCTCCGTGAGCAAAACGAGGACCTACAACGTATCCTCGCCGAATATCCGTTCCTGCTCGATGACATCGGAAAGCCAGCAGCTTAAGGGTTGCGTAACCGGGAATCCCAGCTAGGAAATCTCTTGTGGACCGCTTTCCCGACCGGGCGCGAAACCGTTTGCCGCACCCTGGTTTTCTACTCCAATCTCCAAGGAGACCGCTCCGGCCACTGACGCAGCGCCTCGGTTGCCCACGAAGTAGATTTATCCGTATAACATGAGGTGCATGGGTTAGCAATTCCGTACTTCTCCGTCATCTCGGGCGTTACGAATTTGAACGTGTGAGCGTGGACTCTCACGTCCGCGATAGTTGTCTCGATCTGCGGCATGTGGCAGGCGATGCATTGGCTTCCAGCGCTACCGTCTTCGTGATGAGTGTGCTCTTCGAGTGTGGCGGTTCGGGGTCCGTTGGGCGACAAGGGGGCATGGCAGTCCAAACATATCTTGTCTGCTGGTTTTCTTAGTTGAGCGTAGTTGTCCGTGCCATGCGCATCGTGGCAACTAAAGCAGGTAATTCCGCGACGATACATGACACTTTGCACGAAGTCGTTGCCTTGCATCCGATTCTTGTGCGCTGTGCCCTCGGGGAAATGCGTAAAACTAGTTACGCCCAGCGTATGATCCTCTAATTTCCAGAAATCTTGCAGCCTTAATCCCACCCGATACCCCACAGGCCAGTCGTAATACTTACCTTCGATGGGAATCGTCAGAGGGCGACCTTGCGAATGACACTCAATACAGGTGTCTTCGACTTCCGTAAGGTCCCGTCCGTCCGAACCTCGGTCTTTAAGACTGCGCAAAGGTTTTCGCCTGCGCAGGAAATCAGATCTGCTTTCACGCCCTAATTCCTGAGCAACGACCTCAATCTCGTGCTTCCCGGCTCCCTTTTCGGCAGCCAGCTATCGTTAGTACTCGATCTGGACGCTGGTGAAGTTGACCCCGTCGTTGTCCGGCACCACCACAACCACATAGTATTGGTTCTCCTTGTTGACGATGGTGGGATTCGTGATTGTCGTGGTCGTAAAACACTGGGTTTGGTTGGAGGCGCCGGAGCTTTGGATGCTCGCCATGGGGACCGCTGACGGGAACCCCGAAGACGCTGTAAGAGGAATGCTGTCTAACGTCGCTGTAATTGAGGAGCCCACCTCATTGAAATTGCCGCAGAGGGTGAGCGCCGCCACGACCGTTTGCCCGGGAAGCGCCACGTTGGCCACCCATGTCCCTTGGGCGTTGGCAAGGAACCCAAGAGCAGGATCGAATGTAGCTTGAGGGCAGCCCCCTTGCGCAGCATTTACACAAATGAATGCTGCTCCGGTGAGATTCAACCTCTGCCCCTTGACCGGGGCGGCGGATGCAGTTTGAAGGGACAGAACCAACGACAAGAATCCAACTACTACACAACCAATGCAGTGTTTCATAGAAGTATCTCCTTTTAGAAATTTTGCGAACTTTGGGTTGGCCGCTATCTGATCTAAACTCGGCCTCTATCTAGTAACGCGAAGAAACGATCAAAAAAGGCTCACTTTTTTGTAGCGGCCGACGGTTCGGTTTTGGGCACCAGCAGTTGTCCGAATTGGGTTGGTAGTTCCGATACTAGGCAGGACACGGCGTTGTGGAGAAGATGCCGGGCAGAATCTTCTGCCCGGCCACATGGTGTTTGCCTATGCCACCAACAACTTGCTCGCAGGCTATCTGTGTGAGGCGCGGCTAGAATGAACTCGTGCTTCTTTTTTGTCTAACCCCGGGCCTTGCACCGTGGCTTGGGCGGCGTAGATGCAAGTCGAGGCCGGATGCCCGGAGATGACCATAGTTACATTTTGAGTAGCGGTGGCGAATTGCGCCGTGATCAGGTCATCCGTCGACTGGTTGGAGAGTTGTGTGCCGCTGCTGCCGCTGACGAACCCGGTCACACCTCCGTTTACGAACCACAGTGACCCTGACACCGATGGAAAGAAAGCTATCCTGGAGAGGCTACTGTCACAATCCACGAGTAGTGTCCCCAGGTTCGGAATGGTCATGAGGGTAGCTCCAGTGTTGGTGGGCACGACTTGATATCCAAAGACCATGTTGGTGTTGAGAACGGCGTAGGAGCCGGCGGGCTGGAATGCGCTGGCGGGAGATCCGCCGAGCAGACTGGCGTTTAAGTTTGATACCTGGGTGGTTGAGGTCACTTGCAGGGGAGCTGTGCCTTGCGCAACAGTCGAGACCAGTTGTGAGGCGCTCACATTGCCATTCACCGTCTGATTGGCGGTAAAGGTGTTGGCCGCGGCCAACTGGGCAAAGGCGCCCGCAGCCAGACCGCCAAGCTGGCTGGCGTCTACGTCGCTCAGTCCCGAGCCGCTTTGACCCGTGGCGAACGTAAGCTGCCCATCGCTGTCGATGTGAAAGCCGGTCTCTGCAAATTTTCCGTTTCCCTCGGCAAACAGCAGGTTCAGAGAACCGCTGGCTCTGCTGGTGTCATTGCCTACCGGTTCGGCTTGCCATTGAAACGTCTGCGTCACGGGCGTGCTGGTGCTGCTGTTGAACGCCGAAGCCGCCATATCCATGGGTTGTGAGTTAAAGCCCGCGGTCGCCGTAGCCGTGCCGGTCGCCGGCAGGCTGAACAAGCCGCGGATCGTGCCTCCGCCCTTCACGTCCAAGGTGGACTTTGGTGTCGTGGTCCCGATGCCCACCTTCGCCGTTTTTCCCGTGCCTGACTGGAACAATACGGAGCTGCCCAAGGTCGTTCCGTTGGTCCAGAGGGGCAAAAAATCCGCCGTGCCACTCCCGCCCACAGGGGCCGAGATGTCACCCGTAGCCAACTCCGCACTCTGCTGCGCCTGGCTCACCAAACCGCAAAGGAGCAGCATCAAGGCTGAAAGCATTACCATATGAACCTTTTTCATACGTATCTCTCCTTAAGTTTTCTTTTGCCGCTGCGAAGATCGCGAGACCTTTGTTGTTTGCTTGCCGTCTTCCGGCCTGCGATCCAAACTCGGCTCTGTTTAGGTAACGCGAAGAAACTACGGGGAAAGGTCCACATTTTCTTTCGCAAGAGCGCGGAGGTACTTCAGGTTTTCGGCGCTCGCTAGCTCCAAATAGGCTAAAACAAAGGCGTAAACGCAGTTGGTTTCACATTCGACTGGGTATATACTCCAGGACCGTAGAGATCGCGATTGGTCGATTGAATTTCCGACCTTCGCGGCTCGCGTTGGATCCTCCCTCGATTTCATCTTTATCTATATCTATATTTCTAGGTTCGAGTGGTTGCGACTTCGCTGTCCATCCACACTCTGCGATTCCAGTCAGCATGCATTCCGAGTTTTTTATGGACACGCCAATCGATGTGAACACCCTTATGGGTGAACTCGATGTCGGCAGTGACAAGGCCGTCGCCGAGTTGGTCGTGCTGCTCTACTCGGAACTGCATAGTCTCGCATCTCGCTATTTGCAGCGGGAACGCAGTGATCACACCTTACAAACGACAGCCCTGGTCCATGAGGCCTATCTTCGTCTGTCCAATCAAAGGGAAGTTCGTTGGAGAAACAAGGAGCAGTTCCTGGGCGTTGCGGCACAACTGATGCGCCGCATTCTGGTCGACTACAGCCGCGGCCATGGCGCCAAAAAACGCGGCAAAGGTTTCGAGAAAGTTTTCCTGGACGAAGCAGCAAGCGTTTCGAAAGGGAAGGCAGCGGATGTCGTTGCGTTGGATGAGGCTCTCACCCGACTGGCCGAATTCGATCCGCAACAAGCCCACCTCGTGGAGTTGCGTTTTTTCGGTGGTTTAGACATCGACGAGTCGGCCGGCGTTCTAGGAGTGTCCCGGACGACCGTTAAGCGCAACTGGAACGTAGCAAAGGCGTGGCTTGCGCGCGAGCTGCGCAAAGGCGATGAGAAGCATGCCTGAGAAGTGGGACCAAGTGAAGGAGCTGTTCTCGTTGGCTCTGGAGCGAGATCCGGAGGAGCGAAGTAATTTTTTGCGTCAAGCCTGCGCGGGCGATGACTCCCTACGCACCGAGATAGAATCGCTGTTGTCGAGCTTCGATGGTGCAGCCACGTTTCTTGAAGTTTCTCCCGCCGCTGATCTGATGTCCACACAGTCGCAAGTGACAGCGGGAAGAAAGCTCGGCGCGTACCGCATTATCCGCGAGATTGGTCAGGGTGGGATGGCGGTGGTTTATTTGGGCGGGCGCGACGACCAAAACTATCGCAAGCAAGTTGCGATAAAGATGGTCAAGCCTGGAATCGACACCGAACAAGTCCTGCAGCGGTTCCGCAATGAGCGACAAACACTCGCAGCACTGGACCACTCCAACATTGTAAAACTCCTCGACGGCGGCACCGGCGAGGACGGTTCCCCCTATCTGGTGATGGAGTACGTGGAAGGCCTGCCCATCGACCAGTATTGCGATCTCCATAAACTTTCTATCGACGACCGCCTGAAGCTGTTTCGTGTAGTTTGTTCTGCGGTGCAGTATGCGCATGAGAGCCGCGTAATCCATCGCGATCTCAAGCCTGCGAATATCCTGCTCACCAAGAGCGGTGTGCCCAGACTGCTCGACTTTGGCATTGCCAAACTGCTGAATCCCGAGTGCTTCCAAACTCCCCTTATCACTCGAACGGACTGGCGTCCAATGACGCCGGAATACGCAAGCCCAGAGCAGATTCGCGGGCACGCAGTCACGACCGCAACCGATATCTATTCGTTGGGCGTATTGCTCTTCGAGTTGCTGACCGGCCATCGTCCGTATCGTTTCGCCGGCCAATCTCTTTTGGAAATCGAGCGTCTGGTTTGCGACACCGACCCCGAAAAACCGAGCGCTGTCATTAATAGGACAGAAGAAAGGGCAACTCGTGACGGCGAGGCCCGAACTGCAATCACTCCGGAGTCGGTGAGCAACCAGCGCGGTTTGCAGCCGGGCGAACTGCAGCGGCGCCTGCGCGGCGACCTCGACACAATCGTAATGAAGGCGCTGCGCAAGGAGCCTGAACGCAGGTATGTCTCTGCCGAAGACTTCTCCCGGGACATCGAGCTCTACCTGACACGCATGCCTGTGAGGGCCCGCAAATCTACCTTCGCCTACCGGAGTTCAAGATATCTCCGCCGACATCAGGAATCATTGCTCGCAGTTTTGTTGGTTCTGGCGATCGTAGCGGGCATCGCCAGCTGGGAGATGCACAGGATCTCGCGCCAAAATGCTGCCGGTTCTCCGGTAGACCACGCTCTGGCTCAGGTGCGGCGCTCCGTCGCCATCTTAGGCTTCAAGAACCTTTCTGAGCGCTCGGACACGAGGTGGGTGTCAACTGCATTGTCCGAAATGTTGGCGACGGAACTGGCGGCCGGCGAAAAGCTGCGCACGGTTCCCGGAGAAACTGTTGCGCGCATGAAAATTGACCTCGGCCTTCCCGACACAGAAAACCTCGCTCCACCAGCCATTGGGCAGGTCCGCAAGAATCTAGGCGCTGACTATGTCGTGGTCGGTTCGTATTTGGACTTGGGACAAGACTCCGGGCGCGAAATCCGGCTTGATGTTCGTGTGCAAGACACGGCGAAGGGAGAAACCATCGCCACGGTTTCGGGAACCAGTACCGAGGCACAGTTGCTCGATCTTGTGTCGCGCATCGGACGAAAGCTGCGAGAGGCCTTGGGAGTTGACGAGGTTTCGCAGCTTGAATCGGTGGGAATTCGAGCGTCAACGGCTTCGAACCCGGAGGCAATACGGCTCTACACTGAAGGCTTGGAGAAGCTCCGAACTTTTGATGCACTCGCGGCTCGCGACCTGTTGACGCGCGCCGTCAGCTCGGACCCCGCCTACCCTCTGGCTCACGCGCAATTGGCAAAAGCATGGATGGCTCTCGGCTACAACGCGAACGCAATCGTTGAAGCCAAAAAAGCTTTGGAACTTTCCAGCAAGCTTTCCTCTGAGGAACATTCGTTGGTGGAAGCGCGCTACTACGAGGTTAATAAGGATTGGGATAAGGCGATTGACGCTTACCGAACCCTGTCCAATTCTTCTCCCGATGACATTGAGTATGGCCTCTCTCTCGCCAACGCTCAGATCGAGGGAGAACGAGGGCACGACGCCTTGCAATCGATCGCCCGGTTGCGCGGGCTGTCGGCTGAAGCGAAAGCGGATCCGCGTATTGATATAGCGCAGGCAGAAGCCGACTCTTCTCTGTCTGACAATAAGGGAGCAGTGGCTGCGGATGACCTGGCAATTCAAAAAGCTACGACATCGGGAGCCAGACTCTTGCTGGCTCGAGCGAAAATATCTCAATGCCGGTCTTTGGCTAATCTCGGGCAATTCCAGCCAGCAACCGCCGATTGCGAAGAGGGCCGGCGGATTTTCCACGATGCCGGAGACTTGGCTGGCGAGTCTCGAGCTTTGCACGCGATGGCGGAAGTACCAATCGACCAAGGCGATTTGGAACAAGCAAAAACATTGTATGAACAAGCTCTAACCCTCGCGCGCCAGACTGGCGACAGGAAAGCCACAGCTCGAGAACTCGGAAATATCGGCTTGATTTACGCTCAGGAGGGCGACTTCCCGACTGCCTTGAAATTCTATCGGGAAGCCCTCGATGCTTCCCAGTCTACCGGCGACAAGCACACCATGTCCGTAATCGCTGGCAACACTGGCGACATCCTTCACGCAGAGGGGCGACTGGGAGATGCTCTTGCAGAGTACAAGGACGCGCTCGTGTTGGCTCGCGAGGTAGGACATAAGAGTTCAGAAGCAATTGACCTCAAGGTCATCGGAGATGTCCTGGCGGACGAGGGCGATCTTAAAGGCGCGATGCAGATGTACCAGCAGGCCGTGAGCATCCAACGCGAAATTGGCGACAAGAGGTACTACACAGACTCTCTTATGTCGATCGGAAGACTACGGCGACAAATGGGAGACAGCGATGGGGCAAGAAAAAATTATGACGAAGCTCTTTCGTTGCTCCAGAAATCAGGAGAAAAAGGTTTGGCGGCCGAGGCTCAGCTCGCTCTGGGCGAGCTGGATTGCGACTTTGGTAATTCCTCCGACGCAGAGACCCTGGCGCAGACGGCCGCCGAGGAATTTCGCACGGAGCGGGAAGCAGACCCTGAAATTCAGTCTGAAACCTTGCTGTCGAGGTCGCTTCTACAACAAGGAAATCTCGAAGATGCCCAAAAGGCGATCGCAAGAGCGCTGACCCTTTCCAAGAAGAGCAGCGATGTTACTATCCGTCTCCCGCTCGCGATCCAGAATGCCTACACCCAGGCAGCGGCAAACAACCTTCCTGACGCGGAGCGGCTTGCACGAAATGTGGCGGCGGAAGCCCACAAGTTGGGATTAGTCCGAATCGAGTTAGAAGCTTCCCTTGCCATTGGCGAAATTCAACTGCAAGGAACAAATCCGACACTGGGTCGCAAACGGCTTGCGGAAACCGAAAAAGATGCACGTTCCGAGGGCTTCGAACTCATCGCGCAGAACGCGAGTGCTGCACAACACGCAACTAAACGAGGCTGAAGAGAGTCGCCGAGTGGATGTTCGCCCATATGGATCACGTCCTCAAACTCCAAGAATCTTTTCTGCCATCGCTGTTCCCTCGACGCGGCTCTTCACTTTCGCGAAAGCTGTCTCGCGCGACGTAGACGTGTCATCGGCAAAGGGCGAGAAACCGCAGTCGTCGGTCGTTCCCAGCGATTCCAAAGGAATGAATTCTGCTGCTTCGAGCACGCGATCTCGTACTGCTTCCGGACTTTCAATCTTTGGATTAATTGGGTCCGTGACACCCACAAAGAGCAACTGACCGGGCTTGAGCAGGTCTCGAATCGTGGTTAGCACACGAGGGCGGTCCGCTTCGCTGGCCAATTGAATGTAGAACCGGCCGGCCTTCAACCGAAACAGTTCAGGCAGTAGACCCGTGTAATCCACATCGGCGCTATGCGTTGAGTCACGATCGCCGCCGGGGCAAGTGTGCACTCCAATTTTCTTCCTCTCAACATCCGAAAACTTATCAAGCACGCGGTTGTTCAGCTCAATGAATGAATTCAATAGGCCGCCGGAGGGATCGAGCTTGAGCGCCAGGCGCCCTTCCGTGAAGTCGATCTGCACGCACGCGGCATTGGCTTCCAGACACTCCCGAATATCCCTCGCTGCATCCTGAACAAGGTCTTCCAGAAATGCATCGCGCGTATACCCGTTCAGGCCATTCTGCGGATAGAGGAGGCTCAATGCCGATGCCGAGATCACAGCCTGTTTCACCGGCCGGTGAGCGTGTCGCTGAGCCGCCTTAAGGTAGGTCACCGCATGGACGCGATATCGGAAGGGGCCTTTCGTCAGTCGCGGCAACTGCCGGGTGTGACCGTCCGCAAAAGGAATGGTGACGCCATCCGGGGCGAGATTCTCCAAGCCACTAAGGGGATAGGTCGCAAAACTCGCCTTCGTCTGCTCACCGTCCGTTATGACTGGCGATCCGGTAGCTTCCAAGCGGCTGATCGTATCGCGCAGTGCTGCTTCTTCCGCCGCATGGAACTGCTCGTCCGAGATCTGTCGGGCAGCGCGAGCCCGCATCACCGCCAACAACTCCGGGGGACGGGGGACACTGCCAATGGGTTCGGTTGGAATCGGCATGGTGTACGGTCCTTTGGCCTGAACTAGAAATTCAACCGGAGCGCAAGCTGAACTTGGCGCGCTTTGCCGGTCTTGAATGCGAGAAACCTTACTTTCGATTGCCGAATCGCAGCAATAGTAAAAAAAGACTACAGATGGTCGTCGAGGAATCCGTGTAACATTCGACTCCGCCAAAACCGTCGTAGGGACATGTTGGCCACAAATGGGATTGGAAGGAGATCAGTTGCGATGTCCTGCAGCCGACTACTGGCCCGGAATTACTTGTCGCGGTAGGGACGACCATCGCTGATCGCCCCCCGCACAGATCCGTACGTGCGCGTTTACGCATACGGCTCTTACCAGGGATGCGTAACGGCGAAGCGAGCCATAGGATAAGGATGCAGAACATGGGGTCTTGGAATCCATCGGCTCAGGAGTGGATAGAGTCTATCCCACCCCACCTGAGCACGTTGACTGCGACGTACGAGTACAGTTCGCCACAGCCAGCAAACGCGACGAGCAAAGATGCGCAACTGTGTCGAGTTGCCCGGAACAGCATGATATTGGTAGTAGCCCAGCACAACCTTGCGGAGCCATGCGCCAACCTCGGTCGTGCGATGATGCTTCCGACGTTGAAGCTCCGCCTTGATGGCTTTGAGCTTCGCGGCCATCCGCCTCTTCGCCGTAATCCGCCAGACGATGAAAGCTCCGTTACTGTTGCGCTGCCCGCAGTAGTGAGTGAAACCCAAAAACATAAAGGTCTCCGGTTTTCCCTCACCGCGCTGTTTCCGGTCCCGGGCGGCGAACCGCCCAAACTCGATCAGTCGTGTCTTGTCTGCATGTAATTCCAGCCCGAACTTGGCCAGCCGCTCCCGAAACTCCCGCAGGAACCGCTCAGCCTCCGTGCGGTATTGAAACCCGAGCACAAGATCGTCGGCGTAGCGAACGACAATCACGTCGCCCTTGGCTATTTTCTTGCGCCAGGCTTCGACCCATAGATCGAAAACGTGATGCAGGTACACGTTAGCGAGCAACGGCGAAACCACTGCTCCCTGCGGCGTTCCTAGCTTCGTCTCCGACCACTGACCGTCTTCCGATACTCCCGCCTTCAGCCATTTCTGGATCAGGCGGAGTATTCGGCGATCGGCCACACGATGCTCGATGAACTTCATGGTCCACTCGTGATTCATGTTGTCGAAGAAGCCACGAATGTCCGCATCGAGCACCCAGTTCACTCGCTTCCATTGGATGCCCACTGCCAGCGCGTCCAGCGCTTGATGCGGGCTGCGCCCGGGTCGGAACCCGTAAGAAAAGCCTTTGAAGTCGACCTCGTAGATCTGGTTGAGAATCGTCACCATAGCCTGTTGAACGATTTTGTCCTCCAGTGCTGCGACGCCCAGCGGACGTTGCCGCCCGTCGGCCTTCGGTATGTAGACTCGTCTTGAGGGTTGTGCCCGATACACCCCACGGTGCACCCGACTGAGCAGATCGGTGAGTCGATCTTCCAGTCCGGTTTCATACTCCTGCCATGTCACACCATCGATTCCCGGTGACGCCTGACGCTTGAGAGCGTAGAAGCTGTCACGGAGAAGTCCGATGTTCAGATGGTGGAGTAAAGCGGTGAATCGTTCCTGCTTCCTTTCTCTTGCTGCTTGCCGCACACCGCGCAATCCCTGGGACAAGCCTTTCCCGCTCTGGGTCGGGAGCTTGTGTGATTGAACGATGTTCTCCTTAGTCTGTGCCCTTCCCTCCCCTGACTCCGCGGAAGCTTGCGCTTCTTTGTTCGACAGGTTCACAGGTACTACGGCACAGTCCGACTTCTCCTGTACGTGCATGTCCGCTGTTCGGTTTATGGCCTTTGCGGACCGGTCTTGTTCCTTCGAGCAAGACGTGCAGGAGATCTCCCGGTTCTCGTGCATGTTGTTTCTCAGCGTGCGCGGGTTCTCAGACTACGCAGGACCTGACAAAACCACTCGCGATTATCGTGGTTGTCGTATTGCCTTCCTCCCTTACCGGAACGGAGTCGGCGTCCTGATCCAAACGGGCTTTTCGAAGCTCAATAGCCCGGCCCACCGATACCTCTATCTACGCTTCAAGCGAGACCTCGCGATCTCGCCCGCAAGACTCGAGGCCAGGATGGAGTCGCTGTCTCCTTTCCTGTAGGGCTCTTTCATCCCCTACAACATGCCGGTTTATCCCGGCGCACTCCGGTTAGCCCGTCATCCGCCGAGAATCGTTGGCAACCGTTCACGAAACGGTCGCCGGGGTCCAATCATCAATGGACTGCAAGCGACGTGGAGGCGCTGTTTTCGTCTACTGATGGCTATTGCAGTCTCGCCTACTCAGCCTTGGCTTGCTTCAGGATGGGGGTGGGGTCACGGCAATTCCAGGTCAAGTGAGTAGATTTCATCTGCACTCAAGTCGCGCACAAAGAGGAACGAACTGCTTAGGGGACATTGCAATTGATCTCTTTCCAAGCCCAACTTTGGCAATAACGACCCCGACGTCCAGAAATTCTTCCGGCTTTTAGAACAGACGCGTGCGGCAGAATACGAAGGTCGGAATAATCTCAGAACGGTCCCCATCGACGTGCGGTCTAATCTCAGGGTCCCCTGTGACGTGCTGGCTCTGGGTAATCTCAGATTGACAATAGGGCAGGAATCGGAGTAGCACGAGCTAATCTCGAATCGAGAATGACCCGACGCACGGGACTGGCAATGCTGTGGAACTTGCGCGATTCGGAAGGTGACGCCCGGGCGGTCTGACTTGAGTGTAATCGCGATTTATCGCCAACCTTGGGCTGCTGATTTTTGCAATGGCCATGATCAATGGGTCGTTTTGTTTTGACGTTTGCAGTCGTGGAATACGGAGGCAGCAGACAGTGGAGTGCTTACAGGCTGACACTCGGATGGAGTTCCTTCGTCAGTTTCTTTCTGACGACAGGGTCGGCGCTGCGCCGAACCTTTTCCGATGAGCGATAAAACTCTGTTGGCATTCAATGGCGGATTGCCGCAACTCTGCAAATTCCGGGCGCTGTCGGATCGGATCGAACATAGGATCCGTGTCCAACGAAGGATAAGAGCAATAGTTTCCCGCGATGGCTTTGCGAAGCTGCCGTATGGCCGCCTCCGGTTGTCCGCAGAAACTCAAAGCTGCGGCATTGCGATAAATTGTTTCAGAATCGCGAGCGGATCGGGGATCGGCTTCGAGATCGGCTACCGCCTTGTTTAACTCCGTTGCGGGAGCGTGATTCAAAAAGGTGCGGATCAGATTGGCGAACGAAATTCCCGCTTTCGAAACTGCGTCGGATTCGGCCACAGCGGCGGCAGTTTTTCCGGTTCGGAGGTCCATATCCATGTGAAGCATTGCGCCGTATCCCGTGCCTTCCGCGAGGTGAATGTATTTAGTGGCCTGCGCGAAATCACCCGCCAAAATAAAAGGATAGGCGCAGGATCGATGCGGGCCAAATCCCGGATCAATGGCAAGAGCCGCATCGCATTCTCTGCGCGCCTCATTCAGAAGTCCAGCATACCTCAAGACGAAACTCATTTCGAAGTGGGCGGTCGATGAGTCCGGCCGGCGCGCGAGAAGGCCCTCCGCCTCATCGTACGCATCATTCAGCTGGCCTTGCTCGGCCCGTAGCGTGATCGTGTTACCCAACCCATTGGGATCGAGCTGGAGTACTCGAGCTTGTGCCTGCCTCGCTTTTGCAAGTGAGCTCTCTCCACCGTCGCCGTATTCGTAATCAATGTAGTAGCGCCAAGCGAGTTCCTCCCATGCAGGTGCATATTCGCTATCGAGCGCCGCTACCTCTTCGAGATTCTTGATTGCAGTCAGGTTGGGTCCAGGGTCATAGGAAATTCCCAGGCTACGCGAGTACAAGGTAAACGCGCGTTCATTTTGCGGCGCGTGCACACCGAACAACACACCCGGGATGTTCATCGAGGGAAGCAAACCCTGTGCGGTGCGTGTGGCGAGCTGGGTATCCAATTGAACGAGTTGTTGGAGCGACACCGCAAGTTCGTCGCGCCAGATCAATTCGTTCCTTGCAACATCAACCAACTCCATGTTGACGCGCAGGTTCTGCTTGTCCAGGAGAAAGTCCCCAGTGAGGATATGAGTTACTCGTAACTCCCTGCCGGCAGCCACGGGATCGACCGTTTGCGATGCGTATCGGCTAGTCGAGGCGAAAGGGCGCACCGAAATCGATCGCGCGTGAGTCAGGTCGGTTACGAGTTCATTGGCGATCGAATAGCGCAAGTAGTCGAGATTCGCTCCTGCACCGTTGTTAGTGAAAGGCAGAACCGCAATCACTCTCGGGACATTGGCGACGGTTACTTTGCTCTTCAAAGAATACCGCCAACCTAAGCCTAAGAAAACCAGCACGAGAATTCCTGCCGCCCCCCAGTATCGGCCCTGCCAGCCCAAAGGTGGACTAGTACTTACCGGCCGCTCTAACACCAAAGAACTCGAGGACACAGGCTCTTCCATGGCTTCCATGACAGAAGGTTCTTCGTCGGCGCTGATTGGCGCAATGAAGCGGTACCCGCGTTTTGGAACAGTCTCAATGAAGATAGGATTGTCGGCGGAATCTCCCAAAGCGAAGCGCAGCCGTTTTAGCGCGGAATTGAGGCTGCCTTCAAATTCGACGTTGGTGTCTGCGGGCCAAAGTTTATCGCGCAGCTCTTCACGCGTAACTGTCTCGCCCGCGTTTTGCAGAAGAATTGTCAGCACACGAAACGGCTGCTCCTGCAAGCGCACACGAATCCCCTGACGAAACAGGCTGCCGGTGGATAGGTCTGTTTCGAAAAGGCCGAACCGATACCAGCGTTGGGATTGAGTGGGAGCCTCCATGGGAGCCTCCGGGAGCACGCTCCCGAGGTTCAAAAGTTTAGCATGAGTGGCCCGCCGCCAAGAATGGGATTATTTGCCCTCACCGGCCACCTTTATCATCTCCAAAATCGCGCGTCATGATTTTAGTCAGGTGATTGAAAATAAATCCCTTACCGAGTCAGATGGCGGTCACGTTTTCGTCCTTTGACGGTGAAAGCGGGATATGGGATTGTCCGCACGACCGCGGTCAGAGCGATTCTGGGAAGCTTGCGCTCCGGGACAAGAAAAGAAAGCATTTTCCCCAAATCACGCTCGACTTCAACGGTATTTATCGCTGGGAAAACGAATATGAACAAACAACTTTTGCATTCCCGCATCACCTTCGGCAGCGTCGGAATGTTGGCGCTGATCATCGCGCTCATCTCTCCTAGCTTCGCGCCGATATCCCAAGCTCAACTTTCCGATGCTGTCGTTCCCACTCTGGTCAGCTTCAATGGTACGTTGACCGACCCTAACGGCAAGCCGATGAGCGGCATGCACGCCGTCACGTTTTCCCTTTATAAAGATCAGCAAGGGGGTGCGCCGCTATGGATGGAAGTGCAGAACGCCACCGCAGACAAATACGGCCACTACACTGTCGCGCTTGGTTCTACCACCAGCCAAGGGTTACCGACCGATCTCTTTTCCTCCGGAGAAGCTCGCTGGCTCGCCGTGCAGCCGGAAGGACAAGAGGAGCAACCACGAGTTCTCCTGCTGAGCGTGCCTTACGCGCTGAAAGCTGGAGACTCCCAGACATTGGGCGGCCTGCCCGTTTCAGCCTTCGCCCTCGCGAATTCGTCGATGCCAGCGAAGGCTGGCGCAGATGCATCTTCACCAGCGACTCCAATCAAGACGCCATCCCCCGCGAATCCGGCCGTCACCGGCAAAGGAACGGTGGACTTCATCCCCATGTGGGATAAGACCAGCGACATTATCAACTCGGTTCTGTTCCAAAAGAGTTCGCTGATCGGCATCGGCACAATCAGTCCCGCTGCCACTCTCGACGTAAACGGCAAGAGCGATGTACGAGACACACTGACCTTATTTCCCAAAAGCACCGACAACACGCTGGCCGTGAGCGGAACTACATTCAAAGTCAGCAGCAAGGGTCTAATGACCTTTGTCTCAGGACAGACCTTCCCGGGAACCGGCACCATTACCGGCATTACAACGGCTACCGGGAGTGGCTTAGAAGGTGGTGGAACGAAAGGCACATTGAACTTGAGCATTACCTCGGCTGGGGTAACGAACGCGATGCTGACAAATCCGAGCGTCACGTTGAACGCCAATAGTGCGGGCGGGCTGACTGCGCCGGGCGCAATGACACTGGGCAGCACGTACACAATCGGACTGAAACCCTGCGCAACCAACCAGATTCTCCAATACACCGGAAGCATTTGGAACTGCGCAAGCGTGGGAACCGGAACAATAACGGGTGTAACGGCAGGCACAGGGCTGACCGGAGGCGGCACTAGCGGGGTTGTGACGCTGAATGTCGACACTACTAAAGTTCCGCTGCTGGCTTCTGGCAACACGTTTACAAGCGAGCAGGTCATCAACACGGGCGGATTTACTCCCGGTTTATCGGTGACCAGCGGTGGGGGAATCTATAGCACCAGCGGCAGCATCGCGATCACCGGCGTGACCACCAGCGGCGGATTTGGAGACGCGGGCGTGGAAGGGATGGATCAGTCCGGCCAGGCTAGCGGAGTGTACGGCTTCAGTTCGGGAGGTCAGGGGATCACCGGTGGCAGCTCAACAGGCTACGGGGTTTTCGGAAGTGGCAGCGTAGGGGTTCAGGGTACTAGTACGAATGGGTACGGAGTTTCCGGGTCTGGTAGCCTTGGAGTTCAGGGTACCAGTACTAGCGGTTGGGGGGTACAGGGAATTAGTTCTTCCGGGGCCTCGGATGCATACGGCGTTTATGGATTGGCCAGCAACACCGTCGGTGCGCCGCTCGGAGTTTATGGAAGCTCCCTCGGCGACTTTGGAGTCGGGGTTTTCGGACAACAAGGATCCACTGAAAGTAACACTGGGGCGTCTCTGGACGGGCACTATGGAGCCGGGACGTGGGGAGATGCCGGTCAAACGCAAGGGAACGTGGGGGTTTTTGCCTCCGCGGATGACGGATCCGCCGCGATCTTCGAGAACAATTCGCCTAGCCAGTACTACACCTTGTTCGTGGAGGCAGCCAACAGCATTACCAATCCATTTTTCGCTTACAGTCTCGGTAACAATTCCTTTTGCTATATCGACTACCTCGGCGACCTCAACTGCACCGGCAGCAAGAATGCGGTTGTCCCTATTGATGGTGGGACGCGCCAGGTTGCTATGTCGGCCATTGAATCGCCCGTGAACTGGTTCGAAGATGCCGGATCGGGGCAACTCATAAATGGAGTTGCCGTCGTCGCCCTGGATCCTGATTTCGTGCAGACCGTGAACGCGGAAATGGACTACAAAGTGTTTCCCGTTCCTAACGGGGACTGCAAGGGCCTTTACATTACCCACAAGACTGCGACTTCGTTTGAAGTGCGTGAACTTGGAGGAGGCACATCCAGCGTGGCTTTTGACTATCGCATTATGGCGCTGCGCCGAAATTACGAGAGCATACGCTTCGCCGACCGTACCGCCGACGTGCAGAAGCTGCACCAGATGATAGAGCTGGAAAAGGCAGCAAAGAGCGGCCCGCGGCATTCGCACGATGCAGGTCGGAAGCTGTTGCCCAACGCAGTCAGCCTGCGCGCCAATACCAAAGCGATGAGATAAACGTCAACTTACTATATGTTCGCAGCATTCACGCGCCCGGTGCTGTCAGCACGATCCTGTTCGTTAATATTGGCGGTGTGCTGCAGCTGAGCATCCGATCTTCGATCGAGTGTGCGAAGGCTCGCAATCCCGTAGTGTTTACAGTCTGCCGCAAACCTGCAAAGAAAGATCTTGTCTGCAGGTCGAGGGGAGAGAACAAGACCCAGGCGTACGGCTGGTCTTTCGATGTTTGAACGCGAAGGCGCAGCACTCGAAAATCTCGATGACATGGATAACGCAATCGACTTCCCCGTCGCCACCCAACCCGCCGTCCCCTTCTCCTTCAAACACCCCATGGGCTGGCCAACGTTTACCCGCGTGAGTGTTGGCAAATCAGAATCGTCGATGCGATGGAAGCGAAGACGAGCACTTTTCAAATTTCGGCCCTGCAGTCGGGAACGATGGCAAGCCAGGAATGCGAAGGCGACAGCTCCACGCAGGTCGGCCACCGCGACACTTTGTTGCCGAAGGGAAATGAGAGCCAGACCCATTGCACGGAGGACTTCTCCCAGCGAATTTTCGTGGGAAAGCATTCCGCCTACTACCAGCGCATCACTAAACAGCATTCGTCCACCGGCCTTCAGAATGCGAAATATCTCGCTGAGCACGCTGGGCCGTCCTGCAAGATGGCACAAGACATCATTCGAGAACACCGCATCAAAAGTCTGGTCCTCAAAGGGGAAACCCTTAGAAGCGTCGCACCGTTCGAAATGAACCCTTTCACCGAGACCTCTCTCGGCAGCAAGTTGGTTTGCGTTCTGAACTCCCGGTTCATTAATGTCCAGGCCCACAACCCGGCAACCCACTGTCTCCGCTACGTATAAGGCATATCCACCAGAACCGCATCCCAATTCGAGCACTGATGAATCGGGTTTCAAGACTAGCCGATGGGGGATTTCCCTTGACTCTTCCGTTGTTGCCCAGCTTGTTTGTCCAAAATCCTCTCCATATGTTTGCATTCGTACTTCTCTGTACACCTCAGACGCGTAGTTTGCGTATGCGCTGTCGTAGAGATCCACTCTCGCGGACATGGGGTCACCTCCTGCGAAGTACGGACGGATGGGTTAGCTTAACCCACACTGAATCCGGGCACAACGAAGCATGAAAAGGGGTCCCATGTCAACCATCGGTTTTGCAGTCGGTTACGCCTCTTCTCAAGGGAGGCCATTACACGTGTTGAGAATTGGCGTAGGTCAATAAGTTCTATAAAAAGGGATGTCAAGGAAAAAGTTCTCCCTCGACCGGAAAGCGAGATTCTTTCTCGACATCCAGCCCACT
>Ga0207000_1123_pt1 | contig 21429 bp, 16 predicted proteins | sample Alteio_BWMinCont_90_FD_153498 | JGI IMG/M metagenome (GOLD analysis project Ga0207000, IMG submission 153498) | Enriched cells from forest soil in Barre Woods Harvard Forest LTER site, Petersham, Massachusetts, United States -... | ecosystem: Environmental > Terrestrial > Soil > Temperate forest >...
GGCCCAGTCCAAACGTCAGCCCGGCAGCCAAGCCTCCCCCGGCAAACAACAATCGATTGGGAAAACTCGGCGCGTCGGGAGGGTTGGCAGGATTCAGCAAACTCATTTGCTCGCCCTGTTGCCGGCGCTCCATGTCAGTTTGCATTTCCGATTCGTTCTTCTTGGCGAGCAAATCATTGTAGAACTTCTGTGCGGTTTCATAATCCCGCATCAACGCCTTGTACTGTTCTTCAACGCCGGGACTGAGCGAGAGCCGGCCTTGATAAGTCTTAATCTGATCCTGCAGCAGCTTCTGCTCGCGAGTAGCTTGAGCGATGGACTGATCGTACTGATGTATTTGCAATCGCAAGAGTGAAGAAGACAAGCGAGAAGCGGTAGAGGTTAAGAGCTGATGTACAAAGATTTTTTTGGACTGAAGGCAAATCCGTTCAACGTCAATCCGGACCCGCGTTTTCTTTTTCTAACGCGGCACACGGAAGAAGCTCTGGCTTGCTTGACCTATGGCATCCAGAGCCGCAAGGGATTCGTGTTGCTGACCGGCGAGGTGGGCACGGGCAAGACCACGCTGCTCAATAAGCTAATGGAGTGGCTGCGGGTGCAGCAGGTGGCGACTGCCTTCATCTTCAACTCGCAGATGAACGTGCCGCAGTTTTTGGAATACATGATGGCGGATTTCGGGATTCCGTGCGACTCCAAATCGAAGAGCCAAATCCTGCTGAAGCTATACAACTGGCTGCTGGATCGTTATCGCGCGGGCGAAACTGCGGTGCTTATCGTGGATGAGGCGCAGAATCTTTCCGACGAAGTGTTGGAAGAAATTCGCTTAATGACGAACCTTGAGACTTTCACCGAGAAATTGCTTCAGATCGTCGTTGTCGGACAGCCGGAGTTGGAGCAAAAGTTGAAGCAGCCGAATCTGCGACAACTGCGGCAGCGGTTGACGCTGCGGGCCAAGACGCATCCGTTAACTCTGGAAGAGACCAGGGCCTATGTGGCGCAACGGCTGCGGATTGCGGGATCGAACGGGCAACAGATCTTCGATCCTGAAGCGCTGGCGCTTATTCATCGATACTCGGCGGGGATTCCGCGTGTGGTGAATCTGATTTGCGAGCATTGTCTGGTAAGCGCCTTCGTGGATCACGAAAAAGTAATCCGAAGCAGCGTCGTGGAGGCCGTGGCTCGCGATTTTGATTTGGGCGAAACCAGTATCTCGAACAAGGCGGCAACTGCGCAGCCAACCGTGCTCACCACTCCGTCGGGAGAAAAGCTTGATCTGGTGGCAGCCCTCAAGACGTTGGTGACGCTCGCGGACCGCTTGCGGGAGTCGGAACAAGAAGCCACTAAGGAAAGGAAACTGTGAGCCGAATTCACGAAGCGCTGAAGCGCGCGGAACAAGACCGGGCTGCGGCGCAAGGCGTTCACGTCGAAACTGCACAGACCCCAACTCAGCCTGCACTCGCAGGCGTGCCATCGCCTATCTCGACGGTTCCGTCGCTTCCAAACCAGCTCACCTACGAAACTTTGTTGTCGCGTTGCGTTCCCTGTACCTGGTCGCCAGACACCAAGACCATGCTCTTCTACAACTCGGAGCAGGGACCCGGCACCGAAGAATTTCGCACATTAAGGTCGCGCCTTTACCAGATGCGCGAGAAGCAGCCGCTGAAGAAAGTGTTGGTTACGAGTTCGCTGCCCAAGGAAGGGAAGTCTTTTGTCGCGGCGAATCTGGCGCAAGCGATGGTGCGCCAGCACGGCCGTCGCGTTTTGTTGATCGACGGGGACCTGCGCGCTGCGCGCCTGCACCTTGCCTTAGGAACCGCCTTAACGCCGGGTCTTGCGGAATATCTGCTGGGCGAAGTGGATGAGTTTGGGATCATGCAGCGGGGCGCGATGGAGAATCTGTTCTTCATCCCCGCGGGCCGTTCAACATCGAATCCTGCGGAATTGGTCGCGAACGGACGCTTGAAAGTTCTGCTGAACCGCGTTGAATCATTGTTCGATTGGATTGTCATTGATTCACCGCCGGCTGTTCCCGTCTCCGACGCTGGGCTGATGAGCAACCATTGTGATGGGGTGCTCATGATCGTGCGCTCGACTGCTACGCCATCGGATGTGGCGCGCAAAGCTCGGGCGGAATTTGACGACAAACTCTTGCTCGGTGTCGTGCTCAACGGCATGAAGCACGACCCCGCGGAATACCGGCGGTATTACGGCGCATACGGTAAAGATGGTTCGAGGTAAAGAGTGATCCGGCTCTTTAATGTTTATTATCCGATCCGCACGCTGATTCTGCTGGTGGGCGAGGCCCTGATTGTATGGACCTCGTTTCTGTTGGGCATGGCGCTGCAGCATCGCGAGGACCTCTACGTCGCGCTGAACTACGAAGGCGGATACCTGAAGATTCTGGCCGTGACGCTGCTGGTGCTGGTTTTCTCTCACTGGTTCGATCTTTACGATCCCGGCCACTTCGACGAAAAGGGCGAACTATATTTCCGGGTCCTGCTTGTGCCCGGCATTCTCGCCTTCATGCTGGCGGCGGTAGGATATGCTTTCCCGCGCTTCCTGCCAGGTAACAACTCCGCGCTGGCGGGACTGGTCATTTTGACGGCGGCGATGTTTGGCTGGCGTGCGGCGTATGGATGGCTGGCACAATGGCCATACTTGCGAGAGAGAGTTTACGTGCTTGGCACGGGCGAGCGCGCTCAGCGTCTGGTCAACGGCCTGCGTTCACGATCGGAAATGGGTGTCGAAGTGGTTGGCTGGAGCGGCAACGTCGAGGGCGCGGTGACTCGCGACTCGTTGGCTTCGCACCTGCTGGAATTGATCAAACAGCAGCGGGTGCACCGAGTGATCGTCGCCATGCCCGACCGCCGGGGCACTCTGCCCGTGCATGAGTTGCTGCAGTTGCGGCTGAACGGCATAAAGATTGAAGAAGCTACCTCGTGGCTGGAACGGATGTCTGGAAGAATCGAGGTCGAGCAGCTTTATCCGAGTTGGCTGATCTTTACCGAAGGGTTCCGCTTTAGCAGCAGCTTACGCATGATGAAGCGATTCCTTTCGACGATCGCTGCGGCAGTCCTCTTGCTGCTGGCCTTGCCCTTGGTTCCGTTCGTAATTCTGCTGATCAAGCTGGACTCGCGCGGCCCGGTACTCTACCGGCAAAAACGGATGGGGCGCGCGGGCGCTACGTTCTATTGTTACAAGTTCCGCACCATGCGACGCGACGCCGAAGCCGACACAGGCGCGACCTGGGCGACTGACGATGATCCGCGCATCACGCGCATTGGAAGAATGCTGCGCATCTCGCGATTGGACGAAATCCCTCAACTATGGTGCGTCCTGAAGGGTGACATGGCCTTTGTGGGGCCACGTCCGGAGCGTCCGGAATTTGTCGAGTGGCTCAGCCAGGAAATTCCGTATTATCCCGTTCGGCTGGCGGTGCGCCCCGGCATTACGGGCTGGGCTCAGGTTCGCTATAAGTATGGAAACACGCTGGCAGATGCGCGCGAGAAGTTACAGTACGATCTTTATTACATCAAGAATGGCTCTCTGGGGCTCGATCTGCTGATCATGTTCGAGACCATCAAAATCGTAACCCTGGGTCGAGGCGCCCAATGAAATGGATCTTGTCAGCACCAGTCTTCTGGGTTTGGATCTTCTGGGGATCGGCTATCGTAATTGCGTACACATACTTCGGTTATCCAGGATGGCTTTGGTTGCGTGGTCGCTGGCGACGAAAAGATGTAATGCGGGGTCCGTACTCGCCGTTCGTGTCGGTCGTTATGGTGGTCCGCAATGAGGAGCGCGTGCTTGAACGCAAGCTCAAGAATTTGCTTGCACTGGATTATCCAGCAGAACTCCTACAGTTGGCAGTGGTCTCGGATGGCTCCACGGACGGCACTGAGGCCATTCTGCACAGCTATTCGAGCAATCCTCGCGTGAAAGTCGTGTTGAACCAACTTTCCCGAGGGAAAGCTTCGGGACTAAACGACGCTTTCGAACTCGCGCAGGGAGATATCGTAGTTTTCACAGACGCACGACAGGAGATTGAGCCCGACGCTTTGCGTCGGTTGCTGGAGAATTTTGCCGACCCGCAGGTTGGTTGCGTGAGCGGGGAGTTGATGCTGGGTGATCCTAAGAATGGGGAAACCAGGGAAGGCCTCGGAGTCTATTGGAGAGTCGAGAAACGTATCCGCGAACTGGAATCGGCTTCAGGATCGGTAGTCGGCGCTACAGGCGCGTTCTACGCCATACGTCGGAACTTACTCATGCCGCTTCGGCCGGAAACGATTCTCGACGATGTTTACCTGCCCATGCAAGTGGTGCGGCAGGGATTTCGAGTGGTGTTTGATTCTCGAGCTCGAGCGTGGGACAGCGATCTCGGAGCTACGCACGAGTTTGCGAGAAAAGTTAGAACTCTGAGCGGCAATTACCAGTTGCTGCAACTTGCTCCCTGGCTGTTGGCGAGCGCCAATCCGATTCGTTTTGAGTTCGTCAGCCACAAGTTGCTAAGGCTGATTGTTCCCTTCGCGCTTGCTGGCACGGCGGTGGCATCGGCAATGCTCCACACACCGCTCTATCAGGCCGCCTTGGTGCTGCAGGTCGGCTTCTACGGGTTAAGCGGACTGGCGATCGCGCAAGTGAAGAAAGGGCGATTGGCCCGCATGGCTGATGCGGTCCTGACTTTCGTTGTGCTCAATACTGCGGCTGTTGTGGCGTTTGTCAACTTTGTTTCCGGTCGCAAAGCGGCATGGATCCGTTAAAGACCAGAGGATGATGGAAATCCTGCGAGGTGCACGTTTGAGGAATGCCGGTTGAGAATTCTCTGGGTCAAGGCGAACAAGATCCTACCTGCGCACAGCGGCGGGGATATCCGTTCTTACCAAATTCTTCGTCGACTGGCCTGGATCCACGAACTCGTCTTTCTCTCCTATTACGACGGAAAGCGCGATACCGAGTATGAGGCAGACCTCGCGCGGCAGTTTCCTGGATCCGTTTGCCTCTGTACGGGAAAACGCGGACTCAATTCGGTCGGGCGTGGCTTGGACTATCTGGTTCGGATGGCCACGCCGGTTCCGTATGCAGTCAGTCGATTTGAGTCGGTTCGGGTTCAAGAAATGCTGAATGCTTGGTTCGAGGAAAAGCACTTCGATGTTGCCGTCTGTGATTTTCTCGATGCGGCAGCTAATTTTCCAAGTCACCTCACAATTCCCACAATTCTTTTTCAACACAACGTAGAGAGCGAAATTTGGCGACGACATGCCACGACCGAGCGAAATTTGGCGAAGAGACTTGTGTATCAGGTGGAATTTAAAAAGATGTTGAGCTACGAACAAAGCGCGGTACGGAAGTTCCATCACATAATCGCGGTATCGGAACACGATCGACACTTGATGAGTGAATGGACGGACTCTGCGCGGATCACGGTTGTGCCGACTGGCGTCGACCTGCAGCAATACCGTCCTGGCCCGGTTTCCGGAACGGTGGATCTGTTGGTGCTTTTTGTCGGCGCGATGGATTGGGAGCCAAACGTTGACGCGGTCGAGTACTTCTGCCGCGATATCTGGCCGTCGATTCAGGCGAAAGTTTCCGCGGCACGATTCCGCATCGTAGGCCGCAACCCGCATCGCCGAGTGCAGAAACTAGCTTCGAGTTCGGTCGAAGTTACAGGGCCGGTGCCTTCCGTGGTCGACCATTTGCGGGAGAGCGCTGTGGTGGTTGTGCCCTTGCGTGTAGGAGGAGGCACACGGCTCAAGATTTACGAGGCTATGGCTACTGGCAAGGCCGTGGTTTCTACATCTGTCGGGGCGGAAGGCTTAGACGTGCATCACGGCCAGGATATTGTGCTGGCAGACGTTCCTGTGGCTTTCGCCGGAGCCGTGACCGCGTTGCTTCAAGATGTGGAACTCCGGCGTCGCTACGAGCGCGCGGCTGCGGCACTCGCCGCCAAGTATGACTGGGCAGCGATTGGAGACAAGTTTGGTCAGGTCCTGGAAACGGTTACGGGAACTGCTTCGCGAGACAGTTCGCGGTACGCAGAGATCAACTGTGTTAGCAACGTTCGCGGGTGAAGTGCGAGAGGGAAGTAGTGTTTGCAAACAACAAACTTCGAACTGCTACGCCGAGGGAGGCTGGCTCGCTTGATCGCTACGCGATAGCCGCAGAAGCCTCTGCGCCACCACTTGACTCCGTAAAGGAGCCAGAACCGTTGAAAGGCGCTTATTTCTGGCTGACAGTCTTCTTTGTGGTGTATTGTGCACGCCCGGAAGACTGGATTCCAGGTTTGCATTCGCTGCCGCTGGCTAAGATTTCCGGGGTCTTCGCGATCATCGGACTGCTGCTGAGTGTAGGCCGATCGAAACGCGGCTTTCGAGACTTTCCGAGAGAAGCTTTGTATCTGCTGCTTATGATCGGGATATTTTTCCTTTCAGCAGCGTTTTCCCCGGTGTGGAAGGGTGGTGCATTCTTTCGCACTCTGGACTTCTCCAAAGTGTTCATCGCCTGGGTTCTCACCTTTCTGGTCGTTACCAGCCTGGCAAGGCTCCGTCGTGTGCTCTTCATCCAGGCCGCTTCCGTGGCCATGATCTCTATTGTGTCGATGGTAAAGGGCGCCTCTCATCCCCGGCTTGATGGCGTTCTGGGCGGAATCTATTCGAATCCCAATGACTTGGGATTCGCCATCGTCCTGTCGCTTCCTTTTTGTCTCGCCTTTCTGTTGAGAACACGGAGCATCCTGCGCAAGTCAGCTTGGACTGTTTCGTTGCTGCTCATGATTAGCGCCTTGTTTCTGACGGCGTCGCGCGGAGCCTTCATTAGTTTTCTCGTAGCTGGGGCTGCCAGCCTCTGGCATTTCGGTATCAAGGGTCGACGTTTGTACTTGATTGCAGCGGCTCTTCTGATTGCGGTCGTCGTCGGAATCGCGGTCGGCGGCCCGCTTAAGGATCGGCTGTTGGCCGTGTCGGGTGAAGGATTGGACACTGATTCGCAGAGCAGCGCGTACGGATCGTACGAGCAGCGTCGCATTCTCATTTCCAGAAGCTTAGACGGAATCGAGCATTACCCCGTGCTTGGAATTGGGCTGCACAACTTCTCCACTTATTCCGGAGTTTGGCGAGACGTGCATGTGACCTACCTTCAAATAGCTGTGGAAGGCGGCATCCCCTGTCTGATTCTTTATCTGCTGTTTCTCGGGCGAGGATTTTCCAACCTCAGAGCGCTAAGACGCGTCACAGACGGCGACGCCGAGGTGAAATTGTTTGCCGGGGCTTTGCACAGTTCGCTAGTCGGCTTTTTAGTAGGTGCCTTGTTTGCTCCGGAGGCCTATCAATATTTCCCGTATTTTGCAGTCGCCTACACCGCGGTTCTGCTCGCGATCGAACGGGAGGCGGAATCGTCACCAGGATCGAATCGACTAGAGCGTCAGCCCGGCGAGGCCGTGCGAGATCGAAAACCCACTTTCACTTATGCCTGGTGATTTAAGACCTCCGGCGGCCAAGCGACCAACGTCGGGCGCAGGTCTGCGCCCAGGCCTTCGCCAAAAGGTGTCTTACGGTTTCCGCGCGATCCCCGGTTTGTTTTGGCAACGACTCAAACGACGCGTGCCTCGCGGCCCAGTCCATTTAATGATTGCGATGGCGGATCACTTCGAGCCCTCGATCATTCCAGAAAATGGAATGTTGCGCGCCCCCAGTGACGAGCAGGAACGTCGCCTCGACCTCTGGTGCCGCGAGTATCCTCGGATGGCGGACGCGTGGCGCGATAGTGACGGCCATCCATTCGTTCACACTTATTTCTATCCTGCCGAACAGTATGACCGTCGCCTGATACAGCAGCTTGCGGAACACACTCGATCAGGTTGGGGAGAGATTGAGATTCATCTGCATCACGGAATGGTCGAGCCCGATACGGCAGAGAATGCTCGCCGTCAACTCCTGGAGTTTCGGGATGCGCTTGTCTCGCAGCATGGCTGCTTGTCCTACCTCCACGGTGCTGGGCATCCGAAATACGCGTTTGTTCATGGAAATTTCGCCTTGGCAAACTCGGCCGATGGATGCTTTTGTGGGGTCGACGATGAGATGCAAATTCTCGCAGAGACAGGCTGCTACGCGGACTTCACGCTACCCACCGCGACGTTTCATCCGGCACAGATCGCAAAAACCAATTCACTCTATGAATGCGCGATGCCCCTAAATCAGCGAGCTCCGCATCGTCGAGGTCGCGATTTGGAGCGAGGGCAATCGCCGCAGGTTTTTCCTTTGATAGTCCAGGGGCCGCTCATGTTTCGCGTGGGTCCGTCGCGATCGCGGATTGCCAGCTTCGAGAACGGTGCGATAACCCGCAGAAATCCGCTCAGCCTTTCTCGATTGCGATTATGGAAGCAGGCGGCGATCGCAGTGCGCGGAAAGCCAGACTGGCTGTTCATCAAGTTGCATTGCCATGGCATGGATCCGACGCAGCACGATGTTGTTCTCGGAGAACCAATGCGTGAATTTCTGAGCGAACTGGTAGACGGAGCCGTGCAAAGAGGCGAGATCCTCCATTTTGTCTCTGCGCGCGAGATGGTAAACATCATGCTGGCGGCTTGCGACGCACGAGAAGGCAATCCCGGGGAATTCAGAGACTACCGCTTCAAGCGTCTACGACCGACATCTCCTGAGCGTGCACTTGACGTTGCTTCGGCCGTGGTGAAGCGCTAGCCATGTGCGGAATCGCGGGAGTCGTCAACTCGAAACGAGGAGTCGACACTGCCACCATTCGCCGAATGTGCCAGAGTATCGTCCACCGTGGACCTGACGACGAAGGCATTTTCGTAAAGGATGGGGCAGGCTTAGGGGTACGGCGGCTCAGCGTTATCGATTTGGCTGGTGGTCACCAGCCAGTCTTCAACGAGGACAAGACTATCTGCGTTGTCTATAACGGAGAGGTTTACAACTTCCGAGAGCTTCGCCGGGAACTCGAAGCTCGCGGCCATCGCTTTAACTCCCACACCGACACCGAAGTCATCGTTCATCTCTACGAAGAGATGGGACGCGATTTTGTCCAGAAGCTGCGCGGCATGTTCGCCTTTGCGATCTATGACACGCGCAACAAAAGTTTGCTGCTTGCGCGCGATCGACTGGGGGTCAAACCTCTGCATTATGCTTTCGCCGACGGACGTCTGCTGTTTGCGTCCGAAATCAAATCGATTCTTGCCGTGGCGCCCGAGCTTGCGACCATCGATGAGCCTGCCCTGTGGCAATACATGTATTTCGGCTACATCCCCGATCCCGCCACCGCCTTCCGGGCAATTCGAAAACTGCCGCCGGGGCACGTTCTCGAGTTTGAAGGAGGCAAGGCCAGCGTCTACCACTATTGGGACTTGCCCGAGTACAGCACGCACCAGCCCCACAGTGAAGAACAATGCCTCGAAGAACTGGAGTGCCGGCTGACGGAAGCGGTCCGTATCCGAATGATCGCGGACGTCCCTCTTGGGGCGTTGCTGAGCGGCGGTACTGACTCATCGACGATCGTTGCATTGATGGCTCGCGTCAGCTCTCGCCCTGTCAAGACATTTTCGATCGGTTTCCGTCACGCCGACTTCAACGAGGCTCCCTACGCGCGGCTCGTCGCTGAGCGGTTTGGCACTGAACACCATGAGTTGATCTTGGAGCCAAACGTAGTCGAAACCGTCGAGAGCCTCACACATTCCCTGGAAGAGCCTTTCGGAGATTCTTCCATCCTGCCGACTTACTACATCTCGCGTCTGGCCCGGCAGCACGTTACCGTCGCCTTGTCTGGTGATGGCGGCGACGAGGCATTCGCTGGGTATGAACGCTATCAAATCCTTTTGCAACGTCGAAACATTAGCTGGATCCCGGAATGGGTGGGACATGCTTATCGCAAAGGCGTTCACCCAAAGTTGCCATCCGGCATAAAGGGACGGAATCTCGCTTACAGCGTTTCATTGCCGTGGGCGGAGCGCTACATGGAAGGCGTTACGCTTCAGCCATTCGACCGGGAAATGGCTCTTCTCTCCGATGACTTCCGAGCTGCAGCCTTTGGAGGCGCAGATCCGATGACCACGCTGCGCAGATTTCTCGACGAAGCTCCGGCACGCGATCCATTGGGTCGCGTGCTGTATCTCGATACGAAGACCTACCTTCCCGGGGACATTCTCACGAAGGTTGACCGGATGAGCATGCTCGCTTCGTTGGAAGTGCGTGTCCCAATTCTCGACCATCTTTTGCTCGAATGGATCACGGGCTTGCCAGCGGAATGGAAAATGCGGGGAAAGAAACAAAAGTACATCTTCGCCAAGCTCGCGGAAAAGTTGGGCGTGCCAAGGGAAGTTCTTGATCGGCCGAAACAAGGATTCGCGTTGCCGCTTCGCCACTGGATGCGGAACGAATTGAAAGACCTGATCATGTCCGTCCTGCTTGACTCGTCTACTCGACAGCGTGGTTACTTCAACCCAAAAGGCGTCCAGCAGATGCTGAACGAGCATTTCGAGGAACGACGCGATCACTCAGCCCGCATTTGGCGGTTCCTGATGTTCGAATTGTGGCATCGTAACTTTCTCGCTAACGTCGGGATCACGGATGCGACTGGGCTCATGAATCAGGCCGCCTCCTTGGGAGGTGGATGAACCCAGACGAACACAGTGGCGACTGTAGCCCGGATTCGAAGTGGAGCCCAAATCTTCATCCGAGAGATTCGATTCCGAAACTATTTTTGATGACCGACAGTTTCGAAACTGGCGGCAGCGAGCGCCAGTTTGTTGCGTTGGCTCAATCGCTGAATCAAGCAGCGTTCGACGTCAAGCTAGGTTGCATTCAGCGCCGGGGAGCATTTCTCGGCGACTTAGGCCGGGTGCCAGAATTTCCGGTTGGAGGCAGCCTGTACGGCTTGAACTCGCTCTGGACGCGCCTGCGACTCGCGCAGTACCTGCGACGGAGTCGGGTTGCGATTGCCCATGCTTTCGATTTCTACACAAACCTCACTCTGATCCCAGCGGCCAAGCTCGCCGGTGTGCCCGTGGTCATTGGAAGCCAGCGTCAACTAGGCGATCTGTTGAGCCACTCAAAATCAGCAGCTCAAGCAGCCGTCTTTCGCTGGTGTGATGTGGTCGTGTGCAACTCACAGGCGGCTGCGGACCGGCTGGTTGAGCAGGGTTTGAGGAAATCTCGCGTCGTCGTAATTGGTAACGGTTTGACAGCTTTGGCTTTCGGCGAAACTGTCCCCGCCTTGCCGCGCGGAAAAGCACTCCTCCGGGTTGGAATGATTGCGCGAATGAACGCGCCATCCAAGAACCACAAAGTGTGTCTGCGCGCGGCAGCCCGACTTTGCGGCAGATTTCCATCTTTGGAATTTGTCTTGGTCGGAGACGGACCGCTTCGCCCGGAACTCGAACGCGAGGCCGAGAGCTTAGGCTTGAAAAACCGCGCCGTCTTTCTTGGCGATCGGCGGGACATTGCGGCCGTTCTAGCTTCGTTGGATGTTTCGGTGCTGCCCTCATCTTCGGAAAGTCTTTCGAATGCGATTCTCGAATCCATGGCGGCGGGAGTGCCCGTCGTTGCCAGCCGGGTCGGAGGAAACCCTGAGCTGGTTGGTGCGGATCGAGGAATGCTGGTTACACCCAACGATGACAAAGCTCTTTCCGATGCGATCGAGGGCTTGCTTCGAGACCCGGCCATCCGCGTCGCTCTTGGAGCCAACGCGAAACGATTCGTACAAGCGAACTTTACCGTGGAACAGATGCGTGATCGTTATGAAGCGCTCTACGCCCCGCTGCTCCAAAAGAAAAGCTGGATCGCGAATCGAGAGTGGTCACTCGGCTCATCGACTCGATGCGAAAGTAGCATTCGTATCGCGCTGGTAGCCGCTTCGCCGCGCTATGTCGGTGGACAATCAGTACAAGCAGAGCTGCTCTTGCGCAACTGGCAAAACGATCCGGCGATTGAAGTTCAATTTATTCCTATTGATCCTCCGCTCCCGCGGCGACTGGCATGGATGGAGCGCATCCCGTTTCTTCGCACCATGATTCGCGAACCTATATATCTGGTCTCGCTGTGGCGTGGCTTGAAGAACGTCGAGATTGCGCATATCTTTTCCGCTTCCTATTGGTCGTTCCTGGTCGCGCCGTCCCCGGCGTGGCTCATTGCCCGGCTGCGCGGAGCGAAAACGGTGATCCACTATCATAGCGGCGAAGCCCGGGATCATCTGCGGCGATTTCGCGGCGTTCGGTCGGTGCTAGAGGATGCAGACCAGTTGGTGGTTCCATCGGGATATCTCGTTGACGTTTTTCGCAAGTTTGGTCTGCAGGCCCGGGTTGTTGCGAATGTTGTGGACGTGACGCGATTTCGCTTTCGAGAGCGTAAGCCGCTTCGTCCACGCCTGGTTTGTACCCGAGGATTCCATCCTTATTACTGCCTGGATGTGGTGGTCCGCGCATTCGGGGAGATTCAGCAAGTGTTTCCCGAGGCCACGCTTGACCTGGTAGGCAAAGGTCCAGTGGAAGCGTCGATTCGAAGTCTCGTACATGAGTTGAAGCTGTCAGGCGTGAATTTCCCGGGCGCCGTGCCGCATGACGAGATTTCTCATCACTACGACGTCGCCGATATTCTTATCAACGCTTCGAGTCTGGATAATATGCCAGTATCAATCCTCGAAGCGTTTGCTTCTGGGACGCCAGTGGTTACAACCGCCCCGGAAGGCATGTCTTATCTGATCCAGAACGAGCACACTGGACTGCTGTCCCAGCCGGGAGATGCACGAGCCTTGGCCGATAACGTCGTACGATTGATCAGGGAACCGGAATTAGCTTCGCGTTTAGCGCTAAACGCTCGCGCGGAGTTGCACCGTTATTCTTGGGAGACTGTTCGAGAGGAGTGGCTGAAGATCTATCGGACGTGCTCCTGAATTATCTATGTGTACCATGGAAGCGATAAAGTCTGTCGGCAACAGGAGAACCGGCATTTGAGCCTGTCGATCAGCGTCTTCGGGTTGGGTTATGTGGGCTCGGTGAGCGCAGCTTGCTGGGCGCACGCGGGCCATCGCGTGACTGGTGTGGATGTCAACTCCGTCAAGGTTGAGATGTTGGCCGCGGGACGCAGTCCGATCCTGGAGCCGAGCATGAGCAACTTGGTCACTGAGGGCCATCGGACGACTCGCTTATCTGCTACGACCGACGGAATTGCCGCAGTTCACAACTCGGACATCTCGTTTGTGTGCGTGGGCACTCCCAGCTTGCGCAACGGCAAGCTTGACTTGGGCTATATTGAGCGCGTCGCCCGCGAAATTGGCGAAGGTCTCAAGCAGAAAAAATCTCATCATACGGTTGTTGTGCGCAGCACTTTACTTCCCGGGACCACCGAATCCGTAATTATTCCGATCTTGGAGAGCTCGAGCGGTCGCCGATCCGACTCAGATTTTGCGGTCTGTTACAACCCAGAATTCATGCGCGAAGGTAGCGCAGTCGAGGATTTTCTTGAGCCGCCGTACATCGTTCTGGGCGCGCAAAGGCCGGAGCATTTGTCATTGCTTCGCACACTATATGACGGCACGTGGGGCGCAAGGTTCGAAACCACTATGCCGGTTGCAGAGATGGTGAAGTACGCCTCCAATATGTTCCACGCCGTGAAGGTCGGTTTTGCCAACGAGATGGGAACACTTTGCAAACAGCTGGGAGTAGACACCGAAACGGTGAGCAGAATTTTTTCGTCGGACACGAAGTTGAATATCTCATCCGCCTATTTATCCCCAGGCTTTGCCTTCGGCGGTTCTTGCCTCCCAAAAGATTTGCGGGCTATGGCCTATCGAGCCAGAGAACTCGACCTGAACCTGCCGTTGCTCGAATCCCTGATGCCGGGCAATGCCGAACATCTCAATCGCGCCGTGGATACGGTGTTGCATTCAGGCAAGAAAAAAATCTCGCTCCTAGGTCTGAGCTTCAAAGCCGGTACGGACGACTTGAGAGAGAGCCCTCAAGTGCAGTTGGTCAAGCGGCTTCTCGGGGAGGGATGTGAGGTACAAATCTGGGATCAAGATGTTTCGGTTGGACGTCTCGCAGGCGCCAACCGTCAGTACATCGAGGAAGTGATTCCCCACATCGGCTCGCTGCTTTCCGCCGACCTTGAGCAAGTGGTGCGAAGCGCTGAAGTGGTAATCATTGGCAACAAATCGATTAAGAAGGAACAGCTCACGCAGTACCTGAAGCCAAACCAGATTGTTCTGGATCTGGTTAATCTGGATCGCGCTAATCGCCCTGACAAACCTGCCTCCTATCAAGGTATCTGCTGGTGACCGCGTCGCCATGAAGCCGCCGGTGTTCATCGTCGGTTGTCCGCGCTCGGGCACCAGTTATCTGTATCACTTGCTGCTCTCCGCCGGTGGATTCGCCGAGTTCCGCACCCAAATGAATGTCTTCGACGTTCTGGAGCCTATTTATGGGGATCTCGGCGTCGTAAGGAACAAAACTAGAATGATGAACGAATGGCTGCGGACCAAAGCCTTCGTCCTTTCAGGATTAGAGGCGGACGAAATTAAAGCCAAGGTGTTATCGCAATGCCGGAGCGCCAGCGATTTTCTTCGAATCGTGATGGAAGAAATTGGGCGTAAGCAAGGAGTCGATCGCTGGATTGATTCAACCCCGACGAACATTCCGCACCTCTTGCGGATCAAGAGGGATTTTCCGGATGCGCGCATCATTCATATCATCCGGGACGGTCGCGACGTCGCTTTGTCCCTGGACAAGCGTGGTTGGAGTCGTCCGCTTCCCTGGGACCGAGCCAACGGATTGCTCGCCGCGGGGCTCTACTGGGAGTGGATTGTGCGGAAGGGTCGTAAAATCGGCTCCTCGCTGCAGTCGGATTACTTGGAAGTCAGCTACGAGGATCTGGTCCGCGAGCCGGCTGGAACGCTTCATCGGGTGGGCGATTTCATTGAGCGCGATTTGAACTATGCGCGCATTCAGCAGTCCGCTGTTGGTTCGGTCAAGGTTCCCTTGACCTCATTCAAAGAAGATCTGAAGCGGGGTGAGTTCGCGCCAGTAGAGCGATGGAAAGATAAGAACAAATTTCCTCCCGGCCAGTTGGTACTGTTCGAGAGTCTGGTAGGAGATTATCTGCAGCAATTAGGCTACGCTCTCTCCGATAGTAGCGGTCCGCATACAAAGCATTCGCCTGCGGTAAGAAGAATGCGGTTCATCTATCGCAATTACTATGAGCTCAAGCAGTGGGCGAAGATCAACACGCCGCTGTCTCGTCTCATGGTTGACTACTCGGCCAGTCTTATCGATAAGTAGGAGCGATACGACAATAGAAGCAAACAACGGATGAAGTGCCACATCATCGAATTTGACGCGGTTGACTGGGGCGTGCTCGACCGATTCGCGGACCGGACGGTTTTCCAGACGCGCGAATGGGTTCAATTCATCCGTGAATCCCAGAATGCCACGCCAGTGATTGCCGAATTGCGCGAGGGAAGGGAACTCGCAGGTTACTTCACTGGACTCACCTTCACCCGCTTCGGAATAAAAATACTGGGAAGTTCGTTCCCCGGTTGGACGACTCCATACATAGGCTTCAATCTCCGGCCTGGCGCATCACGAGCGACGGCGCTCGCTGCCGTCGAAGAAATGGCCTGGAGCAATCTCAAGTGTCTGCACATGGAAGTGTCCGACCCCTATTTCGTGATTGAGGACGGGCCGCCGGGGTTTGCTCGCGAGTTTTATATTTCCTATCGAACTGATTTAACAAAACCGGAAGAGGAGCTATATAACGGCATGGACAGTGCCTGCCGTCGTTGCATTCGAAAAGCAGAGAAGAACGGGGTAACGATCGAAGAGGCGCATGATCTCGCGTTCGCTGACGAATACTACCAACAACTAATCGATGTATTTGCCAAGCAGAAACTGGTCCCCACCTACACCGTGGATCGCGTGCGGACGTTGATCAAATACCTCGAGCCTGCCGGCCGAATTCTCCTGCTGCGAGCCAGAGACGCAGACGGGACCTGCATTGCCAGTGGAATTTTTCCCGGTTTTAATAAGATCGCCGAATTCTGGGGCAATGCCAGCTTCCGATCCAGCCAGAACCTGCGTCCCAACGAATTGATGCAGTGGTATGCGATGCGTTACTGGAAACGACGTGGAATTGAGATCTACGATTGGGGCGGCGAAGGAAAATACAAAGAGAAATACGGATGCGTGCCTCATAGAGTGCCGTGGTTCACGAAATCGCGCTTCGAGCTGATTTCAAAACTGCGCGACGAAGCCAAGAGGATGTTCGGGCGAAAGCAGAGATTCCTGGGTTGGCTCCAAGGCGAACGCCAGCGTTCTTAAACTCCCTGCACACGGGCTTGGCGAAAGTTTCGCGCCGCGCGCAGGAATGTCATCATGCGTTCGCGATGCAAGAGCAGCAACGTTGAAATATACGCCGCCGCACCAGTTGCAATTTCGAGGATCAGTCGCAACAGGAAAGGTTGCGCCGCGAGCGTCCACTTAAGCAGAGTCACGGCCAGAACCATCACTGCAGTTCCGTGCAGTGCCGGGAGCAAAGCCCGCAAGTAGTCTCCAACCGGCATTTCGATGGTCTTGAAAGTCTTCCAGTAGAGCGGCAGGGCAACGAGAGGATATGCTGCCACCCAGCCCCAGGCGATTCCTTGTGTTCCCCAGTGACTGCCTACATAGAACCCGGTTGGAAGAATGATCAGAGCGGCCAAATCGTCCCACATCACGAATCGCGGATTGCCCACCGCGGTCAGGAGTTTGCCGAGAAGCGCGACGATCGACCGGAAGGTTACATAGACAGAAAGAATCTCCAGGGGCACGATCACGCCATTCCATTTAGGCCCGAGTGCGACAGGAATAAGATCGCGCGCAACCAATGCCAGCCCAATGGTCGCGGGGAAGGTAGCCATGGCCAGAGTTTCGGTCAACGTGCGCAGATACCGCCGCAAAGCAGCAGGCTCGTTCTGTACCGCGGCGAAGTATGTGGGAATCGTAGTGGTCACCAGCGTCGTTAGTTTCTCCATGGGCACGTTGGCTAGATTCCAAGCCATGCCATAGACGCCGAGGGCGGTTTGACCCAACACTCGTCCTGCCGTGACGTTATCCAGTTTCTCGTAAGCCGAAGAAGCAACCACCGAGACCAAAACGTGCCATCCGAAAACCAGTGGTCTGCGGAGAGTACGCAATCTTGGAAAAGCGAAGCGATGAGGCCGCGCAGCCACGGTCAACGCCGACTGCACTGCGTAACCGGCCAGATTTCCCAGAACCAAAGACCAGTATCCCAAGCCTAGAAAAACCATTACCAATGTTGCCGTTGCAGCGATGATCGAAGTCGTTGCATCCAGCAAGGAGAGTGTTCGGAAGCGCATGTCTCGATTCAGCAATCCTTCCGAAACCGCGCGAAGCCCCAGCGGAACCAGGCCGCTACAAGTCACTATGACTACCCAAAACACTTGCGGAGTTTTGAAGAACGCCGCCAGAGGGTAGGCGAGCAGGGATGCCAGTCCGAAGCAGCCGAGACCAAGCAAAACGGCGACCGTGTTTAACTGTGCTAGTTCATCCTCGGTCAAGTCACGCAACGTGACAATCGTCTGGGGTATGCCAAACTCGCCCAGGTAACGCAGGTAAGCCCACAGCACCATGGCCATCGCCACAATTCCAAAATCCGCCGGAGTGAGCAGCCGGACGACAATGAGGAAGGAACTCCAACTCAGGATTTGGCTGAACCAGTCGGCTCCCGCCCTCCAGGCCAAGCTGTGGGCGAGCGAGCGATCCATTCTGCGTGTCGATTCGGCAGTGACCACTTGGTATGCTTTCGCGGGATGTTCAGACTTAGGTTCTGCGACGTCCCGCGCATTTGACATCGTACTTCCGCTCCAAAAAGGTGAACTTCGAATGCCGCAGGTGCAATTACTTTAGCTCTACGATGAACACGTCAGTTCGATACGCCGGCGTTCCGCTCGTCCGTCCCAATTGATCTTCCCAGTCAGAGGTGAACATGTAGAATCGGCCATCCTCTGAAACGTTTCCCCGAGGCGACGACCAAAAACCATTCTGCGCGGTACTGTAGGTGTGAGCAAACCGCCAGACTTTGGAATCCTTTTGATCCGTCTCGATGCAAAGGATTTCGTTTTCCCAGGGCCCGATGACTTTCGGTGGCGCTCCCGGCGCATTCGGGTTATCCCGACGGTAGGTGGAGAGGCACGCGGGGTTCGAATCGTTCGCGTCCACGTTGTTCCAGGAAATATGTAAGTCGTACCATCCTTGAACTGCCGGCAACCGCTTGATCAACGGAGACGGCGCATCCAACCGGTTCAACGGACGAATCCATAAGTCCATGGGATGCTCAAGCTCTGAAGGGTTCAGAAGATGCGAATAGCCTAGCGCATGGTGCCCCTTGCATCCCTTCGGGCCACAAGGCGCAACCTCCATCGTATCGATATTCCAAACCAACGACGGTGCCGGATTTGCCGGCGGAACGATTCCTCGCACTGAAGCACCGCTCCTGATGATTTCTATAAATTGCCCGGATTTGTTGATGCGGACGTCGTGAATCAGAAAACGATCGGGAATCGAGACGATCCCTTTGGCGCCCCATTTCCCGCCTATTTCGCCGGTTTGCGTGTTGTACCAGCGGCAACCCTTGGTGCGGTCGTAAATGTAAACCAGGTAGTCGGTGTCTTGTTGCGGACCCAAAACCATCGCCATTCGCTGGTCGTTTCCACTTACCGAAATGGTATGACCGGCGTCGGATGACTTCAGTTTCACGCACCCCGACGCATCGTGTAGATTCGTGGTTCGAGTTGTCGAGATGTCATATTGCTGAAATATCGGCTGGCCGCGCGCGATCCCGTAAAGCACGTTTGGCTGCGAGTAGCTGAACTGCGGTTCACCGATCCAAGAGACATTGAGCGCGCCCCTTGCGTGAACCCCCAGAGTGGCGGGATTGAAGTCGAACAATTCCAATCCGCCGTCGATGCTACGCACATAAAACTTTGTGTCATCCGTGTTCCACGAATTCTGTTCTGCGGATGAGGGCGTGACGTAAGACTCGGAAAGTCGTCGCGAGTCGGTCTTCGCATCCGTCACGCGAACAACACGCGAACCAAAAGTCGGATCGCTGACAATAGAACCGGCTGCTCCTATCCGCGGCGGCGCTTTTGGATAGGGCTCAACCCGCACATCGGTTCGAGCGCAGTAGTTCGGAGGGCCACAGGTTTTTGCCGGGGAACTGCCCACCTGCACGGCAACCGTGGTTGACGAAATTACCACGAATGAAGCGCTCGCAAGAATCACCGAGCTCACGATGCGAATCATTCTGCTTCGGTTGATTCTATGTGGTCCGAGATTTCCAACGCTTCGAGGTTCGCCAGCCTCCCCGCCGGAGTCTGGGTCTTCAGCCACAACTTTGTATTGAGCATGCCGAAGTAATAAGCTCGCATGGCTTTTTCTGCGAGGCCCGATTTCGGTGCTCCTCCCGGCGAGCTTAAGGAATAACCTAACTCCTCGAGAAACTCGCCGACCATTGCCTCGACCGACATAATTTCGCTGCGTGATAGTTTTACGCTCCAACGGTTGAGTGGGCTGTGCTGCTCATTTTCCCGAGAGAAAGAAGAGTTGGGCTCGCGAAGCCGGCCCAGGCTGGCTTTCTTGATGCCGTCATAATCCAGATCGTGATCCAGGAACTCCCCCAGTTTTCGTACGGTCGCGCGCGGATCGGAGACCAGTTCTTCATAGCGCACTTCGATGTAATCTCCGGGGATGTGCAGCCCGTGCTGGCGTCCTCTGCGAACCATCCACTCCCAATAAAGCGCGGTCGGCAGCAAACCTGCTGCTCGATTCCGGAGTGGTTTGAATCCGCCCATCTTACTGAGAGACAGCGCGACGTCTCGCCCATCTCTAATGATGTGAACGAAAAGAGCTTCAGGAACATCCGCCCGAATCCTGGGGATGTAGAGAAGATTATCGGGATCGTAAAGCACCCAGCGGGCAACGTTCTGGCTGCGGGCGATTTCACCCATCACGATGCGTAAGAAATCTCCTCCGGTGCGGCATTCATCCTGCACTCTGGTCGTCAGTTGCTCGGCATCAAGGCCCGACCGGTGAAAGCCCTTGCTGCGAACCCACGCATTCATCATTCCGCTTCGATTGTTTCGTTTGGCAAGGCTTCCAAATCGAGGAACGAGCATTTTGTAGACTGGCAAGTATCCGCGATAAATAGCGAAACCGCCAGCAGAGAGGAGCGTGTCGTAGAGCAAATTTGTGCCTGAGCGATGACAGCCGATCACGAAGACGGGCCGTACTTTTCGTTCGACAGACGAACCACATTCCAGCGAAATCTTCGAATCGGGCGCCGAAGTGGCCTGCGATGAGATTGCTGCTGGACTCGACGTCTCCATCGGCTTCAGTCTAGCATCCCATCAAAGGACATCTTTCACCGGAGCAGAAAGGCGCGGCCTCGATCATACAGAGAGTTTCCCAGGACCTGTTTAGCCGCACCTCGGAGCCGGTTGCCCGCTTGAATCTTCCAAAGACCTTCGGCTCGACAAATTTCTTGAAAGGCCTGCAGTTCGGTTTCGCGAAAAATCGCGATTCGTCCCAGGTCAAAGCTATCCGTCGCAGGCCCGTTCTGACGAACTCGGCTATTGGCCACAGAGCGGTAACCAGCGAGCCGGGCAACTTGAATGACACGCGCGTCACAACGTCCGCCCGGACAAGAGAAGTGTTCGACCGGCTTGCCGATAATTTCTTCCAGCTCCGCTTTGGCCTCGCTGATTTCCCGTTGCAATCCGCGGTCGTCGAGATCGGTCAGATAGGCATGCGTCATCGAGTGACAGCCAATCTCAAATCCCAAAGCGGCGAGCTTGCGGAGCTGACCTTGCTTCATATACCCACGCTGTCCGAGAAATCTTACGGTGATGTAGAAAGTGGCATTAAATCCGGCTTCCTTCAAGATCGGCGCTGCGGTGATGAGGTCAGACTCGCAGCCGTCATCGAAGGTGACCGCAACGCTTCTAGGCTCGCAGCCATTCCGCGGCACGAATGCGAGCGCCTCACCCACGCTCAGGCCACGCCATCCGGCCTCTTGTAGCCAATGAATCTGAGAGCGGAACTGCGACTCCTTTACCACATACCGCGAATATCCTGCTTCGGACCGGCAAAGCGCACGGCCCGGAACTTCCAGTTCGTGATACATCAGAAACACGACGCCATTCTGTTGCCTGGCTGAATGTTTCGTGCTCTGTGCCTCTGACGACATAGCTAATATCTATCACGGTCGGACGCTTATGCGATGATGAACTTATGATTGTGCCGCGCGCGGCTGAGTTCGGACTTTGTCATGCCGGATAAGAGCTGGCGTCATACCGCGTCGCGACTGGCGGCCATGGATCGACGCGAACTCCTGAGTCGTACTCGGCAAGAACTAGCCAAACGTTACGACACTC
>Ga0207000_1147_pt2 | contig 21164 bp, 15 predicted proteins | sample Alteio_BWMinCont_90_FD_153498 | JGI IMG/M metagenome (GOLD analysis project Ga0207000, IMG submission 153498) | Enriched cells from forest soil in Barre Woods Harvard Forest LTER site, Petersham, Massachusetts, United States -... | ecosystem: Environmental > Terrestrial > Soil > Temperate forest >...
GGACATAGACAAAACACAATAAGCCCTGCAGCAGAGACGCCAAAAGGGCAGCGCAAATCCATGCCGAGATGCGTGCTTTCTTTATTGTCTTTTATTGAAGCCCTTCAAATCCTCATCATCGTTGTTTTAATTTTCAGCTTCTTTCCTATCCCTATTCCTGTATTCGCTCAAAAACTTTTTCCTCTCTCGCAATACGATGTGCGCCTTGAACGGGAAGGGTTGTTTTATCATCTTTGGATTTTTGTAAGTCTAGGCTTACAGGCACTGATGATTTATTTTAACCGTAAGCGTCTATCCACGACGGACCTTAATCCCAAATTTTTACCTTACATAGGGGTGATGGCAAGCCTGGTGATGATTCAAATTTTTGCGGCTTTTAAGATTTTTTTGTGGGGCAATCCTGGATGGGCCAGGGATTTGCTTTATGCATCGATCGGCATGGGTTTGTTGGCACGCATTTTTTGGCCAGAGCTTTGGCGCCTCCTAGTTGCGGCTTGGCATTCATCGAATGAACGAACCATTCCTCGCTGGGGTTATGGGCTGATGGATGCGGGGGTCATTGTGCTTTTAAGCTTCTTGGTCTTTACCCCTCATTTGAGTGAGGTGTTAGCCCGGATGTTTAGTTACGATAAATTTTATCATCTGGATGGTTTTGTCTTATCTCCAGCATGGGCGCATCATCAGGGCATGGTCTTGAATCGAGACGTGATCAGTGAGTATAGCTTGATCATGCCTATTGTTTTCGACCATCTGATGCAATGGGCAGGAGGGTTTAGTTACCGTCATGCGCTTGTTATCCTCATTGTTTCTTCAGCAGGCTATTATTTTTTGCTTTATGGCCTTTGGCGTTATTGGACCAAGAGTTTTTGGCTTTCTTTTTTTGCGATTGTCTTAAGCATTAAATTACAATTTTTTCATTGGGGTGTCACTCCTTTAATTTGGATTTACCCCAATGCCACACCCATCCGTTTTTTACCTGATGTTTTTTTTCTCTTTTTTCTATTACGTTTTACCCAAGACCTTCGTTACCGTTGGCTATTGGCAGCTGCAGTCATTAACGGCTTGAGCTTGGTGTGGACGATGGATGTGGGTATTTATATGTTTGGGACATTATTGTTGGCAGCAGGTTTCTTGGTGTATTTTAAGAGGACTTCAATCCTGCAAGTAGTGGCCTTGATTGCAATTCCCTTTGGTATTGTTTTTAGCATCCTAAGTATTTTTTATGGCCCACTCCTTTTCCAAGCCAGCTTCTGGCAAAATACCTTTGAGTTCTCATCGCTTTTTTTGCAAGGATGGGGATCATTGCCCATTACCGATGGCTTGAAAGACAAACAGTTTTTTGCTTTTTTGCATAGGTCTGCTGATTCCGGTGATTTACTTAGGCACATTATTGTATAGCTTAAGTGTTTTTATCTACCGTCAATCCCGGCCTCACTTATTCATGATCTTTATATGTGCTTATGGGTTGGGCCTTTATCATTATTTCATGCACCGGTCAGCAGTGACGAGTTATTACGTGGTGGTCATTCCCTTCATCTTCGTGGCCTTATTTTGGATTCAAGCCCTGCTAAGACTCTTAAAGCAATCTTGGCAAAAGGGAGCAAAGATTTTTTTATCTGTGTGGGCATTAATCGCCTTGATGACAGGCTACTTATTTACCTATTATCCTAACAGTTTGAATTTATCAGGCTTTGACTGGGCGCCAGAGAAAAAGTTTTACAGCGAGCAGTTTGATTTTAGTCGTGACGCTGCCTTGATCGATGCATTAACTCTTCCTCAAGAAAAAGTTGCCCTGATCAGCAGCTTTGAAACCAAGATCTTGATCCAGGCCAATCGTCGGCCTTTCTTCTACTATTTTCCCATGATGGAATCGGAACATATGCAAGGGGATAAATGGCGTGGTCTTTATATCCATACCTATGCCAGGCTTCTGCGTACGTTGAATCAATTAAAAGAAGAGCGACCCAATCATATATTTATTCAGTCGCGCTTATGGGAAGGGCCGGATGCTCAACATTTCGAAAACACGCATGAGGCCTTCAGGCAATTAATGACCTACATACGTCTTCAGTATCAGTTTCAATCTAAAGGCCAGTACCTGACAGCATTAAAATTAATATGATACCCTTGTTTAACCGCAATTTATTTTTCCTGACCTTTTTAAGTCTCCTGTGGGCATGGCAGCTTATGTTGGCTTTATCTTTCGGGCTAAATCAATACCCTGCTGTCTCAGCGCTGAGTTCTCAAGTATTGCCCGAGTGGCAATATTTATTAAAACCGGAATGGAAGCCATTTATTTATCATGTGGTTTTGATGGCGGGGATTTCTTTTCAAGTGATTTTGCTTATGCTCAATCGAAGGCACATGGAAACTAAGGACTTGTTAAAGGCCTGGGGAACCTATTTGATTGTGGAAATTTTACTGACCTGCCTTTGGAGTTCAGCTGCTTTTAAATTAATTGTTTATGCCGCACGTCCTGATTTAGCGCGGCATGCTTTTATTTTTCTTTTTGTCGTTATTCTTTTATGCAAAGGATTTTATCATCGCTGGCAGGATTGGATGCGTACCTGGTGGAAGTGGTGTTTGTATTTAAAAACAGATCCACCCTGCAGGCGCATCATCGAATGGGGGATTCCGGTCCTCTTATGCCTGTTGATCTTTGTTCCTAATGTTAAAGGCGTGATCGCCCGTGAATTTATTGGAGAACAATTTCATCACAATGACGGTTCCTTTATGGGCCCTGCCTGGGGCTATATGTCAGGTCAAGCCTTGGATGTGGATATCATTAGTGAATACGGGATTGGCATCGTGGTTACGATCAGCCGCCTGGCTCAATTTTTTGGCGGCTTTAGCTATGAGCATGTGATGAGCGTCATGGTCCTAGGGACTATTTTGTATTATATCGGATGGTATATGCTCATCCGTCGCTGGTTTGGTTCCTTACTATTGGCATTGGCTGCCATTTTACTTGGAATTAAATGGCAAATGTTTCATCCAGGGGTGTATCCTTTTGTTTTTACCTATGCCAGTGCGACCCCCATGCGTTTTGTTTATGATGTGATTTATTTTTGGTGCCTGTGGATGCATCTGCAGACCGGAAGAAAATCGTGGCTCATGGGGGCAGGGGCTGCCTGCGGTTTTGGGATTTACTATATGACCTCGGAAGGTATTTATGGCACAGCTTCCTTTGGGGCGTATATTTTATTATTGTTGGCTTCGACTAATTGGCGTCAGTATTTTCGGTTGCGTCTCAGGGATGCGTGTTTAATTTTCCTGCCCTTTGGGGTAGCTTTATTTTTATTAGCCTTAACATTAGGCCCTCACATTGCCTCAGCCCAGTTTTGGAATAATATTGGTGAGTTTATTAATTATTTCCTCAGCGGTTTTGGCCTTGAGCCTATGTATAAGACCTTGCTAGATCATAAGTATTTAGAATCATTGATGGGCTTCGTCTTGCCCATGGGATACCTTTTGAGTTTGCTCATTCTCTTAAGCCGTGTATTCCTTAATTTCTCCCTTAAAGAAGAGTGGTTGGCCATTGTCTTGTGTTTTTATGGCTTGGGTACCTATCATTATTACATTGCGCGATCGACGGGGACGAGCTATTACGCCATGATCTTGCCTTTTGTTTTCGTTTTAGGATTCTGGATTAAAATGGCGATTAATACGTTAAAGGAAAACAGAAGAATGCCCGTACGCCTGATTTTGCTTGGGGCTGTAACATGGGCGCTTATCACCAATCATATGTTTTTGGCGTATCCTAATATTTTGAATTTATCTTCACATCCGCTCACGGACCCCAAGGTTGCCTTGACCCTGCCGGATGGCAATCCTTATTTTAATCATCTATTTCGTAATTTTAATCCAGCACTTAAACTTTCTATCAATTCGTTAGGGGGGACACAAGAAGAGATGTTGGCCGAAGGTGATTTTGCGGATGATAATGACCTGGTGGATTATTATGAGAAGCATAGTCATTTTACACGGGATGTGCAGCTTATTAGCTCTTTGACGGCCCATTCAGAAGAAGTGCCGTTGATAAGCAGTTTTGAAACACGGATTTTGATGCTAGCCCACCGTAAGACATTTTTTTATTATTTCCCTCTTTTGATATCGCGGCCCATGACCATGCACTCTTTTGAGGTCTGTAGTTTATATACGACGGAGCAATTGGCCAAGACCCTTAATAAATTTGAACGGGTCAAGCCTCGCTATGTTTTTATGGAACGGATTTTTATGGTTAACGAGGTGCCGCAAGCTTTTTTATTTCAGTACCCGTCATTGATCCCTTTAATTAATTATGTGCGCACCCATTACGAGCTGGTTGCCCAAGGTGAGTATTTAGTAGCTTTACGAAGGAAGGGATAAATGTTGCTTGTAGCGATCATTATTAATTTTATGATAACGGCAGGACTTTACCCTGAGCTTTTTAACCATATGGATTTACGGATGGTGCAAGGCCATGAAACCTGTGGGCCCATGCAGTATGTTTTTTATTTGATTGGCCAATTTTATCAAGGGGGCATTCAACTTTTTGACCGCTATGATTTACTCAACACCTCCTTTGCCCAATTGTCCGTTGGTTTATACACGCCTATCAATTTTCTTATTGCGTTAGGATATGTTTTATTAGTACCTTTCGTTAAAAATCCTGCCCAGTTTTTTCATCACTGGTATATTTTTGCCTATTACGGTTTTGGCCTGACCCTGCGGACCTTTGGTGTCTATATTTTAGCTTTTTATATGACTAAGTCCCGTTGGGTCGCCATCATGACCTCGATCATTGTTAATTGCTTTTGTGCCATCACCTTAATTCATATGGGAGGCTTATGTATTTCCGAAGTGTATAACTATTTACCCTTATTGTTATTTTGCCTGGTGTATTATTGGGAGACCCGTTCTTTTAAAGCCATCATGGCGTCCATACTGGTATTCATATTGGCGGCTAACAATGGCCTCTACGTGGGGTTTGGGTATTTTTATCAGACCCTTCATTTATTCTTATTCGATATGCTCATGATCTGGATCATTTTTCAACGGGGGCGTAAGCCTTTACTGGCAGATCGATTTAAGTGGAGCACGGTGGGTAAGGTTTTTGCCGCGACCGCATTGGTTTTGCTGCCCGTGTGGTGGTGGAGCCATAATGTGATCAGTGATTTTGAAATGTTTGGCTCGGGGCTAGGGGATTCCCAAGGGCGTTTTCACCGCATTTATAATCCTGTGGCCATGATGCAAGACCCCTTACGGTATTTTGTTTCGAGCGCGGATGTGTTTAGGCATGCCTATGATTTTACCTCGAGCGCCTGGTATATCAGTGGTGCTTTTTTAGGGATCACCACCATGGTTTTGGTTTTCATTGGCCTGGTCTTGGCCCGGCATTCTTATAAATTTGTTTTTATCACCGCAGCCATCATGATGGCGTTCTTGAATGTGCCTTCGAATCAAGGCCATTGGGGATGGATGATGTGGGCCCATTGGATTGATACCGTGACCAATCCTTTTTGCTTTTTAGTGCGCAGTTTCCATTACTCCGTCTTACTGTGGTATCTAACATTGGCTATTCCCTTATGCTTAGGTCTACAGGCCTGTCTGGCCATTATTAAAAAAGATTTCCAAAACATTTATGCTGCACGGATCAATTTATTAAAAGGTGCTTTGTTAGGCGTTATTGGCGCTTGTTTCTTTATCACCGATCCTCAAATTAAATCGTATGCGATTAAGATTTTGGTTTTATTTTTATTATTTTTCGTTTTGTTTGATCACGAAAAATGGAGCATCTCATTGCGTGGTAGATTAGCAGGCGTACTTTTTTTACTCATTTTCGGCATTGAGTTCATGATTTTAAATACCTACATCAATACCCCCAGTGAAAACATGAATCCAGCTTATTGGGATGGGCTCAGGGTCAAGCCGCGCGTGCATAGCTATATGTACACATCTCCCACACCCATGGTCCTCGATTATCAAAATCCCCGGATTTTACCGGTGCGCTATTTTTATCGGACAGACAAGCATGTGGTGTTTCCGTTGGTCTGTGAGTTCCAGGGCATCTTCGGTCAATTTTATCAGTACATGCCTTTGGCCTTGAGGCTGGAGCGTCCGTCGTCTATTTATGTCCCCCGATTGAAAGTTTTTCAAAACATCGATCAAGACCATCAAATACAGGAATATATTAAGCGTGATGGCCGGGTGATGTATACGGCCGATGCCGCGATTGCTCCTAATCATGGTTATTATGATGTTATCCTGGCTTCTGGGCTTGATCGCCGGGTAGTGCAGGTTGAGGGGGCGCATCTTGATCACTTGAGAAATTTTCAGGATTTAAAATTACCTAAAATGGCCCCACCTAATTTTATTCAGCACGATTATGTTTTTACTCTGATTTCAAGCCAAGCGCATCAAAAGAATGAGGGCATGGAATATCAATGGGCCTTGCCCCGTGATTTCCCACGGTATTTATCCACATCTCTTTTTACACAGGATGTGTTTTTATGGCAATTGAGTATCGGATCAAAACCATTGTTGCCAGCCCAAGGGGATTTGGTATCACCCATGACATTTGATGTGAATAATGTGCGTGACGGGTATCTGACTGCATTGATGCCCAACGGTATAGGCAATACCGAAGAAAAGATAGAGCTGCATGTTTGGACTTCCCCTGATCTTTTGGATGTATGGCGCAATACCCAAGATCAATTTGGGTTTACCTACCACGCGGATAAAGATGGGTGGTGGGTTATGCATATGCCTTTTGATCCAAAATGGGAACTGACGATCGATGGGAAGAAGACACCCATCTCAAAAATCAACCGGTATTTTATTGGTGCACCTGTGTCTCAAGGGAACCATCAGATTTTATTAAAATACTGGCCGCATAGCCCTTTGAGATTGTTGATTATTCTTTCTACACTGACATCCATCTTGATCATGTGGGTCGTTTTTCGTCGTACCTATCAATGGAGCCAAGAGTAATGATGATAAAAATTGTTCTCCTCGCCATGCTTTTGTCCATAGAGCTCATTTTGGGCCTTAGCGCTTTATTAACCAAGGTACCTATTCCCATTGACCTTTCATTCGTCCACTCCATTGTCTGGCATTACCAGCGCAGTTTTCAACCGCAGCGTAATTTGTTCTTGTATGGTTTATGGGTGATGCTCGGAACAGGTCTTTATGTAGCCTTACTCTGGGTTCTAAAATTAAGCCCTAAGAAATTAAAATGGGACCTAAACCCATTTTTAACACTTCATGCCATCGTCTCTATTTTAATGTGTCATGCGGCTTTTGCGGTCGTGGCCCTGCATAATCCTGTTTGGGCTTGGCCTGTTTTTTGGGTGGCTTTTATGCTTGGTGTTCTGATTTCATTTTTTTGGCCGGAATTCTTTGCAGGGATGGAGAATATCAAAAGTCGATGTGGATTTTTCAAAGATAAACCTTGGATTGGTGTGCTGCTCGGGATTGCGTTTATTTTCTTGGTCATTTTTATGCCTGATTTGCAAGCGGTCGTGGCCATGATGTACATGGGGGATTATTTTCATAATTGGGATGCGAGTTTATTTGGAGCAGTCTTCGCCATCGCCCATGGGGCCTTGCCTTGTATCGACGTGAATACCACCTATGGTTTTGGGGCATCTGTCATGATGGCCAAATTAGTTAATGCGATGGGGGGCTTTGACTATACCAAAATTCTGGGTGTTGTGATGTGGGTGGGGATTTTTTATTTTGTCTTATGGTTTCTTTTACTCCGGCGTTTCTTGGCATCAGGCTTATTGGCCTTTGTGGTCATCCTTTGCGCCTTACGCATGCACATGTTCACACAGATGGTGGATCCTTTTATTTGGGTGCAAATTGTGGATTCTGTTTTTCGGTTTTGTTTTGATGTAGGTGTTTTTTGGATGCTATGGATGCATATCCAAACCCGTCGCTTATTTTTTCTATACGCAGGTGCATTCATTGTTTCTCTGGGTATTTTCCACATGCTGCAGACGGGAATATATATATTTCTCGTCTTTGGGCTCTACACCCTAGTATCAGCATTCATCCCTTGTTTGGGAGGTAGCAAAGATTTTAAAACGTGGCGCAATCATGCCCTGGTGGTGGCGTCTGTTTTGTTTTGGACCGGCTTGTGGTTTTATATGTCGGTGGGAACTCATTTCTTAGAAGCCTCATTCATAAAAAATTTGATGGGCTACAGCAGTTATTTTATCAAGGGAGCTTTTGAAGGGCCATTGACCGTGCCCTTAAGCGGAAATAATCCGCTCTCCAGCATCGGTGGGTTTATTTATCCGGTTTTTTGTTTGGCTTCTTTTTTATATGTGGCGGGGGAAGTGATCATGGGTAGAGCAAACGGACGCGATGTCTTCGCCGGACTTTTAGCACTATATGGGCTTGAAGCACATTCCTACTATATGCTTATGGTGACCGAATGGTATACGATGGGAATATCCGGGCTATTTTTAGGCTTTTATTGGATCAGCAAGATGTTAGCTAAGGTTTCTTCTTCCTGGCGTCAACGCCTGCTATGGGCAATGGTGGTGATTGCTCTTTATAGCTTGGTGACATGCCGCTGGTTTACAGGTTATCCTAATCTTTTAAGTTTTTCCCGTAATCCCATCGTGGACGCCCGTACTTCTTTTCGGGTTGGACCAAAATTAGTCCCTTACTTTCATCAGTTGTCCGCTGATTTTCCTGAGGGCTTTAAGCTAGCGCATAACTCTTTAGGAGCGGCAGATGAAGAGATGAAGTTTGAGAAAGACTTCCCTGATGACCGTGCTTTAAAAGATTATTATGCCAAGCAAACCGCTTGGCCAGAAGATACAGCCCTGATTAAGCGCTTAACACCCGAAGGTGGGAAGGCCGCCGTGATCAGTAGTTTCGAAGTGCTTCTTCTTCAAAAATCTAATCGTCGCCCCTTTTTTTATTATTTCCCGTTGATTAATTCAAGGCCCTTAACTGGACGCAGCTTTATGGTGACCTGTCTTTTCTGTTATCCTCAAATAAAACAAATCCTAGACCAGCTGGAAACCGAGAAACCGCCTACTATTTTTATGGAACGGATTTTTTTGACGAATCAGGTGCCACAGAATTATTTTTATGAATATGATGATTTAATTATACTGTTGCGGTATGTGCTTGCTAAATACGAACCCAAAGAAATGGGAAAATATCTTGTGGCCATGAAGCGTAAGTAAAAGGAATAGAGAAGTTGATGAAGAAAAATTTAAATACATGGTTACTGGTCACGGGCGCTTTGCTTCTTTCTATTGAAATCATCGCCCTCGTTATTTATGCCTCAACCTTTATTCCCTATCCTTCCTATTGGAGCGACCCTTTTTTAAAGGGTGTTGAACCAGAAAGAGAAACATTTTTTTATCTGGTATTCTTAGCTATTAGTTTTGTATTGACGGGGCTGGGCGTCAAATATGTATTGCCTCAGATGAGTTCACTAGGATTCTGTCGTAAATTTAAATGTGGATTGGTGCTAGAGGGGATATGGTGCTTTTTGATGGTGTTTTGTTTTTTCAAATGGACCACCTACCGCTATCCATTCTGGAATATTTTACCTTTTGAGAACTCAACCTGGCTCCAGCCTTTTTTTTGTTTAGTTTGCGGCGCATCGCTGCTTTCTAAAATTTTCTTTGTTGAAATCAACGCATGTTGGCAGCAAGTACCAAGCTATGCCGGGATGAAATCTTACCCGCAGCATGTGGTGACGACATTTCAAATTATCTTTTGGGCATTTATTTTTTTATTGTTATACGTCCCACATCCCCAAGACATCAGTGCTTTAGCTTTTGCTTTTGATCAATGGAATCACCTAGATCCATTCACCGGATGGTTTATCAAGCAGGGCTGGCCTATCAATTATGAGCAGAGCATCATGGTTTTAATTGGCCTGTGCCTGGCCTATCTGGTGGGGGTATTTTATTTGATCCGATTGTGGCTTCACAGTTGGCTTTTGGCTGCCGTTGGTGTTTTGCTCACCATCAAAATGGGGATGTTTTATGATGCGTGTGCTCCGTGTGTATGGATTAATCCTTCGAATACATTCTTGGCGCATGGTTGGGATATTTTCTTATTAGGGGGACTTTGGTTCGTGACGCACAAATACCCTAAAGCATTTTATAGTGCTGCTGTGTTAACTGGACTTGTGATTGTCTACGGCTGGTTTCATGCTCAAGGGTATATGGCCATGTTGGGGCTGGATAATCAACCGTTGATGGCGCCGCTTCATGTCAGGCAATTTTTCCCTTTCTTCATGGGTTATTTTGTACCCTTATTTTATGCCGTTAGTTTGCTGGTGATGATGGGGCAAAGAAATGTGGGGGGAAGTTTAGCCCGTATTATTTGCATTTATGGGCTGATGATTTTTACCGACTATCTAGAACGGCCTACGGTTGGTTATTATGGATCATTGATGGTGCCAGCTATTTTGATTTTTTGCTGGTGGTTGAATCAAATGTTTGCTTCAGCGACGATACTCCTTCGACGATGCGTGTATGGGGTGATACTCATTCTGGCCTTGGGGGCTTTGCTGACCAATCGCCTCATGCTGACCTATCCCAATATTTTCTTTCAAGATCCTAAACAATTTGCCCAAGCCAAGGCCTTCCAGGAACGCTTTCATATCATTGACCAATCTGCCGATTTGATTAAACAATTGACCCAGGAGAATCAAAAGGTGGCATTGCTGAGCAATTTTGAAACAGCCATATTAATGCAGGCCCATCGGGAGCCGTTGTTCGATCATTTTCCTATCATGTATTCTTCCTATACGAGTAATCCTGGGGGATTGAATTTAAAGACTCAAAAACAATGCTTGAGGGTCATTGATGATTTGAAAGAAGAAAATGCCTCGTATATTTTTGTGGATGAGAGGATTTGGTCGCTGTTACCCGAAGCATTGGTCAGCAGTGGTTTATCTGAAATTTTAGATTATGTACGTAAGCATTATCAAAAATATAGGGCCCAAGGATTGCTCGTGGCATTACAGCGGCGTTAATATGCACAAAACTTCTAAAGACATCATGTTGGTTTCGATCTTAGCATGCTTGTGGGCCATTCAAGCCACGGTCCTGCTGATGCAGGTTTTAGGATTTTGGCATGCGCCAATGCTATTAAACAATTCTTTAGTGCCAGAGGCCTTGCTTAGGGTTTTTCCTAAATGGGATATTTTGATTTATATTTTCTTTATTTCTGTGGCTTTAATCATTGGCAAAATACTGTTTCGCTATGATGCCAAGCGCATTGATTCATGGTGGATTGTTGTTGAGGGGGCAGTGACCTTCTTGATGGTCAGCGCACTATTTAAACTCGTTATTGATGATAATAGCCCAAAGCTTGCTCAAGGCTCGCTAACAGCACTTTGTATCATCTGTATTTTAAGCAAAATGTTTTATCCTGAAATTAAGAGATACTCGACGGTAATCGATGGGGCGTTGAATAAGATCACCTGGGGCCTGTCTGCGGATGCCCTATGGATCTTGGTGATCATGCTTCTGATCTATATGCCTGATACCGAGCGCGTGATGGCCATGATATTTATGGGGGATTGGCTGCATCATTTTGATTTCTTTGTGATGTCGGTGGGGTGGGCGTCTCTCTGGGGCCAGCTGCCTTATGTGAATGTGCTCTCCCAATATGGGATTGGACTACCTCTTATTTTTGCCAAAATAACTCAATTTTTTGGTGGTTTTGATTATGTACCAGCCCTGAATGTCATGATGTGGTTTGTGATCATTTATTTTATATTTACCTATTTGCTTGTGCGACTTTGGCTTAGGTCGGCATGGATGGCAGGGGTCGCCTTCTTATTGGTTTTCCGGTTGCAGATGTTTCATTATGGGGTGAGTCCTTTGATATGGTCAGTGCCATCAGCGTCGCCATTACGTTTTGGGCTCGATGTATTATGGATGGCGGCACTATGGCAGCATTTGAAATTAGGACAGTCACGCTGGTTGATAGCTGCTGCCTTGTACAGTGGTTTTGCTGTTTATTACATGACATCAGGAGGGATGTGTGTATTTGTGACTTTTTATATTTATCTGATGGCTTTTATCCTCGTGCCGCCGTTGCGGCATCAAATTTTTAACACCCTGGCACGAAGACAAATTTTTTATCTATCTTGGGCACTGCCTATTGGATCGGCAGGGATATTTTTTGTTACAACCTATCATGGTCATTTAAACACTTCAGGATTCTGGCATCATCTCTTAGATTACATGCAGGTTTTTTCAAACCGGGGTGCCATGCCCATGTTTGAAAGTCTCAAATACCGACACTTTTGGGCCTTTTTCATGAGTATGTTTGTATTATTTGCATACCTGGCGACACTTTTATATGCGGGTATTTGTCTTTATACCGAGAAAGGCCAACGGGAACTTTTATTTCCAGCCCTCCTTTGCATTTATGGCCTGGCCAATTACCAGTATTATGTGGTAAGATCTGCGCCTACTAGCTATTACGTGGATGCCTTGCCCTTTGTCTTAGTCGTTTGTTTTTGGTTGATGCAATGCCTTAAGCTTATGCCGCTGCTTTGGCAGAATAGGGTGAAGATAGCCGCTGTGTTGTTAAGTTTTTATGCTTTGTTGACGAATCAGAATTACCTAGCGTATCCCAATTTATTAAACTTTTCCCGTAATCCTATGACCGACAATTTGGTGATCCAGCGTTTTCCAGATAGGCAAGGGTACTTTAACAATATGTACAAGAATACCAAGGAAGCAGACAAATTGTCGCTTAATGATTTAGGCACAACACAGGAGGATATCCGCACCGAAGATGATTTTAAGTCTGACACGGCCTTGGTCGATTATTACAGAAGTCATTTTGATTTTTCATCCGATGCAGCATTAATTCAACGCCTGACAGACCCAAGGGAGCGGGTGGCCTTGATCAGTAGTTTTGAGACTAAAATACTGATTCAAGCCAAGCGCGCACCTTTCTTTTATCATTTTCCTTTATTGTCCTCGCGGCCCATGACATTTAGATCATTTCCGGTAGATGCCGCGCATGTCCCGTCTTTTCAAAGCGATACGATCAATGAAATTCAAACCCAGCGTCCTTTATATATCTTCATGGAAAAAGTTTTCTTACAAGATCTGCTTCCAGCTTCTTATCAGGAAAATAATGATAGGCTTTTGAGCCTATTGACCTATATCAAATCTCATTATCATGCTGTTGAGGATGGGCAATATTTAGTCGCATTCAAGAGGATAGGCTAGATGATGTATTGGATCGCGCTGTTAAGTATTTTGATCGCTATTGAAAGCGTGTTTGTAGGCACATGCTTGTCGCTGTTTTTCCCGCCACATGCCTCGCCTGAAGCCGTGAATATTCTTTTTACCACCTATCAGCATGTGATTTTTGCCAAGAGGGACGTATTATTTTTGAGGCTTTTTGTGGTGGTAGGTATCGGAAGTTTTATTTTGTTGATGCGTGCTTTAGCCAAAAAAGGAGCAGGCTTACAAACTTCATTCAAATATTTCACCGGTGTTCAAGCCGCGATTGTCTTGGTGGAGACGTTTTTTTTATTTAAGTTTGCTGTTTTTCACGATGCGGTTTGGTGTAATGGTTTTTATGGGGCATTGATCGTGAGTGCCTTGCTCAAGACGTTCACTCCTGAAGTGATTAAATTTTTACAGAAATTTAATGAGCGCCTAAAGGTAGAAACTCATTTTCCCCATTTGTCTTTAGGGTTAACAGCGTCAGGGATGGTGCTCTTAGCATTAATTATTTGGATGCCGGATGTGGAAGGGGCTGTGGCCCGGATGTTTTGTGGCGAACACTTCCACCACATGGATTGGCTATTGATGGCTGCGGGTTGGGTTCATATGTCTGGGAATATCATCGGTGTTGATAATATGTCCCGTTACGGGATAGGAGCCCCTGTTTTAGTTTCTGAAATAGCCCAGCGTTTCTTGGGACGGTTCGATTATGTCAATGCTGTTATTGTCGTGATGATCGTCAGTGTGACGTATTATTGGATTTGGTTTTATGCATTACGTCGGATACTCAAAGATACCACATGGGCCTTGATTGCCATATTCTTAGGGTTACGTCTGCATTTTTTCAATGCTGAAAGTTTTCCCTGCATTTTTACCTACCCACAAGTGACACCCTTACGCTGCTTTTTTGATAGTTTATTTTTTCTATCATTAATCCTGTATACGCAAAGCGGTCGGATGAGGGGATTATATGCGGCATCGGCTATCAGTGGCTTTTATATGTTTTACATTACAGGTGAGGGTCTTTATGCATTAGCAGCCTTTTACATTTTTTTAATCCTGCGGGAAATATATGCCGTCCTAAATCCTGGGGGTTTGCTTTCACGGTTAACGCGAAAACAAATGGTTTTGTTAGCTGGTATGCCGTGGGTCGTTTTATTGGTTTGTTTATGGATGGTCGTAGGAAGGCATATTGTGGAAGGGTCTTTTTGGTTTAATCAATTCGAATATGTGCGTTTTTATCAGGCTGGAAATTCGGTTGCCCTGATGATTAATAATTTGGCCGGGCCCTTTGTCGACCGTGCGGCCATTGCTTTTGTCTTGCCTGTTATCTATTTGTTCATCCTGATTATCCTTTTAGGAAAGCTGATGCAAAAGTCCTTTAAAACAGAAGGACTGATCATGGCCTGTGCCTGTGTGTATCTTCTCATTTGTTATCATTATAATGCGATGATTGCCACAGGCATGCCGTCGTATTTACGCAATGGGGTGATGATGGCCATGCTCATGGTCTTTGGGCTAAAGGAATTCACAGCCCGTTGGGACCATTATCATCAAAGGCTTATTAAATTGTCCTGTGCTATTTTAGTCTTAGGCATGACAGTGAGCACCCACCAATTTTTATTGCATCCTAATATTTTTAATTTAGCACGTAACCCCATGACCCATCCGGTTGTGACCCAAGCCCCCTTCGGGAGAAAAGGCTATTTTAGCCATTTGTTCATTAGTTACCCTGAGGCTTTTAAGCTTCCGGTCAATGGCCTAGGTCAAAAAGAAGAAATGCTTGTTACTGAAAATGATTTTGCTAATGATGATCAGCTTAAAGAATTTTATAGAAAGGAATCTGACTATACCGAAGACGCCACGTTGATCCGTTCGTTGACGTCAGCCACTCAACAGGTTCCTTTGGTTTCTTCCTTTGAGAATTTAATATTGATGCAGGCCAAGCGTCGCCCCTTCTTTTACACCTATTTTATGGTTAATTCACAACCCAGGCGCATGCGTAAATTTCCTGTTACAATATTGTATACCAAGGATAATTTACAGCGGGAGATCCATCGGATTGAAACCCTAAAGCCTCCGTATATATTTGTCGAGAAAACCTATTTGGTTACACCTTTTCCACGGTCATTTTTGTATGATAATGAGGACTTGGTCGCAACACTATCGTACATCTTTGAGCATTATCAGCCTTATAAAGCAGGTGAATTCTTGATGGCCTTAAAGCGAAAATAAAGAGGGCAATATGGACAAAAAAGCCAGGACAGATTTTTTAAGTATTGTGGTGCCTGTTTATAACGAGCAGAATGGCATACCCATTTTTTATCAAGCGCTCGACTCTACCATCAAAGACGCAGGGGTTCGCTTAGAGATTATATTTATCAATGATGGGAGTACTGATAATTCCTGGGAAATATTAAAAGAGCTTCATGCTAAAGATGCCCGGGTCAAGTTAGTTAATTTGTCCCGTAATTTCGGTCATCAAAACGCTTTAACAGCAGGCATCGAATGTGCTCAAGGGGATGCGGTGGTACTCATGGATATTGATATGGAAGATATGCCAGCAACCATTTTAGAATTCTTGTCCAAGTGGCGGGAAGGTTATGAAATCGTTTATGCGGTACGCGATCGTCGGCAAGTGACTTTCGTCATGAAAATACTCTTTAAATTATTTCATTGGCTCAATGCCTTGATTAGTGAATTTCAAATAGAGGCCGCAGGGATTTTTTGCCTGATGGACCATAAGGTCATTGAGCAATTTAAGAAATTACCAGAACGCGACCGGTATATCCCTGGTTTAAGGGTTTGGGTTGGATACAAGCAGATCGGCATTAAAAGCGACCGAGGACGACGCTATGACGGCCAATCGAGGGTTGGTGTTATCCGCATGATCAAACTCGCTGCTGATTCCATATTTTCTTTTTCGACATTGCCATTAAGATTCGCTATTCTTTTTGGTTTATTCTTTTCTTTTATGAGTTTTTGTTTAGTTGCTGTTCTTATCTGGATTAAGTTATTTACCCCACTGGCGATCCCAGGTTGGACGTCCATTTTAAGCGCGGTGATGCTCATTGGCGGGATTCAGTTGATTTGTATGGGATTTCAGGGAGAATATTTAATTCGCGTTTTTAATGAGGTCAAGAATCGTCCCAATTATATCGTGCGCGAAGCCCTGGGTTTTGATAAAAAGGATCAATAAGTCATGGATCAAGCGTTACTCAAAGATTTTTTTGAAGAAGAAAATACGCATTGGTGGCATTCAGCTAAAAGAAAGATGATTCGCACCTTTCTTCCTCAGGCCCAAGGCCGTGCATTGGTATTGGGTATTGGTGGAGGACTTTTGTGCCATGAACTTGCAAAGACTTTTGAAGTTACGGGTGTGGACATAGCCACTGAGGCTTGCAAACATGTCAAAAGTGCCTATGGGATTGATACCTTGGTTTGCGATCTTGAACGTGGCCTGCCTTTTGCTACGGAGAAATTTGATGTGATCATCATTGCTGATGTTTTAGAGCATGTTCATCGAGACAAGGAATTATTGACAGAAATCCGTCGTTGTTTAGTGCCAGGGGGAAGCTTATTCTTAACAGTCCCTGCCTATGCGCATATGTGGAGTTATTGGGATGAACGCCTGCACCATTGCCGCAGGTATGAATACGAAGATTTAAAAAGTTTGATTGCGGCCCAAGATTTTAGCATTAAGAAAATCACTTTTTTTAACGCCCTACTTTATCCTGCAGCCTTCTTACGGCGAAAGATATTTGGCGATAAAGAAAAAGAGACTTCTGATTTCAAGATGTCCCAAGGGGGAGGGCTTGTTAACACTTTAATCGGGTTTTATTACAGGACTGAGAGAGGGTGGCTTCGCTGGGGCGACATCCCATTCGGTCTTAGTTTATTTGTTCATGCAGAAAAATCATAAAGAAGGGAAATATTATGGCAACAATTGAAGATTTTAAGAAAATTGAGTTGGTGGTAGCACAAATCAAAGAGGTCAAGGAGCATCCTAATGCAGACCGTCTGTATGTTTTACAAGTAGACACGGGCAAGGAAGTGCGTCAAATCGTAGCCGGGATCCGCAAGGCCTATACGCCCGAACAATTGATTAATCGCAAGATTATCCTGCTTGCGAATATGGAACCAGCTGTTATCCGTGGCGAAACCTCCAACGGAATGCTTTTAGCGGCATCAGATGAAAATGGCATGTGTCTGCTCGGATTAGATCGCGAGATTGCTTTGGGTAGTATTGTGAAATAATTTACAAAACTAATATGTCAGAAACGCTGTTGAAACAATTTGTACCGTCTGAAGTATGTCTTAAATGCGATGGGTGTTGTCGTTATAAGTCGGCGGATTCGATTTGGCGTCCTAAATTAGGACAGGGTGACCGGGAGAATTTAGGTACTTTAATTAACGCCCAGGATACTTTAGATAGCGAAGGGTATATTAAAACGATTCAATCCTGTGGTGAGCATTTTTGCCGTTTTCTTAACAGCAAGGACAATACTTGCGGCATTTACACCAAACGTCCTTTTGAATGCTCTCTGTATCCCTTTATCATTTCTCAAGAATCAGATGCCTTGAAAGTTTATGTGCATTTAAGTTGTCCGTATATTCAAGATCATTTGCCTAAAGATGAGTATCAAAAGTATGTTACTTATTTAAAGGAATTTTTTGATCAGCCTAAGACCCGCGCATTTTTAATACTCAATAGATCATCCTTTCATGACTATGGCCCATACGCACCAGAATTACTTTTTTTATTTGATTTGAGCCTATGAAAAACGATCAAACCCTGCTCAATCAAAAATCCTTGGTGGACTCTTTCTTAAGTCAGGGCCCCAGGCCCCTAGCTAGTTTTTCATTTATTAATGTTTTCGCCTGGACTGATTTTTTTGATTTTGAATTTAATGTTATCAATGGATCTTTGTGTATCTTTGCGCACCATGATTCCGGCTGTTTTTTATATTTGCCTCCCCTAGGCAAAAGATTTGACCCGTCAACCATAGAACTGGCCTTTAAACACATGGCTCCTGAGGGCAAGCTCAGTGCGGTCAATCGCATTGAAAATATTCCGGGAAATTTATTGTCAGCCTTTGGGCCAAGTAGTTATAATCAATACCGTAAACCAGCAGAGTATCTTTACCGCAAAGAGGAATTGATTGCCCTCCAGGGCAATGCATACAAATCCAAACGTCATGACTGCAATATTTTTATGACGCAGGTGAAAGATTATTCTTTTGAAACGTATAAGGATGCGGATTTTGATGGATGCATGGCCTTATTTGATGTTTGGGCAGCTGATCGCGCTAAGAATAACACCAACGAAATCTATCGTGCCATGTTGCAGGAAAACCGTTTGGTACATGCACGGCTATTAAGGTGGTGGCAGCCTTTAGGCATTGTAGCTAAGGTTTTGAAAACCCAGGGAAAAATCATAGGATATACTTTTGGTTTTCCCATCGATGAGACGACCTGCTGCGTTTATGCGGAAATTGCAGATTTAAATATCCCAGGAACAGCAGCGTATTTATTTAAAAGTTTTTGTGCTGAAAGCCAATTAAAAGATTATAGTTGGATTAATACCATGGATGATTTTGCCATGCCCAATGTAGCCCGTGCCAAAGAGGCCTATCATCCAGCAGCATTAACACCATCGTATTCTGTGACAATAAAGAAAAGGACCTCATGAACATTAAGCTTACAGAATTTGTTATCTTCGACGTTGAAACAACAGGTCTTTCTCCCATTGAGGGTGATCGGATTATTGAAATTGCCGCGGTGAAGGTGCGGGGGGCCCAAGTGGTCGATAAATTTTATTCTCTCGTTAATCCTCAACGGCCCATTCCGCCCCAAGCAACACAGGTTAATAATATCACTGATCAAATGCTGGTGGATGCTCCGCTGGCCGCAGATATCCTGCCACAGATGATTCATTTTATCGGAGGCGCTTGTGTGGCTGGGCATAATGTGCGTTTCGATCTTAATTTCTTATGCTATGAACTGGCTATCATAGGACGCAGGCTTCATGATCATACCCCGGCAGTTGATACATTAAAAATGGCTCGTGAGCTGTTGCCTTATTTAAGTAATCATAAATTGGGCTATCTGGCGCGTTCCTTGGGTGTCGTCGTAGATCAAACCCATCGGGCCATGGCTGACGTGGAATTGACCGTGGCTGTATTTTTGCGCCTCATTGATATGGCAGGTGACCGCGATCTCCAGCAAGTGGCTGTTTTCTTAAATCAATTCGGCGTTGAAAAACCCAATTTCAAATTAAGTCAAAAATCTCAAGCCTCACTTTTTTAAAAACACATATGCCTCGCGTCTATCAACACACGTTACCCTTCAGTGGAGATGCTTTTGAAGTTTTTTGTCTTTTCAAGAATGAACCCCATGTTTTTTTCTTAGACAGCAGCCTACATCACACCTCAAAATCTGTTTCGTATATAGGGTTTGCACCTTTTAAAACTTTTAAAGGTGAATTGTCAGATTTTAAAAAGGCATTTAACCAACACCGTCTTCCTCGTCAAAAAATCTCATTTCCCGCTGGCGCCGTCGGGTATTTTGGTTACGACGGATCCTTATTTTTTGGCTTCTATGACACTGTTCTAGCTATTGATCATCAACAGAAAAAATTGATCATTTCAAGTTTGTCGCAAGCGCGGGTTAAGGACATCTTAAAAGAATTAAAAAATAGTATCATGGCGAACCCGCCTGCCGGCAAGGCAGGGAGTGAAACGAATAAGCAACCCCTTTGTCAGCCGTTAAATTTCAAAAGCAATTTCACCAAAGCAAAGTACATCAAAGCCATTCGTCAAGCCTTAGAACATATCCGCCGGGGAGATATCTACCAAATTAATTTATCGCATCAAATAAAATTTCCGTTAGCCCGAAAGTTAGGTCCCTTGGCGCCTGTTGAGATCTACCAGCATTTGCGCCAGGCTTTTCCGTCAGAATTTGGGGCTTATTTTGACGATGGCAAGCAGGTGATTTTGAGCGCTTCTCCGGAAAGATTTTTAAAATTATATCAAGGCGTGGTTGAAGTCAAACCCATGAAGGGCACGAGGCCCCGAGGCAACACTAAGCTCAAAGATAGAATGTTCAAAAAACAGTTAAAAAAGAGCCCCAAAGAAATTGCCGAACTTTTGATGGTGACAGATCTGGAACGCAATGATCTGGGCCGTGTTTGTGAGTATGGCTCTGTGAAGGTTAATTCCATGCGCGATATCGAAACCTACCTTTCCGTTTTTCAAGCAACATCGAGCATTGAAGGGCGCTTGCGTCACGATTGTGATCAATTTGATTTACTGCAAGCCACTTTTCCCAGCGGTTCGGTCACCGGGTGCCCTAAGATTGAGGCCATGAAAATTATTAAGAAATTAGAAGGTCATTCGCGGGGACTCTATACAGGCGCCTTGGGTTATATGAGTTTTTCTGGAGACATGGATTTTAATGTGATGATCCGTACCATGTTTGTCAAACGACGAGAAATCACCTTTCATGTGGGGGGCGGTATTGTGGCTGATTCCAAACCCCAAGAAGAATGGGAAGAAACCTGGGTTAAAGCCCAACCGTTAATCAAAGCATTGAAATCTTATGAAAACAGTATTCCTAGACGGAAAATATTTTAAATTAAACGATCAAGTCTTGGGCGTTTTCACCCCAGGAGTTTTTCATGCCAAAGGTGTTTTTGAAACCATGCTGGGATTAGATGGTTTGGTTTTGGATGTAGAACTGCACTTAAAACGCCTGCGGCAAGGATTAAAAGTGTTAGGTATAAAACCACCCTCGATTAGTCCTCAGGTGGCTCACGCAGTATTACGCCGTAACCATTTATCTTGTGCACGCATAAGGCTCATGGTTTGGCAATCGGGAAAAGAAACACATATGATGATGATGGCCTTGCCGTATAAATTACCTGACAAGAAAGTATTTCGT
>Ga0207000_1135_pt1 | contig 20804 bp, 21 predicted proteins | sample Alteio_BWMinCont_90_FD_153498 | JGI IMG/M metagenome (GOLD analysis project Ga0207000, IMG submission 153498) | Enriched cells from forest soil in Barre Woods Harvard Forest LTER site, Petersham, Massachusetts, United States -... | ecosystem: Environmental > Terrestrial > Soil > Temperate forest >...
CCCGTAAGAATTTATGTAAGTGACGGCCGCAGTGGTGCTTTTCGCAAGCTGCCGCTCTACGCCGACTGCCGACTGCATGGTGTACGGAGCTCTCAGGCCAGAAGCGATTTGATACCGAGTTGGAGAAGGTGGCTCCACAGGAGTGGTTCCGGACGTGAGCCCAGGAACAATCGTTTGTAATTGGGTAAACCCATTTAGACGCTCTGCCTGCAGCACAAGGTTGTACGGGAAACGGTCGTAGAACATGCCGTACCCAGCGCGCAGCACGGCCTTGGGGGCTGATTTCTTGCCTCCACCGCCCAATCCCCAGGCAAAGCTTAGTCGAGGGGCGAAATCGGCGTGGTCGTGAATGTCGTTCTGGCTTTCAAAGCGCAGGCCATAGCTGAGCGTCATGTTGGGCCGGATGCGCCAATCATCCTGCACGTAAAGGCCGGCATCCACCAGCGTGACCTCGGACAAAGGCTGCCCGGTCGTAATTGAGAACTGGCTGGCGCCGCAATTTGCTAATGCAGCGCTCGTGGGTACAGTCGGCAATGCTGCTATCAGCAATGACAGGCATGAGGTTCCCGGCTGCACATTTATTTCGTAGGCCGAGAGAGTAGAGAACGTAAATGCGCCGTTGAAATTCTGATTCGAAACGTTGGAGTCCGTCATGGCGCGCAGCCGCCCACCAAACTTTATTAGGTGGTTGCCGTGAACGATGGAAGTGTAGTTCTGCAGCTCGTAGTGGTTCTGTGTGTCCGAGCTGTTTCCGATCTGATTCCCTCCCCCAGTAAACGCTCCCAGCACGGATATGGTGGGCGAGAAGTTCGGCACTGTCTGACTGTTGTCGTCGCGGAGATACTGGAATCGCGTTTCATTCACAATATTCGTGTTCACGACCTGCGTGTCGCTGATCTGCACGGTGTGCTCAACCGAAGTCGTGTTGAAAGCCTGGGAAGGAAGAGAAAATTGTCCCACTCCATCGTTGGTCTCGCTATCACGGTAATACTGATAACGGACGGTCAAGCTGTTGCTCGGGGTGAGCTGAAAATCGAATCGAGGACCGAGATTGATTCGAGTCTCGGGATTCGGAACTGCCTGGGCGAAGTTCGCGCTGGTTGGATTGGGATCAGCAGTAGTGGGCACAATCGCATTCACAATGTTGGAGTCGTTGATATCCCTGACCTGAGCAGTGAAGAAAAACGAAGCCTTTTTGCTAATCGGACCGCTGACGCTGCCATTAAAGAGCTCCGAGTGAAAAGAGGGTTGGTTTGGCGCGAACGGGCTCAGCGCGTCGAAAGCGGAGGAGTTGCCGTCGAGCAGGAATTGGCCGTGAAACTGGTCGGTGCCGGGCTTGGTAAAGATTTCAATCCGGCCATAGCCTAGCTTGTCATACTCCGCAGAAAACGGATTCTGATTGATGCGGATCTCACGGATCGAAGACTTTGGTGGGAGCTGCCCCGCCGTGAATCCATCGATATAAATCTGCCCGCCATTCGGTCCCGCCGAAGGCCCCGCCAGCGCTTCAAGTTCCTGCTGCAACTCGTCGGGATCATCTGAAAGCGCTTCGAGGTCCTTCCCCTTGATCACGATGGAGCTGGCATTCTCCGACGGGTTCACGCTCACGGTCGTGCCTTCTTCTTGCACCTCAACCTTTTCTTGTTCGACCTGAATCTCGAGCCCGATATCAAAATGCTGGACTTGACTTGCGGAGATGGCGAAGTCTTCCTCGATAGACACTGCGAAGCCCTTGGCTGACGTGGTGATGGTGTAGCTGCCCGCCGGCAATCCCTTCAGCTCGTAATTTCCCTGGTTGTCAGTGACAGCGGTTGTCTTTTGCCCATCAGGTCCGGTGGCGGTAACCGTTGCTTGCGGGATGACTGCGCCGGTAGGATCTGTGACCTTTCCCCGAAGCGTACCTGCCGTTGTTTGGGCACGCATATAGCTCGTCAAGAGCAGCCAGGCGAAAAGCGTGACAAATATAGGAAGACATCGAGACCGGCGCGACTTCATCAATTCTCCTGAAGCAATTCTATGGGGCCGTCCAGCTATGGGTTTGTACCTGCTGCAGCATCGCCGCCACCGCCCCCAAGATTCCAGGGAGAAAGAAGCATTGCCGCCTGATTGCCAGTGGGCGAGGCGGACAGAATGGGCTCCACGCCGGACAATAATGTTATCGCTGTCGGCTGAGTACTGGCGGTACCTTCCGTGGTCACAACCATGACTGCATCCCCTTTTTGCAGATCCGCGATCGTTACCGGAGGCATTCGCTTCAACATTTGCTGGAAGTCGGGTGGCCCACCCGAACGAGCGCTTGCAGCATTACCAGAGGGCGTGGTCTGACCTCTCTTGGCAGCATCGGCCGAATCTGCGCCTGATGCCGGCGGATGAGCCGCGGCGTCCGAAGATCCGCCGCGTAATCTTTGCGCAACCCGTTGTGCGACCATGGGAGGCAGTTTTCGGAGCTGCGAGTCGGCAGTTATTGCGAGCGTTACGGGCTTCTTCGTTGCCAGGTCCATCACGGTAATCGTGTTGGCACTCGCATCCGTCGCAGTGACCAAACCTGCAATGTTCCGAAATGCGCCGGAAACCACTTCGTCCGCGGCCAGTTCAGTGCCATCTGCGCTGCGCGTCCCGCGTGCTCGTAACTGATCTCCAGGATGAATCTCATCTAGGCTACTCGGCTTCGCGTCGTCGAACTTGATCGAGTCGGGAGAGTATCGGCGAATAATTGTAGATTTCGAAACGCGAATCGTAACCGGCTTGGCGTCGCTGGCTGGCGGAGCCGACAGCGTCACAATTCCGTTCGCCGCATCGACTTTGCTGACCAATCCTCCCACTCCGCGCTTCTGCCAATCCTCGCGATCGCGCTCCTGCTTGGCAGACACATCGGACTCTTTCATGAGAATCACGGAGGAAGCTGCCACCGACTTGCCGTCGTCTGAGGCTTTGCCACGTGCTAGGATCCGGTCTCCTACCTGCACGTCCGATAACTGGATGGGTGCCGCGTCTTTCAGATCTTTCTGCCCGGGGGCAATGCGAACCAGGCGAGTGGAATCCTGAACCACGACGTTTACCGTTGCTCCTGTGTCGGTGGTCAGGGTTATGGTATTTCCGGAAAGAGCTTTCACCGTGCCAACGGGCTTCGCCACCGCACTGGACGATGCCGACGTCGCAGCCTCCTGGCTTTGGGCTATTGCGGATTGGCTCAGCAAAACGATACCCAAGCAAGCCACACTGAGAGTCATCGAGGCAGTGAGCATCGACGTGGTTGTTGGCCGCGATCTCGTTACCTTGTGTCTCATGTCTTTCGGCTCAAATTTTCAGGACGGAGCGAGGTCTCAGTCGTCCCTTGTGGTTGCAAATGCCGCTGAAATTGCTAACACATATTGCAACATAGTTAACCGCAAACCGAACGTAAAGAATCGTCAAACGACTGTAAATTTGTGGGATATGGAAACCTGGGATCACAACTCGACTGACAAGATGATGGAGCGGGAGACCGGGATCGAACCGGCGACATCCAGCTTGGGAAGCTGGCGTTCTACCGCTGAACTACTCCCGCTCACGAATAAAGCCCAAAGGTGATACAAATTATCATCCTTGGGGAACTCATTTGCAAGAAATGTTCGCTCGTTGAGATTCAGCCGCGATCGATCTTGTGTGTCGGAACCTCACTGGCGACAGGGTTTGATCGCCTCGTCGCATGCAACTTTTTGACGGCCGGCGAATCCCATCTCTGTCGAGCCGGGGCCAGGAGCACTTATGAAATCGCAAATAACCGACAAACAATTCAAGCGCATGACCCGGCGTGAACTCTTGAAGCTGACGCCCGTCCTCGCGCTGGGTGCGTTTGCGATTCCTGCGCTGCAGAAACCACTTCTGAAGGCCGGGCTCGGCTTCAGCGATTGGGTCTCGGCAAAGATGTTTCGTACTGGTCATCTCGCCCCTACTTTTGCGGATTCGGAACTCACCCCGTTTCCTAAATTCCCCATCAACGGCTACGACGTCGCCGACCCCGGCATTGATTTCGACAAATGGAATCTCACGGTCTCAGGCGCGGTGCGGAAACCCGGCGACTACATCCTGGCCCAGATTCAAACTCTGCCGAAGTTCAACCAGAACACGCGGCACATCTGCGTGGAGGGTTGGGATGTAATTGGCAACTTCGGCGGCGTGCATCTCTCCGATTTCTTGAAGATGGTCGGCGCTGATATGACTGCCCGCTTCGTTTATGTCGAGTGCGCCGACGATTATTACGAAACGCTCGACATGGAGACGGCTCTGCATCCGCAGACCATGTTGTGCTACGAAATGTATGACCAGCCATTGACTCGCGAGCACGGCGCGCCTTTGCGACTGACGATCCCAACCAAAGTCGGCTATAAGCAAGCCAAATATCTAACTGATCTGAAAGTGACCAATGTGTTGCAACGGGTTGGCTACTGGGAAGACCAGGGCTACTCGTACTTTTACGGACTCTAGCCGCTCCGAGGAGGGCACATGTCGACGCAAGCGATTGCCACCGAAAACGCGAAGACTGGGGAGGTCAGCGAAGCGGTCTACGAGCATCCGTTTCTCGTGCGCCTTTGCCATTGGGTGAATGCCGTGGCGTTGTTCGTGATGATCGGCAGCGGACTCCAAATCTTTCGAGCCTTTCCCAGCTTCGGCGCCAAAATCCCGCAGAAAGACTTAATCAACTGGCCGCAGTCGTTCGCGATTGGAGGCTGGCTGGGCGGCGCGCTGCAGTGGCATCTCACGTTCATGTGGATTTATATCGCGACCGGACTGGTGTACATCGGCTACCAGGTTTTCAGTGGCAACTATAGGCAAGTACTTTTTGTGTGGCGAGACCTGCCCGGAGTATGGCCGATGGTTCGCTACTATTTTTTCTTTGGCCCGAAGCCACCGGTCAGAGAAGCCTACAATCCGTTGCAGAAGCACGCTTACACATCCGCGATCGGACTGGGCCTGCTGTCTGTGTTGACCGGCTTTGCGGTATGGAAGCCGGTGCAGTTTTCCTGGCTGGCGTGGATGATGGGAGGCTTCCATTGGGCGCGGCTGTGGCATTTCCTGATCATGTGGGCAATTCTGGCTTTTGTATTCGGTCATCTGGTAATGGTTGTCCTCCACGGCTGGAACAACTTCGTTTCCATGCTGACCGGATGGAAGAAGAATCCAGAATACTTGCCGAAGTAGCTGCCGCGCACGACGTCGTAATTTCTGTATTACAGTGGGGAGTAATGCCGGAAGAGGCGATTTCAGTGGAGAATCGAGCCGAGAGGCTCAACGAAGAAATGCTGATCCGCCGTATTCGCGACGGTGAGCATGAGCTTTTTTACGAGCTGATTCGACCTTACGAACGGCGCGTGTACTCGACAGCATTCGCAATCTTACGTAACGAAGCGGACGCGGAGGATGTGGCTCAAGAGGCGATTCTGAAAGCTTTCAAACACATTCGGCAATTTCGGGCAGAGGCAAGATTCAGCACCTGGCTGATTCAGATCACGGTGAATGAAGCGCGCATGCGAAGACGGAAAGAGCATGTCGAAATTATGCAGCCAATCGTCGATCACCAAGACGACGAGGGCAACTACGTGCCCCGCGACTTTGCAGACTGGCGCGAGATTCCGTCGGAAACCCTGGAACGAAGCGAGGTACGGCAGAAGCTGGCGGAAGCGCTGGCATCGCTGGGACAGAAATACCGCGAGGTTTTCGTGCTGCGCGACATGCAACATTTGAGTATTGAAGAAACGGCCAAGACTCTCGGTGTTTCCACGGCGTCGGTTAAAACACGATTGCTACGGGCGCGACTCATGCTGCGCGATCTGCTGGCTCCAGGGCTCGGCGGGAACTGGAGCAGCAAGTTGTCATTCGCAAAGGGGACCAAGCCATGGTAGTGACCTGCGAGCAGGTGTGGCACGAGCTTTCGAATTATCTCGATGGCGAAGTCTCCCCCGAAGTGCGTGTCGCCATGGATGAGCACCTTCGCGGGTGCCAGAAATGCAGTGCGGTACTCGATGGCACTCGCAACGTGATCGGCCTCTATGGGGAGGACAGAATGTTCGAACCACCTCAGGGATTCAGCCAGCGATTGCACAAAAGGCTTGAAGAGAATATGCCGCGCCAGCGAGGAACTGCATTTGGTTGGATGATCGCGGTAGCGGCGGCACTGCTGATTGTCGGAAGTTTCGAAATCGGAGATTCGTCGGCCTTCGTCGGCCCCCAGCTGCGTTCAGAACACGCCCAGCCCGGGACCGGGGTTCCTCCGGAAATGATGGTCGTGGTTGCGGAGGATGGGAAGCTTTTTCATGCTGGTGCTGGGTGCCCATTGCTGCATGACAAAGCACATTTGCGAACGATGACCGCGAGCGAAGCGCGTCGCGAGGGTTACACACCTTGCGTGCGTTGTATGAAGCAGTATCTCAACGAAAGCGCTGGCCTCGAGAAAGACGATGATGACGACGGAGAGTTTGCCAGTTCGGCGTCTGTGGGAAAATGAGTTCGATGGAGGCTGGGCGACCCTGCCCAGCAGGACGGGCGAGACGCCCGTCCTCCAAGTGCCAAGGCCTATGAGCTAACCTAATTCTGCTTCATACTGTCATCGTGCTTCATGCTGTCATCTCGCTTCATGCTGTCGTTCTTCTTCATATCATCCGACTTGCTCTTGTCGGTCTTGGTCTTCTTTGTCTTACTGGCTTTCTTGTCTTTCGCCATGTCATCTTTCTTCATCTGGTCTTGCTTCGTCGTGTCTGGCTTCATATTGTCCTGCTTCATGGTGTCGCCCCCGGACTGACCGAACGCCGCCAGGGATACCGTCAAGAAACACATCGCCATCAGTCTGCACATCAACTTTTTCATAAGATTCTCCTGAATTGTCTGTTTTGATATTGGGTCGCAACGCGATCCCGGCATTGAGATTCGCTTGCGGCAGGAAAGTTACGGCAGAAAAGACCGGCGGAGTGGGATAGCTCATAGCGCAACGCGCGTTAATTGCGGGCAGTCATTGCGGCGTCGACCGTATGCATGGCAGCGCCAATTACGCGCCCCTGGCCCGGTTCCTGCACAAAGGCGATCAGCCGCAGATTGTGAGTATCAGTGCCTGGGTCCAGCTTTACTTGAATATCCTGGTCAAAGGCTTGGCCTTGTCGAATGCTTCCAACCTTCACGATGCTTCGGACCACCGCCGTGTGCGCCAGCGTACGCCCAGCATTTTCACCGTGAGAGACATGCGATTCCGCGCGGTTGAGAGCGACAGCAACATAGACGTCTGCTATACGTAACCCGAAGGATTCCTGGAGCGAGCCTGTTTCCAGGTGAGCGAGTAAAAGATTTATCGCGCCGATCGAGACAGACGTCAAGCGCATGGCAATCTTCGGCTTGGTTAACGCCTGGGCGAAGGCCTTGTCGGCCAATGTTTCGTCGCTGCCTACAAATTGGCTGGTTCCGTCCACAATCATTTGCGGTGTGTAAACGTCGCTCAGCCCGAGGCGCCTGGCATAAGCACTCTGCCGATCGCTGTAAAAATGTGAAGAATACGGGTCTTTCCAACCAATGTGATTCCAATAGTCGACGTGTTCGCTGAGAACGATCATCTCCTCGCCAGCGATGGGTTGTACATCTAGTTTTTGCAGGAGTGCGTCCGCCGGAGGACAACTCGAGCATCCCTCAGAAGTGAACAATTCGACCATAACGGGAATTCGCATTTCTGAACGCGACGACGATTCAGCCGACGTTGACATCCCGGCCGTAAGAGAAAGAAAGGCTGTAGTAAAAATAAGCAGAATTTTCATTGGTGTCGTATTTAAATTAACCTCGGCTGTTGGATGCGCAAGCAGGACAAAAGTTAGCGCCCCCGGTTCGCTTATTGTGGACCTTGTAACTTTCATTGGTCTCGCGACTCTAATGAACCAGGCGAGGAAGATGCGCGAGTTCATCATGAATGGCTTTTCACGTATATGTGCCCTGATCTTAATGCTAACCGTTGGTGGCGCAATTGCCTGCAACGCTGGAGACAAAGCGACCACTGCGGTCCCGAGTCCGGCTGTGGATGCGGCAATCGGCACGAGCAAAGGCGAGCAGACGGCGGTCGTCGCGGGCGGTTGCTTTTGGGGCATTCAGGCGGTGTTTCAGCATGTTAAGGGCGTGATCAATGCGACTTCGGGATACTCTGGCGGTGCATCCAATACCGCTGAGTACGAACTGGTGAGCACCGGAGACACCGGCCACGCAGAATCCGTGAAGATTACCTATGATCCTTCGCAGATCACCTACGGCCAACTGCTTCGCGTGTTTTTCTCGGTCGCGCTCGATCCCACTGAGTTGAACCGGCAGGGCCCAGATTCAGGCACGCAGTATCGGTCCGTTATTTTCTACGGCAACGACGAACAAAAGCGGATCGCTGAAGCATATATCGCGCAACTCGATGCGTCGCACGTGTTCCCGCGTCCAATCGTGACTCAGGTTGTTCCTTTGAAGGCCTTTTATCCAGCCGAGGCTTACCATCAGGATTACGCTGCGAACCATCCAGACAATCCATACATCGTCTACAACGATGCTCCGAAGGTCGCTCATCTCCACCAGGAGTTTCCCGAGCTTTACACCGGCAAGTAGCATTCGAAAGGGAGTCGCGAATGTTCGAATCTGAAATAGATGAAGATAAGGTATTGGGCAGGTTGCAGCGGCGGAGGTTCTTGGTGACATCGGCGTCGGCCCTGGCAGGACTGGCATTGTGGTCGTTGAGGAAACCTCGCCTTGCGGAAGCTGCATCAACCGAAACGCCTAAGCAAGTCACGATCGTTACGTTCTCCGAGGCGGGTGAGCAGCTTAAAACGGTTCAGATGGCGAAAGTGATCAAAAGCGATGCGGAATGGAAAAAGCAGCTGACTCCCAACGCTTTCGACATTACGCGGCGCGCGGATACCGAACTTGCGTACTCGGGAAAATATTGGAACCTGCACGACAAGGGCCTCTACCGCTGCATTTGCTGCGACAACGCGTTGTTCAGTTCAGACACGAAATTTGATTCTGGAACCGGCTGGCCCAGTTTCTGGCAGCCAATTGCGCAGGAGAACGTCACCAGTTCGAGAGATATTAGCCTGGGCATGGTGAGGACGGCGGTGTCATGCACTGAATGCGACGCTCATCTGGGCCACGTCTTCGATGATGGCCCGGCGCCCACGCATCTGCGATATTGCATGAATTCGGCGTCATTGAGATTCGTCGCGCGGAAGACTGCCTAGGAACGTTTTCGCGAGCCTGCCACAATTAGCTTCTGCCCGCAAGGCGTGGACGCTCGCGCCTGCTCAGGGAATGCTAGGTCCAACGGAACCAACGCAAGGCAAGCAGAAAGGAAATCCCTCCCCAGAGGACAAGAATAAGAAGCCGTCCGGCCTGCGTCGCTAGTGGAGCGCCCTCTAGAATCGTCGCCCGCAGAGCATCATTAAGCGCGGTCAAGGGCAGCGCCTTGATGAAGGGTTGGATGACGGACGGAAAACGCTCGTAAGAAAAGAACACGCCTGAGAAAATCCACATGGGCATCATGATCAAATTGATCAGCCCGCTGACGCTTTCGATCTTTTGCGCACGACTGGCCGTGAGCAGGCCTAATCCAGCAAACCCCACGGCACCGATTGCACTGAGTATCAGGATCGAGAGCAACGACCCAACCACTCGTATATGAAAAACCAGCGCACCGAAGCCGAGCAGAAGTCCGACCTCCGCGATCATCAGCACTAACCGGCCACCGGCCAGCGCCAGGAGAAAATCGCTTCTCCGCATAGGCGTGGCCACGAAACGCTTGAGCAGTTTGCGTTGGCGCATATCCACTAACGCAAATCCAATGCTCCACATGCCGGAGTTCATCAGATTCATTCCGATCAATCCCGGAATGAGGAAGTCAATATAGCGCGATCCGGGCTCGTTCGAGATAACGGATGAGGTGGGCAGTGGATTCTTGCGGCCGGCCGCGACTTGCAGAGCGTCGTCGACCTCAGCCCGTGAGAGCACACTCTCGGGACGCGCGGGATCGTAGAGATATTGAAAGCCGCCCTTGCCGTCAGATTCGACCACGAGATCGTACTTGCCGAGGCGGAATCCTTTAAGTGCAGCAGGTTTGTCGAGCAGCTCGGCATGGATGGAAGACTTCTGCGGCGAGCGCTCGATCAGTGATAATGCATCTTGTGTGCCTGAGCCTTGGACAATGGCGACGAAGGTCACATCAGCCGGCTTGTTGCGAAAAGCAATTCCAAGTCCCAACGCTAGCAGCAAGGGAAAGCCGAACACCCAGAAAACAACCTCAGGCTCGCGCTTGAGTTCTTTCATTCGCACGGTTACAAGGTGCGAAAAAGCTGACCAGCGGCCGTTGCGCCGTATGGGAGGCCGAACTGGGGTTGCCGGAGTTTCTTGAGCGAGGCTCATGTTCGGAGTTCTATCATTCAACGATTTCTATTTCAGGCGGCCGGTCAGAGACCGTCGCCACACTTTCGAATTCGCCGTTCACAGCTCCCTCAAGTGGCGGCCGGTCAGGTTGACGAACACATCCTCAAGGCTCGCCTGTCGCGTGGTGAGGTGCAGAAGTTGCGAGCCGTGTTTTTCGACCGCATCAAGCAACGGAGGAATCGTCAGGTGCGGCTCGCGCACCGTAAGGCTGACCAGACCATTGTCGTGGCGCACTGACTCTACGCCTGGCAACCCACGCCAAGAATCCAGGGCCGAGCCGTCGCTGGAGTTGCCGCTGGCCTCAAACTCCACCACGTGATGCCCGCCGAGCCGCTCAATCAATTCAGAAGGCGTTCCTTCGGCAATAATCTCGCCATGGTCGACGATCGCCAGCCGATCGCAAAGCCGTTCTGCCTCATCCATGTAGTGCGTGGTTAATAGGACCGTCCCGCCGTTCCGTTGGAAGCTGCGAATAATGTCCCAGAGTTGGCGGCGGCTCTGCGGATCGAGTCCAGTCGTGGGTTCGTCGAGAAAGAGAATTCTGGGATTTCCCACCAGCGCCGTCGCGACTGCCAAACGCTGGCGCTGTCCTCCGGAAAGCTTGCCCACAAAGGCATCCGCCTTCTCACCGAGTTGCAGGTCGTCGAGTACATCGTCGGCGGAACGGGGCTCGCGATAGAAGCTGGCAAAAAGATCGATGGTCTCGCGGACGGTAAGTTTTTCCGACAGCCGGGTCTCCTGCAATGAAACACCGAGCCACTCGCGCACCTCGCGTTGATTCTTCTGCCAGGTGTGACCGAGAATCGTGACCTCGCCGGATGTGGGATCGAGCAGTCCTTCAAGGATCTCGATAGTTGTCGTCTTCCCCGCCCCATTCGGGCCCAAAAGGCCGAAGCATTCTCCGCGTTCGATGCGCAGGTTCAGCCCGCGAACGGCTTCTACTTTGCCGTCGTAGGTCTTGCGCAAGTCGCGGCATTCGATGGCGGCGGGCACACCAAGATTCTAACGTAGGCTTTGTGAAGTTTTGTCAACGGCGCGTCTTCGTTCGCCGCGTTGCAGCGTCCAACTAAAATGTCCAGATCTCGTTTAGAATATATTCCTACCTGCTGACTAGAGGAATTCCTCTGATGCCAGTGCCACGATGCGGCTTCTTGACGGTCCCACCTTTAAGCGCCCGTGTGTCGTTTCCGGTTAATTGTTTCAGCCTTATGAAAGGAAGCTGCTCATGTTAAGGAAGCTGTGGCCTTTGTTGCCTGTGTTGCTGCTCGCGTTTGCCGGGATGGCCTGGGCACAGGATATTCGTCATTTCACTTTTCATTATGCCTTCACGGTCAAAGATGTTTCCTCCGGCGAGAAAGTGCGAATCTGGATTCCGCAGTCGCACTCGGATGCCTTTCAGACGGTGAAGGTCATCTCTGCGACGGGTGACTTGCCTCTAAAGAAAACCCGCGAGTCGAGGCGCGGGAACGAAATGTACTACGCCGAGACCTCAAAGGCTAAACAGCAGGACCTGCATTTCGAGGTCGTCTACGATGTTGTCCGTCACGAGCGGCTGACGTTTGGAATTTATGCTCCTCATCTCGAAACCGTGAAACTCAGCGACCGGGAGAGAAAGGAATATCTTGCGCCGGATGCACTGGTACCCACCACTGGATTGCCGGCGGAACTAGCGGTGAAGGTTACCGAGGGCAAGACCACGCCTCTTGAGAAGGCACGCGCCATCTACGATTACGTATTTACGACCATGCGTTACGACAAGACAGGCACCGGCTGGGGACGCGGTGACGTGCTCTACGCCTGCGATGCGAAGAAGGGGAACTGTACCGATTTTCATTCGCTGTTTATTGCCATGGCACGGTCGCAGGGAATTCCGGCGCGGTTTGAAATCGGGTTTCCGCTTCCTCCCGACAAACATTCAGCCGAAGTTGCGGGATACCACTGTTGGGCTGAGTTCTTTGAGCCGCAGCACGGATGGATTCCAGTAGACATTTCGGAAGCATGGAAGCATCCGGAGAAAAAAGACTACTTCTTCGGCGCTCACGACGACAATCGGGTCGAGTTTACGATGGGACGCGATCTGGAGTTGAGCCCGAAGCAGGAGGGGAAACCGCTCAATTATTTTGTCTACCCGTACGTCGAGATTGGCGGAAAAGAATATCCCAATGTTTCAAACGCGTTTTCATTTGCCGATGCCGATGCCGGAGTAGCCGCCCAACGTTAACTGCGGGCGTAGGGCGGTCGATGTGATCAATCGCCGTCTGACTTGGGCTGGTCGTGAAACATTTTATGTTTGGCGGCCGGCATCGGCTGGTTCTCCTTGCGGTCGCGCCACAGGATCGCATTGAGCACCGCAGCATTCGCCGCATCCGGGTGAGTGAAGTCCATCCTCGCGGATTCCTTCGCGCCCTGTCCTTTTTTAGGATTCATTTGATAGATCAGTCCGTTGTCACGGTTACTCCAATCGGCCGCGAATGGCGACTGATTACCGCTTCCCGAGAACAGTGGCGACATCAGAGGCGCATAGCCGTCATTCTGATTCATGGGCGGCAAACCCAGCAATGTCTCGATGGTATGGATCAGGCTCACCGTGGTGTAGAAGTGGTGGTCCAAAAAAGGATGATCGGCGGACCCTGGCGAATACTTGCTGATCACGAACGCGATAGACCGGTGTGCATCGACGTGATCTGCGCCGTTCTGGGCGTCGTCTTCGAGAATGAAAATAGCCGTATCGTCCCAGTAAGGGCTGTGGGAAACCGCTTCGACCACGCGGCCAACCGCGAGATCGTTATCGGCGACGCTTGCCGCCGGGCGAGGTTTTCCGGGCGTAGTGCCGTGCGTGTGGTCATTGGGTAGATAAAGTAGAACGAATGCAGGAAGTTCGGTTCCTTTGCTTTCGTTGCGAGCACGAACGAATCCATCAAACTCATTGAGGAATTCATCGGCGCGAAGCTGGTCGGGATACTCCGTGTTGAAGTCGGGAAATAACGGGTCGAAGTGATCGCGCAACACGGCTTTCGTCGGCTTCGTGGCTTTCAGCATTGGAACCTCCCACGACCACGGGCTAGCCGAGCCGTGAGGCTGGCCAACGTTCGGCGGCAACGCGTCTCCTTTACTCACCATGTTTTTGGGGCACGATGAGTTCGGAGCGGGGGTGTCTTCGTGAACCGTCGCTTTGCTCTCGGTCGCCTTGCACCAGACCCCATAGATGAACTCCCCGTAGTCGCGATAGGTCAGACCGTGACTGGCCACGTTATCCCAGAGGTAACCTGTACCCGGTTCGTTGACGTCCGGCTCGTTCTCGTCGAGTGGGATCTCGTCGGTCACGCTGCCTTGAAAATCGTAAGTGCGCTCTTTGCTGCGGTAGCTAATCTGCCATGTCTGCTCGTTGTAGTCGCTGGTGATGGCGGCGGTCGACCAATTGTGTCCGTCGCCCGAAACTTCGCCGCTGTCGTAGAAATTGTCGAGCACTCCGAACTGGAGCGCGAGCTTGTGTTGGTTGGGCGTGACGTCCGCACCATACATGGTTAACGACGGATCGCCGTCGCCCGGTTTCAAGTCCCCCAACACCTGATCGTAAGTGCGATTCTCCTTGATGATGTAGATCACGTGATGAATCGCGTTGGAATTCTGCGCAAATTGGATTTGGCTTGGGTTGGAATGCAGAAGATTGCTTTCTTCCACCTGGCGCGTAAGTTCCGGAAGTTGCTTTTCGACATCTTGTATCTTCAGCCGGGCAATCGAACCGTAGAGCAAAGTTGCGATGTACGGATGCTCGCGATGTATCGTTGCGCTTTGCAGATTGTCCGGACCGCTGTTGGACCCAGTTCCCTGCCCCTTTGACGTGGCGACCAAGAGATCGTCGCCCACTGTGCTTAAAGCCGAGGGATACCAATCCGTGGGGATAAAGCCGATGGCGTTTGTCATATTCAACAGATCGGGAGCCGCATTGCCGACGCCCAAGTGGGAGCTATCGAACACGGCAATCGCATCGAGCGATGCACAAGCGGCAAATAGTCGCTTGCCATCCTTCGATTGTGCGAGCGCAACGGGGTAGGTTCCGTGAGGCATCGCCGCGTTAGGCAAAGTCTCCAAAACCCACTTGAGCAAACCAGTTTCAGTTTCGATCACGCCCACCTGGTCGGAGTTCGACAGCGCCACGTAGAGCAGCTTCTCATCCGGACTCAACAGCATCGCTGTCGGATGCGAGCCTGCCGAAGTTGGATCTTTCGGCTCAAGCAAAGGAGTCCAGCGAGTGACCGTTCCCTTCTCCAGGTCGAGTTCAGCCACGCGCGAAGCATTCCACAAACTGCACCAGGCGCGACGGCCGTCGTGCGACGCAACCACTGTGTAAGGAAACGAAGACGGAATCAGCTCGTGAGTGCTCAGGTCAATCTGCCTGAGAACCTGGCCGCTCGCCGAGTCGAGGAGAACGACGTTATCCGAGAGGTTGTTCGCGACGAGCAATTTGTCAGGAGCGTTGGCGTTGGAGATTACCGTAAGGCCGGCTGGATAAGGCAAGACCGTTCCTTTGTCAGTTTTTTGGACGCCCTGGCCCACTCTTTTTCCTGCGGGAACCTTCTGCGGCGGAATCTTTATAAAGCGATCCCAACTAACCTTGCCCTCATGAAAGCAATAGACTGCGATGCCGTTTCCGGTATCACCCGGCTTCTCTCCCGTAGGGTCAGTAATCGAACCAATCGAAGCGTAAAGGTGCTGACCGTCGGAACTGAACACCAAACCGGCGAAATAACTCTGATGCGCATCCTCGGGCAAGCGGTCTTCTGGGAAATCGGCAAGTTGGTTGGTCTTTAGATCGAGGATCGCGATGGACTGATGCGCGTGATTTTTCTGCGTGCCATAGCCATCGTTCAGAATGGCAGCATAACGCGCGTCGGGGCTAACGGCCATCGCGGAAGCGAAACCGTTCAGCGAGCCCAACACCCCGGGCGAAGGAAGCGTCAAACTCTTACTCGTGGGTAGCGAGATTTGCCTCGCCTCCTTTTGGCTTTGTGCGGCGAGCACGCCGAGCGAGGCAGTAAGAAAAAGCAAAACGAGAAGATAGAGGATCCTGCGCAAGCCCTGCCTCCTGGGTGGTAGATGTTTTAGCCTATCACCGGAAAAGCAAAACCGGTCAGACAAGCTGACCGGCCTCTGATCGAAACAAATCATGCTCTATTTAGTGAGTGTCAGTGCTGGCCTGATGGAGCGGGGTTTCGGGCGCGACGTTGTGACGAACATCCGCTCCACGCACCCAGAAAATTACGTCTTCAGCGATATTCGTGGCATGATCCGCAACGCGCTCCAAATTGCGGGCGACCAGCAACGCGTCCAAGGCCTGGCGGGTTACTTCGGGCCGCTCATTCATGGTCTTGACCAGCGTGATGAAAGCTTCGTCTTTCATGCGATCAACCACGTTATCCATCTCGAGCACAGCCTGAGCTAGCTCGGCTTTGCCTTCGATAAACGACTCCAGCGAACGCCTCACCATGGCCGAAACCGCCGCAGCCATGCGCGGGATGTCGACGGGAAGCTCCGCCTTGGGGAGTTCCACCAGATCCATGGCTCGTTCGGCGATGTTGACCGCCTGGTCGCCGACGCGTTCCAGGTCCGAGTTGATCTTCGTGACCGCCAGAATGAAACGCAAGTCCACGGCGATGGGTTGTTGCAACGCGAGCAGATCAAACGCCAGTTCGTCAATTTCCCGCTCGGCGACGTTGATCTGGAATTCGCCTTCGAGCACCATGTGGCAACGTGCCAGGTCGCGGTCAATATAAGCCTGGCAGGCGCGATCTACAGCCTGCTCGGCTAATCCGCCCATGCGCAGCAACCGTGCGCGAAGATCATCCAATCCTTGCTGAAAGCGCGTACGCATTATCCAAACCTGCCTGTAATGTAGTCTTCTGTACGCTTGTCGGACGGTGTAGTAAAAATCTTTTCCGTCTTGTCGAGTTCGATCAGCTTTCCCAAGAGGAAGAAGCCAGTGAACTCAGCCACGCGCGACGCCTGCTGCATATTGTGCGTGACAATAACGATTGTAAACTTTTCCTTGAGCTGGAAGATCAACTCTTCGATCTTGCCGGTGGAGATGGGATCCAGAGCCGAGCAGGGCTCGTCCATGAGCAGGACTTGTGGCTCGACCGCGAGGGCTCGCGCAATGCAGAGCCGCTGCTGCTGTCCGCCAGACAGGCTGGCACCGGACTTCTTGCGAAGCGAATCTTTCACCTCGTCCCACAACGCGGAGAGTTTCAGCGAGCGCTCCACAATCTCGTCCAGACGTTTGTGGTCGTGAAAGCCATTGAGCTTCAATCCCGCGGCCACATTGTCGTAAATCGACATGGTCGGAAACGGGTTCGGTTTTTGAAACACCATGCCGATGCGCCGCCGAATCTGGACTGCTGACGTTCCGTTGTAAACGTCGAGCTCTCCGATCTGAACTCTCCCAGCAGCACGAGCGTCGGGCACAGTCTCGTGCATGCGATTGAGACAACGCACGAAGGTAGACTTGCCGCATCCTGAGGGTCCAATGATGGCGGTGGCATGGTTGGCTGGCGCGTCCATGGTGATGTCATAGAGCGCCTGTGTTTTGCCGAACCATGCGTTCAGCTTGTCGACTTTAATGCCCACGCCCATGGTTCAGTTCGCTCCCTTGAGCATTCCGCGGCCTGCGACGAGGCGCACCGCGCTTACTGCAACCACGATCAGCACAATCAAGATTAATGCTCCCGCCCAAGCCTGACGATGCCATTCATCAAACGGTGAAATCGCGTAGGTGAAAATCTGCAATGACAGTGCGGCCGTCGGCTGATTGATTTTCCAATTCCAGTATTGATTGCCGAAGGCGGTGAACAGAAGCGGGGCAGTTTCACCGGCCACGCGCGCAAAAGCCAGCATAACACCTGTGATCACGCCTGACGTTGCGGTTCGCAGAGTAATCGACAACGTAGTACGCCAGCGCGATACACCCAAACCGTAAGCTGCCTCTCGCACTGCGTTGGGTACTAATAAAAGCATTTCTTCGGTTGTGCGAGTGATGGTCGGAATCATCATGATTGCCAACGCAACTCCGCCGGCCAGGGCCGAGAAATGTCCTTGCGAGAGCACCACGATCCCGTAGGCCACGATGCCAATTACGATAGAGGGAACGCCGTTCAGCACGTCCGCGGTGAAGCGAATTATGTTTCCCAGCTGGTTGCGTCCGTACTCCGCCAGATAAATGCCCGCGCCGATTCCGATAGGCACACCGATGACGCTGGCAATCAATAAGATGAACGCAGAACCAGCGATTGCATTCGCCATACCGCCGCCAGCTTCGCCTACTGGTTTGGGAGTTTGCGTAAGAAAGGCCCAATTGATAGAGCCGATCCCTTTGTAAACCAGGTATCCGAAAACGGCGCCGAGGGGCAGTAGAACCAGGATCACGGAGACTGCGGCCGCAAGGGTCGCAAAGGAATTCATACCACGCCGCCAGAAACTGATCGGCGCAGCTGCAAAGTCGGCGGTAGCGGTCAAAGTCTCAGGCATGGCTTCTCGCCGGAGTGCCGCGCGTTACTGTCCACACCAGAAATTGGGCCAGAATGTTTACGATAATCGTAACGATAAACAGAGCCAATCCGATCTCGATGAGAGCACTCAGATAAGTGTCGCCCGTAGCCTCACTGAATTCGTTGGCAATCACACTCGCCATGGTGTAGCCGGGAGCGAACAGTGACTTTGCGATCTCCGGCCGATTTCCGATCACCATCGTGACCGCCATGGTTTCGCCAAGCGCGCGGCCCAGACCAAGGATCACGCCACCCAGAATCCCGGCCCGCGCATTTCGCAAAACGCCGGTTCGAATCATCTCCCAGCGGGTCGCTCCCAGAGCAAGTACAGCTTCCCGTTGCTGCTGGGGCACGGCAGTCATTACTTCGCGCGTGATCGATGAAACAATCGGCACGACCATGATGGCCAGGATAATTCCGGCCGCGAGCATTCCTATACCGTAGGGCGGTCCCTCAAACAATCCCGTCCAGCCGAAATATCGCGCGCAAAAAGGTTCCCCATATTGGCGCAGAAGCGGCACCAACACGAAAATTGCCCACAGCCCATAGATCACACTCGGTATCGCTGCCAGAAGTTCCGTGGTAAACGCCAGAGGGCCCTTGAGCCAACGCGGGCACATTTCGGTGATGAAGACGGCCACACCGATGGCGAGAGGTACGGCGAGAAGAAGTGCCAGGAATGAAGATACCAGCGTGCCATACACGAACGGCAGCGCGCCGAACTGCTCGTTCACCGGATCCCATTCACTCTGGAAAAAGAACTTCAGCCCAAAAGCATGCCACGACAACTTTGATCCTTTAACAAGTTCGTAAAGAATCACTCCCACTAGCGCGAGCACACACAACCCGCAGGCCAGCATCGCGAAGTGAAAGATCGCGTCGGCAACGTGGCTGTTTCCGGCCCCGAGAAGCGGCTGGTTTTGCACGTCGGAACTCGCTGCAACCTCTGGTTTTGCAATGGGTTGCGGTCCTGTCAAACGTGGCGCTCCTAGAGCTCGGTTGGCCATCTAGGGTGAGGCTAGCAGAATCGTGTTACAGCAGTGTTAAAATAGCCCTTGCTGTTGTGGGGCGCGCCTTATTTGACCGCGGTTGCTGAGGAACGAATCCCTCGAAGTTCCTCGATTGCATTTTGTTGGATTCCCTTGTAGCTTTCGTTCTCGGTATCTGAGAGCTGGATATGCCCGTTGACTTAAAACGCAGCCGTCTGGTTTTTCAAAGATTGGCTCGCGAGCTGACCAAGCTTGCGAAAAATCAGGCGCCAGAAAGCGTGCACAAATTTCGTACCAACAGCCGGCGTGTCGAGGCTCTGCTTAGCGAAGTGGTTCCGCCGCTAAACCGCAACGACAAAAAGTTGCTCAAGCTATTGTCGCGGCTGCGCAAGAAGGCTGGGCGCGTGCGGGACTTGGACGTGGAAATCGCTTCATTGCGAAACTTGAAGATTCCCGAAGGCAATGGACACAAATCTGAGTTTGTGAGCGCTCTGATGCAAGATCGCGCCAAGCACGAACATAAACTGGCGAAGGCTTTCAATCGTAAGACCGCCGACGAGGTAACGAAGCGACTGAAGCGTGCTCTCAGCGAGATCGATATCCCCAAGGATACGGAGCCGCTGACCTTGACCCTCAATAAACTCGCCAAGCTCGGGCGAGAGCACGTGACGCTTACGGAAAAAACGCTCCACCAGTACCGGATCATCGGAAAGCGAGCTCGTTACATCGCAGAACTGGCTGACCCCGACGCAGAGGCAAAGCGCGTCATCGACCAACTCAAGCACATGCAGGACGTCATCGGCGACTGGCACGATTGGCTGAAATTAACTCAGAAAGCAGAGGCGCTTTTCGGAGGCGTTCGAGACTCAGCGCTAGTGGCCATGCTGCGAAATGTGACGCAGGCGAAGTTCCGCCAAAGCGTGGACGCGGTGGCTGAAACCCGTGTGGCACTTTTCAGTAAAAAATCTGAGCCGGTTCGCGCCACCGTCCCGAGTCGCAAGCCTTCCGCAGAAGCTGCCGAAGCAAGCGTCGCGGTGGCCTGAGGCCCAACCAGCATATTTGTCGGCTAGTTACGATCAGCCCCGAGTCTGCCACGAATTGACTAGTCATCTGACTAGTTATATAATCGGGGTTTGCGGAGGTGCGTAGTGGCTTCTTGGCAGGTGCAGGATGCGAAGGCTCGTTTCAGCGAATTCCTGGATGCCACGATCAAGAACGGACCTCAGGTCGTGACTCGCCGCGGTATTGAGACAGCCGTTCTGGTTCCGATCCATGAATGGCGGCGTCTGCAACACTCAGCCCGCCCCAGCCTGAAAGAACTGCTGATCGGTCCGGGACCGCGCTTTGAGAATCTGATTCCTGAACGCCGCGGATTTCGCCGGCGTCCAACCATTGAATTCCGGTGAACCGTTATTTGCTCGACACCAACGTGGTTTCCGAACTGCGGAAGCCGAAACCTCACGGCGCCGTGCTCGGCTGGCTGTCTGAGCTACAAGAGAGTCAGATTTACCTCTCCGCGGTGACCATCGGCGAATTACAGGCCGGAGTGGAGAAGACTCGCAGTCAAGACCCACAAAAAGCTGCGCAGATCCAGTCCTGGATCGACCTTCTGGAAGACTCCTACCAGGTGTTGCCGATGGACGCTTTGTGTTTTCGCGAGTGGGCACGCCTGATGCACGGAAGGCCAGATGAGGTGCTCGAAGACGTAATGATCGGAGCAACCGCGCGAATTCACGAACTAACTGTGGCCACGCGGAATGAACGAAATTTCGCCTCGCTTGGTGTGCGGATATTCAATCCGTTCAAAACGGTCCGTTAGCCAGACAACCGACCGCAACCCGCAACCCGGCCG
>Ga0207000_1152_pt1 | contig 20386 bp, 17 predicted proteins | sample Alteio_BWMinCont_90_FD_153498 | JGI IMG/M metagenome (GOLD analysis project Ga0207000, IMG submission 153498) | Enriched cells from forest soil in Barre Woods Harvard Forest LTER site, Petersham, Massachusetts, United States -... | ecosystem: Environmental > Terrestrial > Soil > Temperate forest >...
GCGAACTCGCCTGCTGTCGCGGCGATCAGCGAGAGCACCAGCCAGTGCTCGAAATCGTCTATCCTCCACACTCCTCTCCATAAGTAGCCGGCCACCGCGAGCCCAAAAAACAAGGCCGGCGCGAGCCCTGCGGGTCGGGGCACCATCAGGTTCGGGTAATAGGCGGGCGGTAGGCTCACCAGGGCGAAAAACAGGAAACTGATGAGTGCCCAAAGTCCCACCAGAACATAGACAACACTCTCCTTGATCCCGTCGGCTGCTGATCGTCGAATCGCTCTATCTGAAATTACCAAATTCGCGCACATCAAGAGCGACATGAACACTCGTGAAACGACCCCGCTCCACGGCGTGAGTGCTGAAAGCGCTGATGGCGTGAGCCCCGCAAGAAAAGAAGAGGTGATGAGTGCATGATATGCATCGAGCAGACTGGCCCCTAGAAAGCAGCTGCCAAGCAGCAAAAATGCGCTACTTTTCTTCGCGTAGTATCGCACCAAAGCCATGGCGCCGGCAGTGAGCGCCAGCAGCGAAGAGATGGTCTCTAGCAAGGTATGCAATTCAGCATTGCCGAGCCAAGCCGCTCGGTGCGCAGGATATGCGCCCAGGGACACCGCACTGCCGAGCAGCAGGTACTGCAAGACTCGACGCCTTACGAGCTGAGCGTTTGGTTTATGCTCGGTTTCTTCGGGAATGCCTTTGCGAATGATTCCCCCAATCTAGTACTCGACGCGCACCGCCGGAGACGAGGCGTTCGCGAAGTTATGCTGAAACATTGGCCCACGCAGTAGAGATGACCTCGGACCCGCGGGCAATGAGAAGGGGGTAAAATGAGCTTAGCTCACGTATCCCAATGCGAACAAGGCCATCTTCTCCTCGCGTGTTGCAGTGAATATCCCGCCTACTGCTCCGTCCGCGAAGACAACCGCGATCAAGCATTAGATAGGCTGGCGGTCACTCGAACCTGACGGGCAGACGTTCGGTGCACTTCCCTTCTCCGGCACCATCGGAATGCGCCACCTCTTCCTCATCAAAGAAGTCTATTTTGCCATGAGCGAGATAGGCCTTTTTTTCCGTTCTCGTTCGTTGCTTCTAGCGTCAGCTGGCCAACGCGATCGGCAAGCACCTCATGCGCCTCCTGGCCTTGACCAGCACTAGGCGGACATTCCCAGCTGAAATTCCTGGGCGTTTCAAGCGTTGCTAGCAAGGAGCTGGTAGTCTTTGAAATGCTCGTACTACCGCCGAAACTCGTCTTTCATCAAGGGGATTTTCCCGCAGGCCATCCTGTTTTGACGGATGAACCAACGATAAACGCGGCTGCTGACGAATAACTCCCGATGTTCTCCGGTGTGGGACCCGAACCAATCAGCGTAGGAATGGACACGGCGCTACTGACTGCCTGTACTTCGCTGGCGTCCGCAGGCTGGCCAGTGGATACACCTGATATGATTACCCATTAGCTTGGAAAAACTCAGCGGCCTTGGCAGTCTTGACGATGTCTACGTCTGCGATGACGGCATGCGCCGAGTGCTTCTTCTTGATATCGGCGAAGACGCGAACGCTCTCGGCACCAATCGTCCGGCGATATCGCAAAAGCGATCCAGCGGTGGACTCAATCAGACCTTCGTCCGCTACGTGGGCGAAAACAAAGCCCTCCACTCGAACAAAGCTCGCGCTGCACGCGTGGGCGATAGCGATAGCCCACAAATTGGCCCCTGCGAGAACCTGAATTCCCAAGGGGAGTGCCCCCCGTCGCACCTCGGAGCCGACCACCGCCATGGCTGCACCGATCTCCGGTCCAACGGAACTGTTCAAATATGCGCGGTCGTGGGTATTTTCAATGGCCAGACCGTGAAAACCCGCCGCTTCGTAAACGCGAGCTTCACGTACCGCCTCGTCTGCGATCGCTGCGACGTTTTTCCTGTTAGAAGGAGTACCCGGCAAGGCGCCGACATGCATGACGCCGATAAGCGCCCGTGGCGCCAAATAGCGAATTGACGACTCGATGGGTATCCATGTTGACGAGCGATTGTACCCGAGTGAGTAGCGGGATGTCTCTCCGTCAAGTAACGCGCGAGAGTGCGAAAAACTAAGTTTTCGATTACGGCACTAGCCGGTTGCCAGTTATGGCAGTCGCTGTCTAAGCAAGTAGCCCCACGCATCCGCCGAAGTATCGGTTTGGATGATAAGTGCTTGCGAATCGCTAGCTTGATAGTGGGAAACCTGAAACGTGGAGACGGCTGGCGCTATGAATGAAAAAAGAGCAATGCTGGGGTCAGTGCCGAGCGTGAAGGAACCCGTGAAGTGACCCGGGTTAGAGCTGTCTGTGGCGAACGTACCGGAGAGGATGTTGCCCTTGACAACGTTCGGAAAGAAGGCGCCGTTCTGGCCGTAATCGGCTGTTCCTGTGAAATTGGCGGCGCCATCGCTCGCGAGTCTGCTCACGAGATGCACTTCATTGACCATAGTCGGAGTCGAAGAGTCCACTGAGTTTGTCAGGTTCAGGGCATGATTCGCCGAAAAGGTGGGGGAGCCCGAAAGAACCTGGGGGATCAAAACCCCTATTCCAATGATGCTGGCATCCGTGTGAAGAAGTAACGCACCGCCGCCTCCACTGGAATTGCCAGGATCGAGGATGTTGAGAGCAGGATCCACCAGATAGAAATTGAAGGTGGAGGTTCCTGCCGCGTCGGTGAGGTTGAGTGTTCCACTAGGGGTTCCGGAGATCATATACGTCCCTGTGACGGGCTTTCCGGTGTTGACTACGGTTGGCGATCCACCGGAATTGGAATCCGACACTCCCCCGGTGACCATTCCGGCGCTGTCCACGCTGAACTGGCCGGCCGTGACGGTACGCCCCGGGGCGCTCCAGCCGTGATGCTGGTAAATGAATTTACCAGACAGTGCGGCGTTGGTGGTACCGGCAGAGCCCTGCGTATAGGCGCTTCCGCCGACGAAGCTTACCTTGTCTCCTTCAAAGACACGCAACACTTTCGGCGAAATGATGTAATACACGAAAGTTCTTCCCACGCTCAGATTCAACATTCCGCGCCCGTTGGAATCCGGTGGAGTGAAGGTTCCCGTGAATGGTGAGGTTGAAAAAGTTCCACCGTTATTGATGTCCAGGGTGCCGCTTGTCAAACTGCCGATACCGTCGGCGGCAAAACTGCCGGCGATGGACATATAATTCAACGCGCCTGTATTATCGACTCCGTCCGCAGCGAAGGAGTAGTTGCCCGAGATCTGCGCGGCGGTAAAGCTTGCCCCGGCGGGCTGCTGCAAGTCCATCGTCCCACTATCGGGATCTCCGTCGAGTTCAACGATAAGGGCATGAGAAGCGGAAGTGAGAACAAAGCTGAAGACGAGAGTTTCGAAGTTTGCGGTGTTTATCGTCATCGCGCCGTGGCCGCTGGAGTCGATTGAATATGTTCCGTTCAAGATGACATCCGACAGATCAAAGAACCCCGGAGCGGTAAGCTCCTCGACACCTCCCGTGATGTGCCCGTTCCCGTCAGCGGTGATGCTGGCGGCGAGCACACTGGCGCCCTGGTTGCCCGTAGCTGCAGTCAAAAGCAAGGCATACTTGCCATTCAAGCTGGCGTTCGACGAGGTTCCCGTAATCATCACGGAAGCGCTGGCTTTCTTTGTGCTGTCCGTCACCGAAATGGCGCTGATAACCACTTGTCCGCCGGGAGGCCCTGAGGAGGGCGCCGTGAAGGTCGTGCTGGCACCGCTCGCGGTGGATGCTGGACTAAAAGAGCCGCAAGCAGAGGTCGGAGTGCAGCTCCAGTTCACACCTCCGGCGACAGTGTCATTGGTGACCGTCGCTGAAACACTGGCTGTGGCGCTAGCCGCAAGCGAAGCTGGAGGCGGAGAAGTGAGGGTGACCAAAATAGCCGGCGGACCAAGCTGCTGTGTAGCTCCGCCGCAGCCAGAAAAGACGACGATGGCAAGCAAGAGGAGAACAGGGGCGTTCCTCTTCATGATTCCTCCACTTCAACACACTGGAATATAAGCGACCTAATTCAGGTACTAGTACCAATATAGCGAATCACAACGTCAACCTTAAGCCCGATCTTCTTCTCGATTGCGAAAATGCCAATGGACCTCAATCCGTTAGTCGCCATGCGTGGCGGAACTTGCAGAGAGGTTCCTCTCAACATGACGACAAATGACGAATTCTTTCTTTCTCGCAAGGATGTCTGGAACGGCGAAATAATCTTCACGGAAAGCGCGCCACATCCGTTTCCGGGCTAGAAAGTACCGCGGATTTTCGATTGGCCGGAGAACCTCTCTGAGGGCACGTAGAAAGGCTGTCTAATCCCTTCCGGTGCTCCCTACGACCCAGCAGAAAACAGTTCCGTCGTCATTCCTATTCGCGTAGACGCGCATCTGTACGGCGGTCTGCGCGATGGAGCCTTCGTACTGTAGGGACTCAAGTACAGCGCGGCCAATCTCCCGATTACTGCGTCCAGCGGTTCCGTGGCGAATAAAGCGCCACGCCGCCAGAATCGCACAAGGAAGGTTGATTGCATCGGCAAGGTCGGCGACTGCAGCTAGGCGCGCAAGCGCATCCTGGGAACCGGGAAAGCGCGCGGTACCACGCAGGAATTGAAAGAACAAAGTTAGAAAAATAAACCAAGCTTGGATCAGGAGCGACGGTGATTGTGTTCGTTAGAACAAATCCGTGGGGCAATTGCGGCTCTGAACAATAGTGCGTCCGGTCTGCTCATCGACTCAATCGACTAGAAGCAGGGTCCGCCCGCAGTGTGGTTTGGCGAGTGGTGTCACTGGGATCCACGCCAAGCGATCCTTCCGGACTCAGCGTTGTCGCGGCGCAGTGCTTCGAGAGTTCAGCTTTGACACGAGGCACCTCGGCGAACCGCATCTCGCGGATATGCTGGTGGAACTGGACGGCCCCGCTTACTGGAAGTAACGTGAACGATTGTTCAACGGACTTTACAAACAGTTTACAACCTTCTTGCGATTCAACAATGACCTACGTCCACAGCGCGGATTAAATGGGCACGCTGAATGAGTGAGATTGCGAATCGGACGCTCGTGATCACGCCATTCGGTGCCGCTACCGCGCTCTACGATTGTGTCCACAAGCAGTAGTGTGCCCCGTTCTCTCTGCTTTGGTGCAACGCGTCAGACCCATGCTGCTCGAGGTGTGCACGGGAGCCGGGAGCTGTCTGTGTGTGCAAGCTCCTCCCTGCAAGCAATAACTGTGAGGTGAAACAGTGAAAAGACATGCGCTTTTTATCTTGGTTGTGACTTTGGGCCTCGCGATTGTGGGCTTCGTGGGAGTCTCGGCTTATCGGCCAGAGATCGAGGCGAGCAAGGGGCCGCAAGTGATCGATGCAGCATTCCGCGATGGACGGTATCAGGCGAAACTCGACGTTCAGGACGGCACAGCGCCGCGCCTCAGAACTGGCCGCTGGAGCGCCGACGCTGACCGCGTTGCGTTCATAGCCGGCTACGAACAGGGATATCGCGAGTACTCCGAAGCTCAGTCGGGAAAATTGACGGAGCCCAGTGCAGCGGAATTAGCGGGCTACTGCGATGGAACGTTGGATGGCGCCTCTGATCGCATGAAGGCGCAGCCCTATCAGGTCCAGAAGAAGGCGAATTATCGCACCGCGGGCCAGGGCTTCCTGGAAGCGAAGGCTAATCCCGAAGAGTATATCCGGTTCTATCGCCAAGCTTATTCAAAGGGCTATCAGCAAGGTTACTACCTTCAGCAGCATTAGGAGGACTTGAGTTTCGTTGAAAGAAACATCATGCCGTTTCGAATCGGAGAGCCTGAAACGCTTCGTGTTGGATTGAGCGGGCAGGATTTCCAAGGAGTTCGGTCTCGGTCGTCGCCGGGTGTAGCGGGAGAGTAGCACGGCGGTTGGCAGTGGGTTTTTTCTCGGGGGCAAGCACCGTTCGCGGTGTTTAGGAACTTACATAAGTGTGTCCGCAGGAGGGAAATATCATGCGAGTCAAAGGTCTGTATTTCAGTTTAATGCTCAGTTTGTTTTTCGGACTAGTTGCGAACCTAGGAAATTTCGCCGCGTTGAATCCGGTTTTGGCCAAACCCGACGCCCACGCGGCAGGTTCGGTGGCTGGCCGGGTCACGATCGACGGTCAACTGCCTCAGCCCAGCCGAATTAGTATGACCGCGGATCCCAGTTGCGCCACGACGCATCACGGACCCACTGTCAACGAAGAATTGGTGACGGGAACTGGCGGCACGCTCGGTAACGTGATCGTTTTTGTTTCGGAGGGGCTTGGCAACCGCACCTTCGACGTACCGGCTGAACCGGTGGAGGTCGACCAAAAAGGATGCATGTATCTGCCGCGCGTGGTCGGTGTTCAAGCTCAACAGAAGCTGCGCTTTGTGAATAGCGACAACACATCACACAATATCCATCCCGTTCCGACCAACAACCGCGAATGGAATAAGGCCCAGCCCGCGGGCACAACGTTTGAAGAGACCTTCGCGCGAGAGGAGATCGCAATTCCCGTCAAGTGCAACGTGCATTCATGGATGCGCAGCTACATCGCAGTGTTCAAGCATCCTTTCTTCGCAGTCACTAGCGTGGACGGCCACTTCGATCTGCGCAATTTACCGCCGGGTGAATACACCGTGGAAGCGTGGCACGAAAAATTTGGGGCCATGAAACAAGCCATCACCGTTGCTCCCGGAGAAGCCAAGAACATGGATTTTGTGTTCAAAGCGCGGGCCCATTGAGGAAACTTTCCCAAGCCTGATCTGCTTCCAAGGAGATCACTAGAGGAATCCCAGAGTCGCCGTCCCCGGACCGCTTTGCCGCACAGGCGGCACCTGACAGCGCCTTAGAACGGTTTGGGGCTGTGCGCAGCGTGGCTTCGAACTCAACCGTGGCCTTGGCGGGTTGATTGCGGCAAGGAGTCGCGTCCCGCGCTCCATCGTCTACCGGCAGACGCCAGGCGACGCCGATTCGATACCGTCCTCGTCTATAGCTACGACCGTTTCGCGCGCTCCCGGCGCCAGCTCGTGAACGGGCTGGCCGAATTCGACGCGCTTGGCATACATTTTGCCAGCCTGCATGAGGGAGTTGACACGAGCACTCCGAACGGCCGACCGGTCTTCGGCATCTTCGCGCCGATCGCAGAGTTCGAGCTCGCATTGATTCGCGGGAGGGTGAGGTCAGGACTGGCTGCGGCAAAGGCGCGCGGAACACGCATCGGCGGACGGCCCAACTCGGATGCGGATGTCGCCAGAATCGCCCAAACTGCGCGTGGCTAGCGTCTCCTGCGACGAGATAGCGCGGACAGTCGGCGTGAGTGCGCGAACAGCGCGGGGCTCTGTCGCAAAACCCGGTCTCGCCCGCCCGCAGGCTTCCTAATCAGCGGTGCGTCGCGGCGTGCCGCGCGCGGGGCGAATCCATGAGGTTTTGCCACTCACTGGTCAAGCAGATTCCAGGCTCTCTCGTATTGCGTTAGCCGCTTGGCCCCCGCCATCCATTTTTTCAGCATTGAGCTTACCTTCCGTTTGAGGTTGTCGAGCGCCGGATTCCTGTGGCGGGATTCTGCCACAATAACCGTTAGGTGGGCCTGCAAGTAGTCCGCCTCGGTGCAAATCTCTGATTTCGTTCTCAGTGGATGCTCCTACAGCGCAAAACTTGCCCCGAGGCCAGAACAGCTTTCCGCGAATAACGATGCTTTTGTTGAAGAAACGCCATGTTCAGTGCCGTTGCTCTGTGACCGGCTCGGTCGCGATGCGTGGCGCCGCGGCATGCAGCCCTCCTCGGAACCCTTGCCTTATGAGTTTGAAAATTGTGCGTCGATTTTCGAGAATCGATTTCAGCCAGGCGAAACGGCCCATCTGCGGAAAATAAATTCCCCGGAAACAGAGACGAGCGATAAAAATGTTGATGCGATAACCCAGCGGCTTGTGGTTCAGCGAATCTACCGCCTTTTCGATGGCCCCGGGGCTGTAAGAGCTGGACCACCCAATGCGTACCTCGTTGTGAGCTTCATCGATGCTCATCTTCAGTGGCGTATGGGCCATTGCAAAGGGAATGAATTCTTGCCAGTGCTTTGGACGTGTGAGCCGACCCGCGGCTTCCAGCCTTTTGTACAGGGGAGTCCCAGGCAGGGGGGTCATCAAACCAAAGATCGGCAGCCCGGGCGGCCAGGTGCGAATTTCCTTCATAGTTCGCTCCGCCACGCCAGGAGTGTCATTGTCCATGCCAAAAATAAAGGACGTGATGGCCAAAACGTTGCGCCGGGCGAGCCGATCGAGCACCACGGCATATTCACCTGGCTTGTTGAAGCCTTTTTTTACATCAGCAAGGTTGGCAGGATCGATGGATTCCATTCCGATGAAGATCCACTTGCCTCCTGCGGCCGCGATCAGATCAACGAGCTCCTCATCACGCAGTAGATTGGCACTGATCTGGGCGACCCAATGAACTTGCGCGTTAGCGGCGATGATGGCTCGTAGTAGCGATTTTGTGCGCTTTACATTGATGGCAAAATTATCATCGATGAAAAAAACGGCAATCTGGCCGCCCTCCTCCCGCGCACGTGATTTCAGCAGCAAGAGTTCGTTCACCACGCTCTCATTGGTACGAAAGCGGATGGAGTCGCCAAAAAATCCCGTTACCGTGCAAAACTCGCACCCGTAAGGACAACCGCGCCCGGACTCGACCGGAATAATTCGAAAGGTTCCCCAACCAGCCCCCACGCGCTTCAACAGCGGATGCACGATGCCCGGCAGCAAATTGAATTGCTCCAGCTTGATTTTGTCCCAGGGAATTTGGGGATAAGGCTGCAGCGATGGTTTGCGCTCCTGGCCAAAGTCGTCCACGGGCGCGTAGACATCCTTGAGGGTGCCACGCACGGCATCATCCACAATTCTGGGCCACGTCTCATCCGCTTCGCCAAGAGCAACCGCATCTGCATGACGCGAGCCGCCGTCGCGACCGAGCGCCTCATCGGCCATTTCCGTGACATGCGGCCCCCCCATGACCACCTTTACTCCCACGGCGCGCACGGCGTCCGCCATGCGATAGGCCTTGGCGATCATTCTGGTCATCGCACCAATCCCGACCAGTCCAATATTTTGTTCACGCACGTAGCGCGCGATACTTTCTTCATCCATGGGCTGTGCGTTGCCATCAATCAGCACCACTTCGTGGCCCGGTGGAGTGATCGCTTGCAGTAGAAACATCCAAAGATGCGGCATGAAGTTGCGAGTCACGCCGTTGTCTGGGTTGTACAGTAAGATTTTCATTAAATCGAGATTTTCAACCTAGAATCCAGCACAGCGAGGACGCCCCATCATTCTGATGCACCATGAAAGTTGACAGAGCTCTGGTGAAGCTCCGTGCGAGGAGTGTAAGCGGCCCAAGCAGTGTCCGACTGTTCAAAATTGCACACACCCGGATCGAATGAGGAGAGCAACTGTGGTCTTGGAAATGCCAATCATTCCGTGAGCTTGCTAACCGGTACGGCGCGATCCCGCTTCGAATACTGCCGTTTCGCGATCCAGTCCGCTTCGCTAATCTCAGATAGAGGGACAGGACGTCGTCCCAAGAAGTCTTCGGTCTCGACTCAGGACAGGCCCAGCATCTCCGAAATCTGGTAAAGATTGAGAGAGTTTTGTCGCTATAGCCTCTCCTGCGAGGGCTTCTAGAGCACGGCGGGACACACCGCCGCCAGCAGCCGAAAGCCGCTTGGCGACCATCGTCGGGCATGCGCAGCGTGATATCCATGGCTAAAGCTTAGCTTGCGAGGCGTGGGCTTCCACAATTGCATAAACCCGATGCTGCGTATCCGGCCAGCTTCTTCCTGTACGGGGACGAAGTCATGATAAGTCGCTGAGGGTGCCCATAGCGATGGAAGCCGGGCGGCGCGCCGGCATTGAAGATTTAACATCATATGGCTGGCCCTGGCTTACTCGGCCAAACGGAACCCAATCCGCACACGAGCGGGAAAATCAACTGGCTGCCCGTCGTGTTTCGCAGGTCTGAAGCGTATTTGCTTGGCCGCCTGAATTGCTGCTTCATCTAGACCGTGGCCGAGGCTGCTCACCACGCGGGTCACTTGCATTTGGCCCGAAGCGAGGAAGACCACCTCCAGAACTACATCACCTTCAATTCTAAGAGTACGCCCTTCGGAGGAATAAACGGGGTTGGGCTTGTTCAGAATGTCGACACCGCTGGTTGGCCCTCCAGCAGCGCGCCCATTCGGCTTGGATTCCGCGGCAGCGACGCCACTGATCCCGCGGGCACCGCTACTACCGTTACCATAGCCGGGACCGCCGGAAAGAAGGGGCGAGCCAGCTCGATTGATGTTCGCAGCGCGGTCGGGATTTCCGGCACCAGCGAGACCGTTGGGATCGCCAAAGCCACCGGTCTGCACCTTATTCAGTGGAACCTTGACCTCTTCCTTTGGGGCAGCTGGCTGGCTGGTTTTCAGCACAATCTCCGTTACTGTAAGAATCGGATTGAGTTCCACAGGCCTGGCTTCCAAAGTGCGAACCTTTGGCAGTTCAGGCTTAGTAATAAGAAAAACGTGCGGCTGCTTGGGGTTCAACTCGACCGGGTCAGGCACCGGCTCAGGTTTTGGCGGTGGAATTTTGCGCTTAATCTTTGGCGGCGGCGGAGTTTTAGCCGGGGTCTCGATTTGCGAGATTGGCTGCATCAACTCTACAATCTCGAATTTCAGGGCAGTTTGGATGGGCTCCGGGAAAATCAGGGGAGCCAAGAGCAAGAGACCTACGACTACCAATTGTGCGGCAGCGCTGACTCCGATGCGGTTCCACTGCGGCTTCCGATCAGGGAGAAGTTCGAAGCGAACGGAAACGCTCTTCATGCTGACCGTTTTGGTCCTATTGATCGGCTCGGCCGCGTTGATCGTGTTGATCCTGTTGATCTTATCCTGCGCGGTTGGGAGCGTGGGGTTTTTGTGGTTGGGGACCGGCGCCACGTTCGGCCGCGGTTCAGCTGCGTTTGTTTCCAGAATCGGAGGAACGAACTCGCCCGGGCGCGCGTAATGTCTACGAGAGTCGGATGAAACAGAATTGCCCATGCTCGGCAGACTACAATGCTTAGAGCACGGCGTCACTTGTACCAAAGTTCAGTTTAAGGACAGGGGTCAAGGGTGCCTGCTGGTCTTGCCTACCAGCGTATCCCACACTGGATCGTTGCCAATTTGACATCCGTCGCCCTAAAGGGCTGCCCGCCCATAGGTCCTTTTTGGGGACGAGCAAGTTTATGATAGCAGCGAAGAAAAAGCAAAAAGAACCTTATATCCCCGACCTAAAGACGCCGAGGCTTTACGATTGAGAACGCTAACTGAGAGAGAGTGCCCTTCCCTCTCCTTCCAGCGCTAAATCGATGCAGCGCGAGGGCGGCGGAAACGGCCTTCCGCCACGGTTCCACTTACGCGCTTGCGTTCCTCGCGAGTCCCTCAAAGTCTGTAAATCGGCAATTCGGGGCCCTTCAGGCTGTCATGATCCAGCTGGATCGGCGGAAGCGTTCACCGTTTGGCGATATCCGCTACCACTTGGTTGAGCAATTCCTCCATCCGACGAAACGCCGGAGGCGACACATCGTGACTTTTGCTGGGCTTGGTGGATGTCTCCTTGTCCGGCGCTGTGGCCGACGCGGGCCAGTGCTGGGAGATAGGAATACCTTGCTCCGAATATGCCGTGGCATACAGTATGGTCGACGGCTGATTGTGGGGCGCCGTGTCCGCCGAAACGGAAGTGATCGTCGTCATCACATCCTGTTCGTAAGCATAGTGCCACGTAGAATGAGCGCTAGTCGTGAAGCCCCCCTTCCCGATCACCGGAGTCACTTCTCCAAGGCCTGAAATCTTGGCCGATGACGCGGTTCCTGCCGCAGGCGGCTCTGCCGTGTAGAAGACAACCAAAAAATTCTGCGCCTCGGGCATGAGTGAGTTCGAAAAACATATTCCTGGAAATCTCTTCTGATTCTTTTCATGCCACTTCAACGCCCATTCCGGAATTGCCAGGAATAGTCTGTCCTTATCCAGACTCCCTAATGAAACGTTTTTGATGCAGGTTGACAGCTGACCTTCTTTGAATGCACTGTCCTCTTCTGTAGTATTCGCCAGAGGCTGCGGTGAAAGATTTGTGGCGAGTGGTTGTGAAACGGCAAATACTCCAACTCTGAGCGACCGCTCTGGCGCGGGTTCCGGCGCCTGTTCCCACGCACTCGGCACCGCGCTTGCTGCGGTCGGTTCCCTTGCCGGTGTCCTTTGCGTTGATGCAACCATTCCCGTCTGTGCCGGGGCTTGAACCTCAAGAGAGCTGGCAGCTGTTACTATCATGGCTGGCAGATTTGTTTCGAGTTTCACCGCGGGATCGTGGAGTGCCCCGGCTCTTGCCGGGCTTGCTTCCTGCTTTACCGCGTTCGCCTGCGCTTGTGGAACAGCAACTGCTACTTCGTCCTTCGCGGTCCCGAGCGACTCTTCAGGAACCGCCTGAACGGCTGCCGGAGCTGCAGCAATTATTTCTGACTTCCTCGCAGCCGCTGGTGACTCTGCCGGCGCTGGTACTTGCGCACTTCCGGTGGGTTGAATCTCGGCAACTGTTGCCGGCGTTGGCGTTTTATGAGATGGGGTCGCCACGCGCTCAACCTCATCCGTGGGCTTCTTTCGTTCCAAGTCGCCTTCTTCGGGCTGGGTTGTTGTTCGCGCCCCAACTTTTTTCCGATACGCCCGCGCGATTTCGCCAAGGCTTTTCTCGGGGATCTTCTCAAAGAACGAAGACTGGGCTGCTCCACCCGCTGTAGAATCGGCCGCCGCATGCCCTGGAGTCGCTGCTGGTGTTGGTGTTGTGCCCACAGAGCTTGCTCCTGCTTTCTCCGTGGACCGGAGAGTTTCTGCCGCAACATTGCCCAACAGGGCCACCGATCCTTCGGCTGCTTTTCCCGCAACTTGCGTGGACGGCAGCGAGTTCGTTTTCGGCTTCCTCACCTTGCATACCAGCCCGTTCACCAGAGCTTCGTCCGACCCAATAAAATTTCCAGCAGCCTCTAGGGTTTGACAGTCTGAAGACTTTTGATTCTGGGCATAAACTAATGCGGGAACGAGTACTGCAAATACCACTACAAATGGTAAGCATTTCATCATGCGATCTCCCCTTACTAGATAGCCTCCTGTGGTACGCCCGTGCGTGTCAACTGACAGGAGAGACACAGGTTACCTGTCCCTTTGGACAGGGTTACGCAAAGCCAATGCTGTGGAGAATGCATTCGGGCCGCATGAATACAATCACCCTGAAGTTGAACGCCTTCGTGGTTAATCCGCGGACTCTCAGCGCCCCTCGGCTTGTAGGCGGCCAGAAACGAAGCTGCGCGCGTGGATCCCAATTCGGGATGACCGTAGTAATACCAAGTGGTTCCTGCGACCAGCAGCATGACGAGGAGCGCGCTTTCGATGTTGGCTTTTTTATTCAAGCTCCCGCTTTGAAATACGCCTTCAAATGCAAATGAACTTTCACACGACCGGAAGGAACTCCTCCGGCAGATTCCCGCGACAGAACGCCAACGGTACCTTCGGGAACGGGCCACGCAGGACAGCTGTAGGCTCGCTATTGACTGGACAAGGCTTCTTGATTCGCTCGATTTGTCAGTTTGGCTGCCTTGGCCTCTTTAGCTTCTTTGCTCCCGCTCGATGTGAGGTCTTGGTTTCCAAACCCGATGCCGATCTTTTTCAAGAATGCCGTAGGGGGCTCGCCGCCGGCAAAGATCCAGACGTAATCGTTGGGGACCTCCTCCAACTTGCCATTGACTTCCAAGGTCACGGATTTATCTTTGAATTCCGTGGGAATGGAGTTGAAGACCACCTTAACTTTGCCCTTGCGCACGGATTCCTGGATGCGTTGCGAATTCCGTTCCTTGATGCGGCCAAAAGCCTCTTTACGATAGGACAGAATAACTTCATTACCAACTTGGTAGCCCAAGCCCATGGCGGCCTCGACTGCGCTGTCACCACCCCCGACGACGAGAATTTTCTTGTTGATATAGTGATCGGCTTCAATCAAGCGGTACATTACTTTAGGAAGTTCCTCGCCCTTGACACCGAGTTTGCGCGGACTGCCGCTCTTGCCGAGCGCGAGAACCACTGTGTTTGCTCGATACTGGGCTTTGATCGTCGCGACCGTGAAGATGCCGTCCTCGCCCTTCTTGATGTCCTCTACCTTTTCACCCTGGCGCAGCTTGAAATCCGCGCGTTCCAGGACTTTGTGCCAGAAGGCGATCAGTTCTTCCTTGCTCAGTTCCGTCTTCTTGAATTTCCCGTGCATCGGGAATTCCACGGGACTGGTCATCACCAGTTTCTGGCGCGGATACTTGGCCACGGTGCCGCCCATCTCGCCCTCATCGATGGCCATGTAGTTGAGCTTTTTCTCCGTGGCGCGGAGGGCAGCGCTAATTCCCGCAGGGCCCGCACCCACGATCACCACGTCGTATACGTCCGGGGAACACCGAGCGCCACTGCGAGATGCGGCTCTTTGGGCAATAACGTCGACGCATTCGCGGCCCTGGTTGATGGCGTTCTTGATGAGCGCCAAACCGCCAAGTTCGCCAATGATATACATGTTTTTGATAGTAGTTTCAAATTCGGACGTCAAATAAGCGACGTCGCCGCCCATGCTGGGACTGGCCATGACCATGGTGATGGCACCGACGGGGCAGACTTCCGCGCACAGGCTATGGCCGATGCACTTATATCCGTTAACGATAACGGCCTTGCCGCCGAGCATGGCGAGGACGTCCCCCTCAGGGCAGACCATGGTGCAAGCCGCGCAGCCAATACAGTAATTGGCGTCAATGTGAGGATGTTGGGATTGCGGACCGTCCGAACGCAGCGACCCCTTTTCCGCGGCCTCCAGCGCTAGCTGTTCCGTTTTTTTCTGCTTCTTCAAGTAACTGCGCATGAAGAAGCCGATGACGAGTACAGCGGCGACGAAAGCAACAAAAGTATCCATGGTTCAGCGCGGCTTCCGCGCCACAGCGGTATCTTGCGCGGCGGGTGGGGAGTTGGGTTGCTGGGAGGCCGCCGGCGGATGACCGGGGGGCAAAGCGCCTTGCGCAGGGGCGCCAGTTGGATTCAAGACATCACTGAAATTCGGCAAGCTGCCGGAATGAACGGCCCCATTCTGATGCGGGTTCTGGTTTGGATCTGGGTGCTGCATGCCCCCTCCCGCAGCTTGCGTTTTCAGGACGGTCCAGGAACCATCACGTTTTTCCAAATTGTAAGTGACCTGCATGCCTGCACCGGGGGGCGGCTCCGGTCTTCGGGCGGAATTCGACTTCGGCACGGGCTTGATTACCGTTGATCGAAACGCTGCGGATATCCATGTCCATGGCGCTGATATTCAGGGTGCCAACGGAGGTCAAGTGTTGCAGGATGCCGGCGCGGATGGCGTCCTTATCGTGGGGCTGTTTCTTGCATCCGTCGGTGAGGAAGAAGGATACGAAAAGCAGTGCGGCTGCGAACGATCGTTTCATAAGCAATTCCATTTTTCTCCCTTACAGTGTATAGCCCATGAAAAGGGCGATGCCAATATGAACAATGGCGAGGATTGCGAAAGCGTAACTGAAGGGCCGGTGGATAACGTGCCAGAGCTGAAAGATGCGCTGCGTTCTGCTGAGAAAGGCGATGCTCTGGGCCAATGAGGACCGCTTTTGCGATAGGACAAGGGCGCGCTCAAGCTTCTTGTCACCGGTAGAGAAAAATCCAAAGCCGGCAAACACCCAAGCGCCGAAGCCCGCTTCACGCAGGCGCAACAGAGAAGCCGTGAAAGGACGCTTGATGTCGAGCACAAACATGGAAAGAAGTGAGGCGATGAGGGGGGTTTTGGCCAATTCGGCCGGTGAAGGCAACTCGTAAAGAGCATCGACGGAAAAACCGAAATTGGCTTTTTGTTCGGCGAGTTCCTTGGAAAGAGCCTCTTCTTTCTCCTGAATTTCTTTCATGGTGAGCTCCGCGGCGCTGAGGCCGCGCGGAATGTGGGCATAGAGATAGCGCCCCACAAAACCGCTGAGCGTGACCATCAGCATGCTATAGAAGGCCATGCCGGCGATGTTACCGAATTTGAAAGAAGAGTGAAAGGCGATGATCAGGGGCGCCGTCGTGCCGAGGACAATGTGGAAATCAAGCCAGTGGCGGGAATTTCCCATGCGGCCGAGCCATCCCCATTTCTTGCGCAGTGGATAGAGATAGATGAGAAAAAACATCAAGACGCCTACCATGCCCAACTTGACGCCGATGGTGCCGCTGGGGCGTAGGAGCTGGTGCTTGGGAGAGAACGGGCGCTGGGCGGCACTCAGCGCGTAGTAATCCCAACCGTAGCCAGCGATGACCAGAACGACGGCCAATGCCAGCATCCAGGCCAGGAACACACGTGTGCGATGGCCCTTTTCGGGGTCCTCGCGAGTCAAAACGGCGGTGCCAATGGTTGCGGATGCGCTCATGGTTTGCTCTCGACTTCCTCGACTTGAATGGTGGCCTTGAATCTCTTGTAACCTGCAAAGCGGTGAATATTACGCCAGTGCTGGCGGGGCGTCTCCACATCGATAACCGCGGAGACCGGCATCCAGTAAGATTCTTCGGGATCTCGGAAATGAACAGTGGCGTAGTGGATCTCGCTGCGCATGGCCTGGAGCCCAACGTCGCTCAAGGTGGATTCCATGGAAACGACCAGCTTGACGACGGCCCCGGTTTGCGGCTCGATCCAGATAGTTCCGGAAAGCGGGATGGGGTAGTTTTTGCCGCGAAGCTGCATAGCTACGGGAGAGGAAGCCCCAGGCACGGACTTGAAACGAATGCGGACGTAGGTGATGCCATCCACAGACTCGTTGCCGCCGGACTCAAACGCAAAGCTGGTCTCATAGGTGGGGTGAATGATGAGTAGCATACTGGTGAAACCGGTGGTGATCAATAGCGACCGCCCTGAGTCGCGGAAGGCGGCTTTGCGGGTGTCGCGCGATTCGACGAGTTTCAGCGAGCCGGAGTTTGTGCTGGCCTGCATCTGATACTCAAAGACGGAATCTTCGCGGTAGTTAGCCTTGCCGTTCTTTCCGACCACCGCCTGGGTTACGTTTTCCGTGCAGACGACGTTGGAGGCCTGCTCGAAGTATTTTTCGACGATTTTGCGGGCGCGCACTAAAGCGTCCATCGCGGGCGACAGGGTAGGGGGAGAATCTTCGGTGGCAGCCGGAGTGGGATTGGCGGTTTGCGCGGACAGACTTGCCCAGAAGAAGAACGGCGCAAAAGCCAGAGCTAGAAAACGGACACACTTTCGCACGGGGCCTTTCGTTGAGATCGAATGGAGAGTGCAAAGAAGGATGCTCATTTTCGGAATCCTCCAATGCGATATCCGAAGGTCGAGGACCACTGCCAATAGTTCAGGCTCGTGCCGTTATAATAGCCGTAGTTGCCTTCCAGGAAATAGCGCTTCCCGACGTTCCAGTCCACTACGGCATTGACGAAGTTGGAGTTGGTGTTGGTAGACAGAGCGGTATTGAAGACCTGGTGTCCGCCATAAATCTGGACGTGGAAAGTGTCGGTGAGGCTTTTCGAGAGCGAAAACGATTCGTATTTTCCACTGCCGAAGGCGCTGTTGAATTTCGAATAGTGGAGGTCAAAGAGCAAGCCGGTCTTCCACAAGCTGCCGAAGGAAACGCCAAACGCTTGGTTGAGCGAGTTCTTCTTATCTGTGGTCGTTTTGCTTTCCCCGAGGCTGGCGTACAGACCGATACGTTTTGGCAAACTGAGTCTTACGTCGCCGCTGAATCCCTGGAAGAGGTACTGGTCCAGCAAACCGGTTCCCAGCAACCGTGGATCAAATGTTGGCAGCGCGCGGAAATAGTTGTGGTTCACGCCGAACCCGATGAGCTTGACCGGCTGGAGGTGAAGGGTCGAATAGCTCTGCGAGACTGCCGTGGGATTGTGGCCGCCATTGACGAGCGGAGAGGTCCGCGCCGCATCCGCCTGCAGCGAGTTGTAAAAAGACACGTATTGCTTCCAGGACCAGGTGTTTTCAGAAAAAGCGAATTGCCGGGCCACCTTCCACTGGATGCTGGTAATCGCCACTCCCACGGTGCTGAAGATCCTGAAATGATCGAAGCTGCCATGCTCCAGATTCACAAACGTTCCGGCGATATGCTGGTTCGGGTTATAACTCCAAGAAGAGGGATCTGGAGTCGAGCCGCCGAAGAAACCAACAGTGATTTCGCGCGAAATCTTCCGGCCCAAGTAGGCGCCATCAATCGTGCTCAGGCTCGGCGCCCAGGGCAGAAATAGCCGACCGACTCCCAGCGTTACCGGGGAATAGGGACTCTGGTAGGTAAGTCCAATGCGATAGGTGCGGTTGACCAAGTCCGTCAGCGTCTGCGATCCCGCACCCGGAAGCGTCGTACTGCTGGTACCGAAATTCCCGCGCCATGAGCCTATAAAATTCCAAAATGTCCCGCCGATATTCCGCATATCGGCATCAATCACCAATCCCATTTGACGAGAACTGAAGCCCCCGGATTCGTTCGTGCTCCCATAATTGAAGCCGATGCGTCCCTGTGAACGCTGCAACGGAGTCAGGCGCGTCTCTTGGGACTCCTTAGCTTCCCGGATTTCTTCATCCAGCGGATCGCCGTTAGTAAAGGTCACCACGATGGGGTATTTGTCCTCTTCGGCGGCCAAGTCCGTCTGACGTCGGCTCAAAACGCTCTCTGGGGTTAGAAATGCCGCCTGTCCGATCTTTATTTCACCGTTCGCCTTCACCACTTCGCAGACGGCCGATGAATCGGAAACCGAGGAAACAACAATTTCCGCCACGTGCTCGTAGCCCCGGTATTGGATCCCTTCCGCAATCACACCATCCGGCGGAGCTTCCACTACAGAAAGCTTCATGCCCTCCTGTAAATCCGCATCGCGGCCGGCTTCGAGGTACACCGTATCGTCACCCACGTACTTGACCTTGAATACCGTAGGCTTCTTGTTGTCCTTTTCCGGAAGGTTCGCTGGCGCAGGTGAAGGACCTTGGGGAGCTTGCGCTAGAACTGGGGCAGTCCAACCGGCACACAGCGAGCCGATCAGAAGCGCCAGCGCCGACGCGCGCGCCAAAAGGCTTCTCGAAAACAGACTTGTCTTATGGGTCCAAACTGACACGTAAATCGTTCCCCCAGTGTTGGTTTCTACCGGCTTCGCCGGTTACTTCTTGCGCTTCCCTGGACTGACCGCTTTACAGAAGCAGGCGGGGCGGCTGCTTCTGTGCATCAATTCTTGTGGCAGTTATAGCAAATCGTGGCGTTATACGTATAACCACTCTTGCCGTTGTGTTTTGCATCGGTTTGCGCCTGATTTGTGTGCGGCGAATTCCCGCTATGGCAGGCACTGATACAGGAGAACACCGCATAGTTAGTCGAGGTGATATGGCAATCAGCGCACACCGAGCCATTGTGCGGAATCCGGAAGAAGGTATGGTTGAATACCGCCCCCAGCCAGGCAGTGGTCACGTAAGTAGTGTGGCAGCTTATGCAAGTTGTCGGGTATGACGCCGCCACATGATTCGGAACCGTGGTGCCATAAGTCTGCGCGTTTGTGAAATAGGACTGATGGCAGCTATAGCAATCCGTTGCCGGGTAACCGGCAGTGTAGTTGCCGCCCAGGTGGCAGTCGGTACACGCATTGACCATCGCCCCAATCGCGCCCGTAACCGCTGTACGCGGCGGCAGCATATGCGGACCCTGCAGCGGGAACCCCGTCGTGCTGTGGTCGAACTTTCCATCCGTCCAGAGCACCGTGTCGTGACAGGTCGAGCAGAGCGAGGTCGGAAAGCCTGCCGTGATGTGGTTAGGCACATTCCCACCAAATGTTGGCGTGCTGGTCCAGGCCGTCTGGTGGCAGCCATAGCAATCCGTATTCGCCGCTGTGAACGTGTAGTTGTTGCCCACGTGGCAATCCGTGCAGGCTACCACTTTGCCCGCCGGCGCCAGTTGGTGCGAACCCGTCAAAGCCCAGCCGGTCACGGAGTGATCAAACACTACGTTCGTCCACAATGTCGGGTTGTGGCAGGTGGAGCAATTGGCCGCCGCAAAAGGCGCTCCCGCCGCTGAGTGTGTCGGATTATTGGTTTGCTGCCACGTCGTCAAATGGCATCCGGAATTCGCGCAATCCGTCGGCTGAATTGCCAGCGTCGAATAGTTCCCCAAATGGCACTGGTCGCATCCTGTAACCTTGCCGGCCGGCGCAATCTGGTGCGAATTCGTCAGCGGGAAACCGGTATTGGCGTGGTTGAATGTCGAATCCGTCCACGTCGTGGTATCGTGGCAGGATGAACAGAGCGAAGTAGGAAAGCCCGCGGTGATGTGGTTAGGCACGGCCC
>Ga0207000_1151_pt1 | contig 20318 bp, 20 predicted proteins | sample Alteio_BWMinCont_90_FD_153498 | JGI IMG/M metagenome (GOLD analysis project Ga0207000, IMG submission 153498) | Enriched cells from forest soil in Barre Woods Harvard Forest LTER site, Petersham, Massachusetts, United States -... | ecosystem: Environmental > Terrestrial > Soil > Temperate forest >...
GCTCGAGTGCGGGGCCAGGCGCGGCCACGGCTGCCGGATTGGTCGGCTTTGCTATCGGGAGTGAAACCGGCGGCAGCATTGTGAGCCCGTCTATGCGCTGCGGAATTACTGGGCTGCGGCCAACCTACGGGCGAGTGCCGCGTACCGGCGCGATGACATTGTGCTGGTCGCTCGACAAGCTTGGCCCCATGACGCGCAGCGTTGAGGACGCGATGCTGGTGTTGCAGGCCATCTCAGGGCCGGACGCCGGTGATGTTGACAGCGTCCCCAGCAAACTTGATTTCGACGCGGGCACGAGCGTTCAAGGATTACGCGTGGGATACTTTCCAGCGTGGATGAATGAGCGACCTGCAACTAGCGTAGACCGCGCCGCTCTGGATACTGTCAAGAAAGTCGGCATGGTGCCGGTTGAGGTCGCCATTCCAGATTGGCCGTATGGCTCGCTCAATCTGATCCTCTTCGCCGAAGGGGCAGCGGCCTTTGAGGAACTTGGGCTCAACGGCGGGATGAATCAACTTCGAATGCAGACGCCGGACGCATGGCCTAATATCTTTCGTGAGGCCCGGTTTCTCTCCGCCGTTGACTTTGTGCAGGCCGACCGGCTTCGCCGCAAAGTAGCAGAGGAGATGGCGCGTGTCTTCTCGCAAGTCGATCTGCTTCTGGTACCCTCGCTACGCGACGAAATGCTCACCATCACAAACTTCACCGGGCATCCGTCGCTAACGCTTCGCGCGGGTTTTGTTGAGGTATTGCGAGCGCGCAGCGATTGGGCCCCGGACCCGAGCATGCCGCTTCCATCATTTTCTCCGCCGCGCCGGGTGCCCCACGGCGTGACATTGATTGGGCGGCTCTTTGATGAAGGTACGCTGGCATGCGCGGGGCTTGCGCTGGAACGGAGCTTTGGCGTGGTGGGCGAGCGTCCGCCGGGATTCTGAGTGGAGATGTAGCATCGACCGACCGTCTCGTCATCTACTACTTTGGTGGCGTCGGAGCAGTTAGCAGGTCCACGAACATCTTGTAGAACCTCTCAGTGTCCAAGTCATCCTGTACTTCGACGGGCTGGAGCTCGACCTTGGGCTTATTCCAATCGCTCCAGGTCACCGTATCGCCGTAGCTGTAGCCTTTGTCGAGATTGACATCGATGAAGCGCGCTTCCTTTTTTGTGATTAGGCTTGGATCCAGCCAGGCGGCGGCGGCCAGTTCGTCCCATAGAAAATTGTATTCGCCGTGCAGGTGGGTGTATTGGCCGATATAGCGCGCAGCCGGAGAGTTGCCGGCCTTAACCCGGTCGATCAGTTCGGAACTCAGTCTCGTCTTTACGGAAATATCGACCGGGGTGCAGACGATCTTCTTCCACGGGGCATGCAACACAACGTGAGCCGCTTCTGGATCAAACCAGAGATTGAATTCGCGCCGCGGAGTGTCGACGAACTCAGGATCGGTGGTTTGAGGATTCATGCTGGCGCCCATGAACACCAACTCTTTGGCCATCCCCGCGAATTCAGGGTCGATCGACATGGCTAACGCAAGGTTCGTCTTTGGGCCACCTTCGTAAATCGTTATTTCGTGGGGGAATTTGTGGACCATGCGAATCAAAAAGTGGGCTGCGTCTTCGTCGGCGGGCTTGGTCGTTGGCTTGCCTTCCGGCATGTCTCCCAAGTCGTCTGGCGGATGATAGAACCGCGGCGTCCAAGCTCCCAGCCACGCTACCGATCCATAGCGTTGCTCCCAAAGTTCCGTCTCCTCTTTTCGACGCACCAGCGGGTACTCCGCTCCCGGCACGACTGGGATGTCGGTTCGTCCGATGATTTCGAGCATGCGCAAGGTGTGCGCGATTTCGGCCTTGAGCCACTGATCGCCGGTCACAATCGTGATGCCCAACACTTCGGTCTGCGGAGACTGGATCAACAACAATATCGACTGCTGGTCGGTTCCGGCGGGGCCGGCTCCATCCTGGTCGATAATGATCTTTCGCTTTTGTCCCCACGAAATGGTGCATGTCAATAGAACCGCGGTCGTTAGTAAGTATCGTTGGCGGAATGTCATCTTCACCTCAGGTAAGCCGATGGATATTATAAGTCGATTGCGGATAGTGCTTCCGGCATCTAGAATGGCGAACGCAAGATCGCATGTTATTTCACCCTCCCGATGCGTGATTATTCCATGGGCCGATTCCGCATAAGCGTATGCCAGCCCGAACGCGATGGAAATCGTCATAAAAGTTGCGCGCTGGCGGTCATCGCGTGTCTCGCTGTATTTCTGATTCGTGAACAACCAGTTCAGGCGCAGTCGCAGGATCAAGCGGGATCCGCTATCTTGCAGGGATCTGTGCTGGATTCAAGCGGCCGCCCAATCCCGGCTGCTGCGGTTTACCTGCAGAAGGATGGGGTGCAAACTCTGACTTCCCGCACGGATTCTGAGGGTAGGTACAGATTTTCTGCGCTTGGCGATGGCGTTTATAAGCTACGCGCAGAGATGGCGGGGTATGTCGTCGCGACCTTCGGCCCCTGCGCACTCGGGCCGAAAGAGACGAAGAGGGTTGATCTGACCCTTGAGCGTTCGACAGTTTCCACGCCGCAGAACGGTTCACCGGGAACATCCTCGGGAACCTCTGAAGCGGAAAAGCCACAGTATTTCGATGAGCCCCAGTTCACGGTTGCGGGGGTCACAGAGGCCATGAATCCCGGCGGGCACGGTTCCAACGCCGCTCTACAGACCACGGAAGCGCTGGCCAAGGAAACCGCTTCGCTGGGCGTCCCGGCGGTGAAATCGGAATCCGACAGCTTCAGAATGTCCGCGCCTTCGTTAAGCACTCCAGGGGAGGAGTCTCTGCGCCTGCAGGCTGAGCACGAACCTGGAAACTTCGAGGTGAATTACCAGCTCGGAAAAATACTGGTCGACGAACGAAAGGCCCAGGAAGCGCTTCTGTATCTCGAACGAGCTTCTCAGCTCAATCCCGTCGACTACGAAAACGCTTACGAACTCGCGCTGGCTCATGCCGACGCAGGTCAATACGAACGAGCTCAGGCGGAGGCTCGAACGCTGCTGGCCAAGCAAAACGAATCCGTGCCGCAGCAAGCCGAACTTCATCATTTGCTGGGCAACATCGAGGAGAGATTGGGTAACCCTCTCGAGGCGGTCCACGAGTACCAGCGAGCCGCTGAACTGGATCCAAGCGAGCCCAACCTCTTTGACTGGGGAGCCGATCTGCTGATCCATCGCGCGTTCGAGCCGGCCATCGATGTTTTTGTCCAGGGGAATCGTTTGTTCCCGCGTTCCTCGCGAATGCTTGCCGGGCTCGGGGTTGCCTGGTACGCTCGCGGTGATTACGGCCAGGCTGCCCGGAGTCTCTGCGAGGCGTCCGACCTAAATCCCGAGGACCCTAACCCCTATTTGTTTCTGGGCAAAATGCAAACCGTCGACTCCATGCAGTCAGACTGTGCCGTAGAGAGGCTGGGACGATTTCTGAAGCTCCAACCTGAAAATGCAATGGCAAACTATTATTACGCGCTTACTCTTTCGAGCCAGGAGGCGGACGTCAACAAGTTGGCGCAAGCGCAGTCTTTGCTGGAGAAAGCCGTGCGCCTCGATCCCAAGCTCGCTGCCGCCTACCTGCAACTCGGTGTTGTCTATTCCCAGCAGGGCGCGACTTCCAAGGCAACCTCTGCCTATCAAGAAGCGATCGAAGCCAATCCCCAATTGGCGGAGGCACATTATCGCCTCGGGCAGCTCTACAGCCATGCCGGAGAAAAGTTGAAAGCGCAAGCCGAGCTGCAAATCTACGAGCAGCTGTCAAAGAAAACGGCCGAGGAAAGCGAACGCGAGCGGAGGGAAATCCAGCAGTTTGTGTACACGCTCAGGCAGCAGAACTCTGCTGCGCAGCCGTAACAGTGAGGACCAGCCCTTGCTATGGCGTCTTGGAATCTGTGAGTGCGCGCTGCAAAGTACTGCTTTACGGCGACGGCCACCGAATCGCTCAATGACAGTTCGACGGGGCCGGTTGACCGGCGAAGCGCGCTTCGATCCATGTGATCTGATCCCTTGCCGAGTCGCCAATTACGCGCCCAGGGTCGAGATCGGTATATCTTTCCCACTGAACCCGGTCACCTTGTTTGCACATACGAGCAATCACTGGTGCGGTCACGGTTACGGGAACTGCTCGATCGGCGTTGGCGTTGATCACCAGGATCGCGCCACGTGCGCGAGTCTGACCGAGGCTGTTTCTCACGAGATATTGTTTAACAAATTCATTGTTCTCCCACACCGGTTTCAGGATTTCAGCTGGCGGAAGCTGCCCCATCGCTGGTGCCTCTCCGCAGTTCTGGTCCATCTGCTGATAAAGTGCGCGCCCTTTTTCGGTCAGCATGTCGGTCACTTGAAACTTCGTATACACCGTCTTAACGCCATAAGCCAGCAACGCGAACATGCTACTGGAAGGCTCCTGCGATTTCTTTACGTATAGATCCTTTGCGTCTGCCAGGCCGGAAATCGCGATACTGCCAAGGTATCCCGCATCACGAATCTCGCTCTGTTTCTCGGCGACCGCAACCGCCGCTAAACTTCCATCGTCCTCTCCCATGACAATCCACTTTGTCCCCAGCTGTGGCACGGCGGCGCGGGCAGCAGAGATTGAGCCGATCACGTCGGTCGCATTGGATTCAGCGTCCAGGAACGCGTTCCGGAAATTGCTTCCCAGCCCCGCGTAATCGGTGGCAACTACAGCGTATCCGAGATTTACATACATGGAGAGGAACGGTCCGTGACCTAAATTTCTCATCAGCGAGGGGGCGCACGAGCGACCCACACCGTCGGCCTCGTGTGCCCACGCAATGACCGGCCAACCGCCAGCAGGAGGCTTTCGCTCGCTGGGAGTAAGGACCACTCCCGATGTCGCCACATCCTCCCCGGTGGCAGAACGCGAGTGATAGAGAATCCGAACAGCAGACACCTCAGGGGGCAGTTCGTATTCCTCGAATGGTTCCGAGCGGATCAGTTCTCCCGGTTTACCAACGGGCAATGGATGGGGAGTGTCGTAGAAGCTCGTCAGGGGCAGCGTGCGTAAGGTCTGCGATCGCTTAGCTGGAGCTTGCGCGATAACGGGTTTGCCCGCGAACAGGATAGCGATCGTTATGGCTAAAGCTATTCGGAGAGACCTGTGACCGGGAGGCGTAAAACCTGCGAGAGATGATTTCCAAGACACAAGTGAAAAACCACAGCGCTGCCCGAAACTTACGGCTTCCAGAACACCATAATCCCGAGAACCACCGGAAGATACAGAACCGACGCATGAAGGACGCGACTTGCCAGCACTTTTGAGCCTGACGCCGTCAGTTTGCCCACGTGGTAAAAGAGGAACGCCCCGGCCAGGGACATGCCAGCCCAATACCATACGCCAGCGCGATCCACCAAGGGCAGCATGGTTGCGAGCACGAGGATCACGGTGAACCCTGCAATCTCAGCGCGAGTGAAACGAGAGTCGAGATCAAAGTCGGGCAGCATCTTATAACCGGCGCGCGTGTAGTCGTCACGGTACATCAACGCAATCGCCAGAAAATGTGGGAACTGCCACAGGAAGAGAATCGAGAAAAGGTACCAGGCCTGCCTGTCGATGGTGGCGGACGCCCCAGCCCATCCGATCAGAGTCGGCATGGCCCCTGGGAACGCTCCTAGTAGCGTGCACAGAGGCGTCTTCCTCTTCAACGGCGTATAGATCAGGAGATATGAGAGCAGCGTTGAGACTGCGAGAAACGCCGATAACGGGTTGACTGTAATCGCCAGGTACAGGCCTCCAGCAACGCTCAACAAAATGCCAAACAGCAATGCCTCGCGTGAGCTAATTCGTCCCGAAGGCAGCGGGCGGTTGGCAGTGCGGCGCATTTGACCGTCCCAGACCCGTTCCATCCATTGATTGATAGTTGCGGTTCCGCTCGCAACGAGAAGAGTACCGATCAGCGTGTTCACCAAACCTGCGATCCTGAATGGTCCACGAGAAGCCAGGTAATATCCGGCCGAGGTGGTCATCAGAATAAGCAGGTTTACTTCGGGCTTGGTCAGCGTGTAGTAATCCCGGAGCTTGGAAGTTAGCGCCTGCGGAGAGATGGAATTTGCCATTAGATTTGTGGTCGCCATTTTACCAGTCTTCTACCGCGGACTCATTGCGCTTAAAACGATTGTTCCTTCGACGAACAATGAAAATCATACCAATGGATCCCAGTGTGGGAGGAATCACCATGACCAAAATGCCGCTGCGTAAAGCCTCGATCATCCTGGCCCCGGCGGAAGACGCCTGAGTATAGCAAAGCGCACAGTTTTGGGAAAAGGCCGGCAGGGGCACCAGCAGCACGATGAGTGCCGCGAGCACAATGCCCATGAGCCGGATTGAACTTTGAGACTTCATGATCCTTCGCGCGAAGACTGCACTTGCGTTCGTTAATACTTTGTATAGTTGGACCAAGGCGCACCCAGCAACACGCGGAAGCTGTCCGTCCACCCATATTGCATCGCCAGGAGCACGAAGACCGTAAAGATCACGACAAACCACAGAAGGCCGTGATTGTCAGACAGGTGCATGAAAAACAAAAGCGCCAGTGTGGCCTCGACGACCGCCAGAAACAGCATCCGTCCGAACATCTGCGGAGCCGTGATATTGGAATATGCGATCACAAATTGCAGAGCTGCGATGGCAAGAATGAAAATATACACCACCACATACCTGCCGGTGACACTTTTGTGTGTTTCGGCCATAGCCATGGTTTTGCTCCTGCTCCGTGTTAGTGCGAAAGGTTCAACAGGTAGACCAGCGGCACGACGAACATCCAAACCAGGTCGACGAAGTGCCAGTAAAGACCAGTGACTTCCAGATCGTCAGCGTTGTAACGGCCGCCCTGGTAGCGGATGGCAACCGCTACGAGCGCAATCACTCCACCGGTGACGTGCAAAAGATGCAAGCCTGTAATGCTGAAAAACGCGGCGCCAAACAAGCCAGTGCCCCACGGATTTTTGAGCAGGGTCATGCCTTCATCAATCAGGCCCATCCACTCCCGAATGTGCAATAACGCGAATAGAGCGCCGAGCGCGGCTGTGATCAGCATCCAGCGGAAAGCTTTGGCTTTGTCTCCTGCTTTGCCCGCGTCCATGGCAAAAAGCATGGTGAGGCTGCTGGTCACGAGAATAAAGGTCATGATGGCCACGTTGGTGATGCTGTGGAATGGTCTTGGCCAATCAGGAGTAGCGTTGCGGATGAATCCGTAGGCGACCAGACATCCGGCAAAAGTCGCGGTGTCCGCGATAATGAACAGCCACATCGCCATCTTTTTCGCGGGAACCGAAAACGCAGGTTTTTCCATCAGTGCTGCGTGTCCTCCCATGGTATCGGCGTGGCTCACGGTGCCTCCTCTTGTTGTCAAGTTTGCTAAAGCTTGATCCACAGCAAGAACATTAGATACACCCACAACGCACCCATGAAATGCCAGTAGTGCGAAGTGGCGTCCAGCGTGCTCTTTCGCAGGATCGACCGATTGAATCTGCGAATGACGCGGGTCAAGCCGCCCAACCCGCCGAGCACATGCAGCGCATGTGCTGCGGTTAGCACGTAGAAGAATGAACTGCTGGGATTGGTCGCCAAAAACAGGCCTTCCGCTCTTAGTTGCAGCCAAGCCGCGTATTGGCCTGCCACAAACAATAGACCCAAAAACAACGTGACGTATAACCAGCGTGCCGGATGCGCAATCCCGGCCTTTCGCCCACTCATGTAGCCGCCTACCTGTCGGCGACCCACTTCCAGCGTGAAGCTGCTGGCCAGGAGCAGCAAAGTATTAAAGTAAAGAATTCGGGGGAGGCTGAGATGGCGCCAATCGAGCGACGATCCTTGGCGAACGATTAGGGCGCTGGTGAAAGCCGCGAAGCTCATCGTGATGGATGCCAGCACCACCCAGATTCCGGTCGAAGACGGGGGAGGCGCGTAGTCTTTGACTGCGCGGAAATCGCCATCGGCCGGAACCAGAGTTCCCCGGCCACCATTGCCGGAATCGCTGATCACCTGCGACGGATTACGCTGTTCCTCGATTTTTGGCAGATCGTGAACCGTGGTCGCCATAAACTACAAAACTCCTTCTTATCTGGCAGCTGTGTCCGACTATGCCTCGTCGTTTGCCGAGTTCACCTTTTCAGGAGAAGTCTGCATTACGTAGTCGCCAGTGGAACCCTGCACGCCGTACTGGTAGGGATCGTGGAAAACCTCCGGCAGTTTGTCGCCAAAGTTGTTGTGCGGCGGCGGCGTCGTGGGCGTGCTCCATTCCAGCGACGTTGCCTCCCAGGGGTTGTCGGTTGCAGGTTTTCCCCAGAAGCGGCTATGAAACAGGTTGTAGAGGAATATCAGCTGGGCCAATCCGGTCAGCAGTGCAGCGATGGTGATAAAGCGATGTACCGGGATCAGCGGTTGCAAATAGTCGTCCACGAACGCCTGGTAGCGGCGGACGTTGCCCGCGATTCCCAGATAGTGGAATGGCATGAAGATGCAGTAAGCGCCGACAAAGGTAAGCCAGAAGTGAACCCTCCCCAGAGTCTCGTCCATCATGCGCCCGAACATCTTCGGGAACCAGAAATACGTTCCGGCGAAAATTCCGAAGATGGCTGCGACTGCCATTACCAAGTGAAAGTGTCCGACTACGAAGTAGGTGGCGTGGAGCATGATGTCGATCGAGGGTTGCGCGAGGAAAAAGCCGCTCACGCCGCCACTGATAAACATCGAGACAAAGCCTAAAGCAAACAGCGAAGCGGTGTTAATGCGCAACTTCGATCCGTAGATACTACCCATCCAGATCAAAACGACGATCGTGGAAGGGATCGTAATGATCAAGGTGGGAAATGAGAATGCCAGCGACGAAACCGGATTCATACCGCTGACAAACATATGGTGTCCATAGACCATATAGCTGAGCACGGCAAGAGATCCCATGGCATAGACCAGAACCCGGTGACTGAGCATGGGTCGTCGCATGTTGGTGATCAGAACATGTGACACGATGCCCATACCGGGGACGATCGCGATATAGACCTCGGGATGCCCGAAGAACCAGAAAAGATGCTGCCAGAGTAGCGTCGATCCGCCGGAGTGGGGCTGCAATTGATCGTTGAGCACGAGGCCCGAGGGGACGAAGAAACTGGTCCCGGCGAGGTGATCCAATATCAGCAGGATGCACGCGGGCATCAGCACCGCGAAGGCAGTCAGGCCCATCACCGAGGTGATGAACCAGGCCCATGCGCTAAGCGGCAAGCGCCACATGCTCATGCCCTTTGTCCGCATATCGAGGGTGGTCGTAATGAAGTTCAGCGAACCCAGCAACTGGCCGACGCAGAAGAGTGCGATGGATATCGCCCAAAGAACCACACCTGTACCTTGACCGGGGCCGGAGGCCGATCCGATAGCGCTGAGCGGAGCATACTGCGTCCAGCCGCCCAGGGTTGGTCCGTCGCTCACAAAGAACGATGACACCAGAACCAGGAAACCCGAAAACGTGACCCAGAACGACATCATGTTGAAGTGCGGAAACGGCATATCCTCCGCGCCTACCTGGATGGGCAGAAAATAATTGCCGAAGGCTGCGAAAGGCGCCGTAGTCAACACAAAGAAGACCATGATGGTTGCGTGCATGGTCATGAGCTGGAGGTAATATTCCGGCGTCATTACGTTGCCGGGCGCCCCGTTGGCGGAGAGCAAATGCAGGCCGGGTATCGGATAATTCGTCCAAGCTAAGTGGATGCGCATCAGCCAGGAGAGAACCATTCCGATCAGCACGGCCGCAAGGGCCATGCCGTAATACTGCTTGCCGATCACTTTGTGGTCGAGACTGAAAACGTGCTTACTGATGAAACTGGTCGGCGCGTGGTGTTCCGCCGCGTGTGCAGACATATCGTGCATGTGCTCACCTCGAAAGAGATGTCTCGTCCACTTGAATATTCGTAGACGGAATCACTGCAATGCCGCTTCTTTCTTCAGCCAATTGTCGAAGTCATCCTGGGACATCACTTCGAGATATGCCTTCATGTTGTAATGCCCCAACCCGCACAGCTGGGTGCAGACAATTTCGTACTTTCCGATCTGGGTCGCGGTGAAATGGAGCGTTAGATCCAACCCAGGGACGAAGTCCTGCTGCACCCGCAATGCCGGAACGTAAAACGAGTGCCCGACATCCTTCGCGTGCATGAGCAGATGAATCTCCTTGTTCACGGGAATCGCCATTTCCGCAGTGACGATGTCATCTTTGGAATCCGCATCGTGCGTGGTGTCCAGGCCAAAGAAGTTTTCGTTGGCTTCGCTGATCATGTCGGGGTGCAGTGGGCCGAAGGTTCCGTCGGGGCCGGGATAGCGAAAGTAGAACGCAAATTGTCCGGCTTGCACTTGGATTGGGATGGCGTTCGCCGACGGGGGAGTGAGATAGACAGTGGCCCACGCCTTGACTCCGAACACACCCAAGGCTAAAACTTCAGTTCCCACGAGTAGGAACGCCGCCCAAACCATAGCCTTGGCGCCGCCGGGGAAGGTTTTGATCTTGTCGCCAGGACGCGAGTTGGAAAACTTCCAGATGAACAGAGCCAAGAGAATTTGCGAAGCCAGGAAGGAGATTCCAGCCTCAGCCATGGTCTCTGACATCTGTTCGTCAATCATCCCGCCGTGGGTTGAAATGTCGGCTGGCGGGTCCCACGTATGACGCACGATGGGAATCGCGGAAACAATTGCAATAACAATGATCGTCACTGCAAAAAATTTTGCCATATCGCCTCGCCTCTGGCCGGCTGCCTACCGGCCCCAACGGCTTATTGGAAAGCAACAACCACATTCAGCGGTTGTCCTTGATAGCTCCGGCCCGCGTCATCCTAAACGGACAATCTGAAAGCTACGTGAACTGTTCATGAATAATTGTTCATCTACTACAAAGCTGGGCCTGTTTCTGACAGCCGGACTTTGACGGGACTCATTTCGCCGCGAAGGTGAAATCCGCAGTTGCGGGCTTGCCGCCGGCCACAGTAACTTTCGAAGTCTGAGTTCCCAAGTCCTCTTGCCAAGCCGTTACCGTGTAGCTGCCCGCGGGGACGCCATGAATTGTGTAAGAGCCATTTTTGTCGGAGGTGGCGTAGGGCCCTTTTACAACCGCGAAATAGCCGTGCATCCAAGGGTGAATGTTGCATTTCACCGAAATCATTTCCGTTGCCTTCCAGCTCGTTATGATAGGCGGCGCTCCCGGCGGTTGGGATTTGTTCCAGGGAATATTGCCCGTCATCGGGTTGGGCAGCGGGTGGATATTGTGGGTGGTTTGATCGCTGGTGGTGACTTGGAATTTCTGGTCAGCATCCATGGCCAGAACGTGCGGAATGTATTGGCAGCCTTTTTGATCAAAAGTCGGCTGGTCGGAAGGCACTGCGCTGGCCTCATTGCCGGTCAGTCCTTCGGAGATATAGAGAACGACGTTTTGCAGACCATTGCCCGACCCAACCACCACGTTCTCGAGCATAACCGGCGTGTCATGCTGCTTCACGCAGTACGGGTCTTTCGACATATCAATGCCCCTCATGTGAGGAGCCGTGCCGCTGAGCTTCACGGTTCCGGTAATTGAACCTTCTGCGGCTGCGCTGACCGTATGGTTCAGGCCCAGCATTCCAAGGCCTACAAGTACTAGCGCCGATAGTATTGCTGCGAACTTCGAAGCGTATTGTTTTTTCATCGACTTTCTCCTGAGTACGAATTGTGCTTGGTCTGAGATTACTGTGCAGCCACCGGCTTCAAGCCCAATTGCCTGGCGATTTGTTTTTCCTTTGCGTTAAACGCGTTGTGGGGCTGCAGCGTACGCAGATAAAACACTAGGTTCCACGCCTCATCCGGCTTGATGTTGTCGACAAACGACGGCATGGGTGTGCCGTCCAGCCCGGTCATGAAGATTTTGTAGATATCGCGATCGGTGTTGCCGCACTTGGGCCGAGATCCGTCGGTGAAGTTGTAGGGCCAGATCGGCGCCCCAAGATCGTCAGTAAGCGTCGATGCGGAAGGACCGTTTGCCATGCCCTGCACACCGTGGCACTTCCAACATTGCACTCTTCCAAAAACTTCTTGTCCCGCTTTAACACGTTCCGGCGTGATCTCCGGTTCGGACGGAATCTGGATCGGCGTTCCCGGCTTCTCTTTCTGCCAGCGGGGAGAGAAGTGCTTGATCCATGCCACAAGATCCGCGCGCTCGTCTTTGGTGAACGTGTTCCAGATGGGCATACTCGACCGGTCCAAACCACGGGCGATGGTGTCAAAAAGATCTTCATCCGTGGGCAAGGTACCAGTCGGCGTAGAGCGGCACTTGAATATCCCTAATTGAAAATTGCGTGGTTTGGGCCACATGGGAGGCTCAAGCCACTGTGCAACTTCGCCGTTGCCGTCACCGAGGTCTCCGTGGCACCCAACGCAGTATCTACGATAAAGTGGGGCTGCAGCCTTGGCATTTCCGGTGATATTGCCGACGTGGCTGGTCGAGGTCGGCAAATTCAGCCACTCTTGCAACTGAACCGTCGAAACCTGGGCGCTCGCGGGCAGCAAAAACGCCAGGATGGCGACCGCGCTCATCAACAACGAATACTGTAAGAACGATTTCGTACGCATTGCTGGTCCTCTCCTAGAAGTCGAAGTCAAAGCCGATCAACAATTCGCTTACGTTCAAATTTTGTCCCGGTTGTGGGCCGGTCCCGTCCTGATGCATCCAGTTGTATTCGTTGTGCCAGGCGAAGCCCGCCCGGCTGGTCATAAACGGGTTATAGCGATAGCCGATGGTGTAGCTGGTGATGTTTCCGAGATTTGACGCATTCGTCGTATTTGCCTGTTGCGACATGCGTTCCAACTCGAACCGGCCTATGAAGATTAACTGGGGACTGTAAACGTAGTGAGCTTCGAAAGTTGCGCCATTCCAGCTGGGCGCCCGCGCTGTCGCAGGCAGAACTGTGCCCGGAGTTGCGTTCGGAAGGTCGTTGGCGGGCGTCCCATCGTTCGGGTCCGTTGCATTGCCAAAACCCTGTCCGAACCACACGTTGTCCGTGCCATGTTGCGTCACCACTTGCAGATCAAAGTGGGGACCGAGGTAGAACTGTCCGACGAAGCCGATGCGATTGAATCCTTTGTTGCCAAGTCCGGAACCAGGAATGGGCACACCGGCAGAAGTCCGATACGTGATCGCCGCCTCCCCGAGCATGTCGTAAAATCCGATACGCTCGACTCCGAGCTTGCCCGCATCAAAAGCCTGGCTCGCGGTGAAGAATCCGCTATAGGAGTTGGCTCCGGTGACCAAGCCAACGTTTCCGTCACTCGAGCTGAGAAGAGCCGCGGAAACCCGTGTGCGGTCGTCGGCTGAGTGTCCCATATACTCCAAGCCAAGTTGGTTATCGCCAATCTGCCCGAAGATGTTGTTATCGCCCTGAGGAATGAAGTGATAGGTCTGATAAATTCCGCCATTGGCGGTCAGGGTCAAGATGCGCTTTTCGGACAGGAGGTTGTCGAGTTCGAACTTGCCCAACTTAACGTTGAGCCAGGAGCTGCCGAATAAGTTGTCGAAGCGGCCCATGACCGTCTCGAAGTGAAAACTGCCAGTGTTGTCGGATGAAGGCAACACGTAGAAGGAGATATTCTTTTCCAAGGTGCCGCCAGTATGGAAGTCGAGTCCGCTGAGGTCGAAACCCGAACTTTCGACTCTCGCTTCGGCATTGTTCGTCCCGCCTCCTTCGTCGACCGCCACCCTGCCGGTGCTGAACCGGTGCCAGATCGGCGTAATGCGGAAGGTCACCGGCCAGTACGAGGGGTTTTGCCAGATCGGAGCATCCCGATCATTCATCAGCTGATAGCCGTTGTCTTTAAACTTCTGCCCGAAGTAATTCAGCATCGGCCAGGATTCATGGCACGCCGAACAGCGAAGGCCATATTTTCGGGCGAAGGCAGGTAACGCATGAGCATCTGGCAAGCAGCCAAGAACAAGAAACAGCGACAGTAGGCAACCCGCAAGACTTCTCCGGGACGAGATCATCCAGCCCTCCTAAATACGAATTCACAAAGGCAAAACTATTGGCGAAATTATGAACGGCACACTCTCACGTGTTGAGCATGCCCTCCGGATTCACCAAGACGCCATCTCTAAGAGTTTCGCTGAAAACGTTGATTTTGGAGCAAGCCTCACGACAGGAAGCGCACAGACTCCGCGGCATTCCAAGAAAGACACGTACAGCAGGAGCGGTCATCTGGTCCTCTGTCACGAAGTCTAATTCAAAACTGCGACAACTACCTGTTAAGTGCGCGTGGACGCACTAATTATCATGTTCGTTAGATCAGTGTCAAGAAAAAACAAGAAAACCAATTCTCGGAATCGGAAAAACCGATCAGATGGCCGAGGAAATTGCAGGGTTACTCACAAGAATCTTGGCCACCGCGACCGCCATTTTCTTCGCGCCGGGACGATCCTGCCCGAGCAGTACAGGCCGCACAAAGCCAAACACAAGGCCGAGCATTCCGATGGCCTGCGTAAAAGCCTCGATAACGTCTTGCGGCAATGTAACGCAACTTTCGAAAGGTTTCAGTCGCTCTGCGATCGCCTTGGCGCGCACCGAGATGAGCGCCTTGTTCATCACACTGCCCACCGATGGATCAACAATCGCGCGAGGAATGAATACGCGGAGAAAATCACGGCTCTCCCACATGCGCTCGACTTCGCGTTCGACTAATTGCAGAAATTCATCCGCGAAGTTCGAGGCGGGTCGCAGTTGATGGCTAAAATCCAGCGCCTCTTTGGAGATGCGATGTTCAATCATGGCCGTGAGCAGGCCAGCTTTGCCCTTGAAATAACGGTGGATGAGCCCTTCCGCGCAGCCGGCCGCAGCGGCGATTTCGCGAGTGGTCGTGACCTCGTAACCCTTGGACGCGAACAATCCCAGAGCGGCCTGAATGAGTGCCTGCTTCTTAGCGGCCCGGTTGCGCGCGCGCCTCGGGTTCGTTCCGTTCCCGTTCTGGTGGTGTTCAGATAAGCCGAGCTTAGCCCGACCCGCGGCCTGCCCCTTGCGCGTGGTTATTCTGTGCATACCCTTCAGCTTGAAGCCAATCGCAAGAGACAGTACCATTCCTGTCTCGCCCGAATGTGATAACTTCGTCTATATTTTGTAAAAAGATTGTCAGCAATTTGTCACGAGACCGCGTTCGCTTGGAACGTGAAATTCGAAAAGTTGACAGCTGGCCTCGGTCAAGAGTAAGAGCTAGAAACTGCAATCGCGGCCGTGTCAGTCGATTTTCGAAAGATCCAGGACCCTGGGCCAGCAGTTGGAGTGCATGAGGAATATCGATAAAAGGGCGGGAACACTCAATTCCATTCGCGCCAAGGGATACCTACTCGTTGAAATTTGCTCTGCTGCCCATAGTTGCAGGGTCGCGCGGGCTCTTCTTCTCGTTATCGGCTTGGCCTCGGTAGTGGCGGCTCCGCTTTCTGCACGCGGACGTAAGAAGCACGAAGATTTTGGTCTGGGTTTCTCCACGGAAATCGCGGCTCCAGAGAATGAAGTGCTGCAGGCGGTCGAGACCGTTGTCGATGACGGAATCATCCAGGGCAGCTTTGAATACAACAAAGACAAATATATCGAGAAGGCCAACGCGGTCGGGTCTTCGTCCTTGTTCCCCGAATGGAAAGATCCGGGCACTGTCTTTTACAAGGTCCGCACCCAGGTGTTGGCGCCGGCGAATTTTGAGGAGACCAGGGACGAAGGAACGCTTGCGGTGCGCTATGTGGTGCAGAGCCGGGATGCACACCGAACGATTTTGCGCATCGATGCAGTCTTTGTCGAAGACTTCCGCCGTACCCCGCACGCTTCGGATGGCAGCGTTGAAAGTGCCGAGTTCAAAGACATTCAGGATCACGTCGACGCCCTCGAATTACAGAAAACTGAGGCCCAGCAAAGCGAAAAACACCGGCAAGAAGAACTGGCCCGGCAGGCGCTCGAACGTAGGAGTGAAGAAGATGAAGCTGTGGCCCTCGCTGCCGCCCAAAGCTCTGTCCAAGCTCTGGAAAAGCACGTGGAGGATCTCCGTCGCCAGGCGGAACGGGTCATCAGGGCTCCCGGCGCTCAACTTAAGTCCGCTCCCTTCCACACGGCTTCGAACTTGAAGTCTCTCGATGCGGGTACCGAAGTTGTGATCGTCGTTGCCACTCCTTATTGGTACGGCATTGAAACCGAAGAAGGGCAGCACGGTTGGATTCACCGCGACCAATTGGAGCCGCTGCCGTGAGGCCACTCCATGTGAGGGTAGCGTCGACTCTTCTCATCTTCTGCGCTGCGATTCCAATCGCATGGACCCAGCCCAACGATGCTCAGAGCCCCCCGTACGAGCGCAAGTTTGCCCAATCGAAAGCAGTGGTGGAGAAAGCTATTAAGCAGTTGCAGGCTACGGCATCCGGTCGCCTGCCGGTATTGGATGGCTTCACGCGTCCGGGTGACCTTCCTTTAGATCGCTTCCAGCGTGGCTATTATCAGTGCGAGACCGAAGTCAGTTCCACCTCCACTGGAGGAGCGCTGGTCCGGGTCAGCACCAAGATTACCGCGTGGTATGCAGATCCTGCTTCGTCGAATTCCGGATACCAGGTGCTGACTTCCAACGGTCGATTGGAAAACGATTTTCTGGATCGCCTTTCGGATGCGCTCCACGGTCCGCCCTCATCAGCGGTTGGCGCTGCTCCCGTGGTCTCGGCCCCTTCGCGGACTACGGTCGCGGCCTCCAAAACTAAGGACGCTCCCGACGCACCAACGCCTGTGGCCTCGGCCCCGATGGCGAGCGATGCATTGCCGGCAGCTCCGATGGCAAGCTCGAAGCCTCCCACCGCCTCCGCGAGTTCGGCCTTCAAACCGTCAAATAGTGCCGACCCAGATCTGGCTACGCAGAAGGCGGTCGCTGACAAACACATGGAAGAGCTCACCAAAGAAGCGAAGGGACTAGAAGAGATTCTCCGCAACCAGTCTCGCCCCAAGAATCTGGTTGCAGTTAAGAAATCGGACACCCCGGTTCTGGTGAGTCCGGTCGAAGGCGCCAAGGTCTTGTTTCTTGCCACGGCAGAAGATGAATTCGAGATTCTCGACCTGAACGCAAACTGGGTTCACGTGCGAATCTCGGGCCTTTCTCGGGGATGGATTCGTCGCTCGGCCCTTGAGGTGCCGGATAGTTTCACTCCCTATACGAAGGTAGAAAATTCGCCGCCCGCCGCCGCGAGCGCTGAACCATTTCAGGTCAAGAACGAAGAGATCGCATCCTTCCCTGGGACTTGGGATCCGCTTCGAGGACAAACCGTGAAGATTGTGACCGTGCAACGCGCAAACGGAAGCGCAACGAATACCAGTTCGCAAGTAAAGTTGGATTTCACAAAATCCATGTTCCTGAAGGAATACGGCGAACTTTCGCAAGCATCAACCAGCACGGCTGGAGTGGTCGTGATTTTCGATTCCGAAGATGGAGGCATGGCAGCAGCGACGTTGCCTGCGCTCCGGGAATGGAAAGCTGGAACGCTTTCGGATCAAGCTTTCTGGCGGCGCTGCTTTTTCGATCCGCCAGAGACGTTTACTTCTCCGACCGGTCAATAGTCAATCAGCGTTTCCAAAGTTTGTGACCTCATCGGCCGCTTGATTTTTTCAAATCACAGATCGTGGCAACGAATCGTTGCGCAAGTTTTTGCGAGTCATACGCAGACTTTTTCGCTATGCGATTGAAATCCCGCGCTGGAGAAGGATTCTGCTTGACACTGACATTGGCGAGTGCAAAAATTCGTCCACTTTTCACTGTTGTTTTTTCTCACATCTGCACAAGAGACTTGCATATCGTGCGCAGAAAGTTGCAACTCATCATCTGAAATGACGTGCCAGCCGCGGATTCTCCTTGACATGGTCCTTTGGGTATGTAAGATTTCTCCCGCTTTCAGCTCTCAACTTTTTGTCGTCTTCTGCAAGTTGGGCAGCTGATTCCAGCCACGGGGTAGGACCCGGACTTTTGCCGACCATCGACACCGGGGAGATTCCAGTGGAATTGCTGCAGCAGGAGGCAGTGCAAAACGCCACGGATTCGAACCAGGGTTTCAAGTAAGCCTGATCTGAACCAACAAAAAAACTGGAGGAGATAAATGGTTAAGTCACCACTCGCACGCGTACTACTTTGCTTGGCCGTGTTGGCGCTCATCGCCGTCACCGCGCTGGCATTGGGGACCAAGCAGAACTTCGTTACAATCGACGGCGGCAGAAAAGCGATCGCGACCAAAGGGCCGTCCGTGGTCACGCCGGAGGACCCGATGTCGGACGCGGGTCTGACGACAATTGCAGGCAACCTCAGCATCTACCAGTATGGCAGGTTTTTCTGCTGCTTTGGCAATACCATCTCTGGCGGCGGATCGGACTTTCTCAGTACCCAATTCTGGGAAGCCATTCCGTTCACACCGACGGCCGATGCCACTGTAACCCGCGTAAGAGCCTCGGTTGGCACATTTGGCGGGTCAGACACCGGTGGAATTCAGATTCAAATCCTTGCTGACAACAATAACTCGCCTGGAGATCCTATCAAGACGTTCAGTATCGCAACTGAGCCTACTTATGGATCTTGCTGCGTAACGGACGTAGGCTTCGACAAGGCTGGCATTCCCGTCAAGGCCGGTACGCAATATTGGCTTGCCATTACCACTGGCAAAAAGCAAACTACCTTCGCCGGTGGCTGGGCTTTCAACAGCACTGACATGAGATCGCACGAGATCGCAAGCTATTGCTCACCAACAGACACATACTGCAGCAACGGCGGAGTGTGGAACGTCGGTCAGAGCGGCGATCCGGTACCCGGCTACGCCGTTTTAGGAAACTGAGACAGTATCAAAACTGCTTCGGTTTGGAATTAGAGTCGTGAACCGCGAACCGCCGACGCCAGGCCTTTAGGAAGGGCCTGGCGTCAGTGCTTTTTTGTCCGCACTGAAGTTTACCACCGGCCGCGTTCTCGACTCGGAAGCGTCGCGAGTGTGAACCCTTAGTATTGCCCACCAACGTGTGCTTCCGCTTATTCGGCCAAGGCAATCACCGCGCTCCGGTACTTTGACCCGGAGCCGACTCAATTGTCGCGATCAGGCCGCTCGGTTGGTCCGAAGTGTGCAACCCGCACTCTGTCTTGTTGAAACCGGACCAACGGCCCGCTCGCGCATCTTCCCCGGGTTGTACGCTTCTCGTGCAATGCGTGCAGCCAATACTGGGATAGCCTCGATCATGCAGAGCGTTGTAAGGAAGATCGTGATCATGGATGTAGCGCCACACTTTTCCGGTGGTCCAATCGGCAAGTGGGTTGATTTTTACTAGGTGAAATTTCGCGTCCCACTCGATCTTGAGCGCGCTGGCGCGGGCCGGGGTCTGCTCGCGACGGATGCTGGTAACCCACGCTCGCAACTCCGACAGCTTCTTGCGCAACGGTTCGACCTTTCTGAGATTGCAGCAGGCATCCGGATCGCGGCCCCAAAGCGCGGGACCATATAAACGTTCCTGATCTTCGGGTGTGAGCGTCGACTTGAGTCTCTCAACTCTGATCCCGTAACGCTTTTCAATTTGCTCCATCAGGCGATAGGTCTCGGGGAACAAAAAATCAGTGTCGAGGGTGAAGATGCGGAAAGAGGGCTGCACTCTGGCGGCGATGTCGATGAGGACCACTCCCTCAGGACCAAAGCCGGATGCAATTTCGACGTAGCCACCGAAGGTGACGAACGCCCAGCGCAACAAATCTTCGGGACTCCACTGCTCGACTAATTGACGAATTCTCTCCACTCCCTCTTTCATGCTCCCCGCTCCTCATCTCCGTGTGCCGTGCCCGAACTGCGTGAATATTCTGAATCCGTGTGCATCACCAAAGAGGGTTCGCTCGAAGGCCAACAGGCTTCGACCTGTTCGAACGACAAACGATTGCCCGCATGGCGCAGAACTTCTCCAATCAAGAGCAGCGTCGGGGCGGGCAACCGTGGCGCATCCTTCAAGCCCTCTAAGTCGGTCGAAAAGATTTGTTCTTCCGCCGTCGTGGCGCGCGAAATAATCTTGCACGGTGTTTCGTCTGACAATCCAGCGGCACGGAGCTTGCGAGCAATCTCTGAATAGTGGTGTCCGGGCATGTAGATCGCGACGGTTGCACCCAACGAAACCAGAGCGCGCCAATTGGTCGGATCGGCTCCACTGGCCGACTGCCCTGTCAGAAAGACCAGCGCGTGGGAAGATTGGCGATGGGTCAGGGGGATTTGCGCCGTCGATGCAGCCCCGAGAGC
>Ga0207000_1033_pt1 | contig 20242 bp, 14 predicted proteins | sample Alteio_BWMinCont_90_FD_153498 | JGI IMG/M metagenome (GOLD analysis project Ga0207000, IMG submission 153498) | Enriched cells from forest soil in Barre Woods Harvard Forest LTER site, Petersham, Massachusetts, United States -... | ecosystem: Environmental > Terrestrial > Soil > Temperate forest >...
ACCGCTAGCAGGCCAAGCTTTTTCTTATGATTCCATGACCACTTTGCTGCCCTGCCAAGGTACAATTTTGCCCGATTAACCAAACCTGGTGGTGACTGTTTAATGTTTTGCCTCTCATCAGCATGAGAGGGGGAAGGCAAATCCTTAGGTGCGCAGACACTTATACTTTGAGCAGCATAAAGCGACAATAGTAGTGCAAGAAAATATCGTACTGTTTTTGTCATAGTGTAATCTCTCTCTTGTAGAATATCGTTTTGTATGCAAGCGAAATAAATGTCGTTTCTATTATGAATTATAAGACATATAACATGGTACTATCAAGAGCTAGATACAATAAGACAATTGAACAATCTGCTCGGCATTATGTATGCTTATGGTATTTCTATACATATGTATCATATAATTTCAATCGTAGCTTGTAATATCTTAACTGAAATAAAGGATGATATGAAACTGAATCAATTATCTGATAAATACGCGGCTGCGTGGGAAAAGCTAGCTGAGTATGTCGTCAATGGAAACAAAGGGCATGCATTGGGTATTTACCGCCTATTAAGTCATTCTCTTAAGGACAAAGCTCTCATGCATCAACTCGAAGGAGATATACTTCTTTCGTTTAATGACATACCTGCTGCTATTGAGCCTTACAAGCAAGCAGCTCAAACCTATCAGCAGGACAATCGCTTATTGGAAGCCGCACTTGTTTTTGATCATCTATCCTTGATACAACCGAATGTCGATGAACATATATCTAATGCGCGTGAATTATATAAAAGACTTGCATTAGATCAAGCCAATACACAACGATTACAAACAAATGTAACAAGGTCTTAGCGTTTTTTGATATAAGCAATGACTACTCAATGCGTAGATTGCGCTATTAAACAATAAAAAATAAAAACCGTTGCAATCTCATTCGAGATTCATAATGCTCCAACCAAATGCCTACATAAAAGAACGTAAAAGATAAAAGTTATAACGAATCTACTAATAATTTTTCTATCAAGAAAGAGTGCGCAATGAAGAAAGTCCTAACCATGTTTTTTGTCTTTAGTATGCCATGCTTGATATTCGCATCTGAGATGCCAGACACAAACATCGTGCGTAATTGTACTTCTGGCTGTAGTGCGGCTGTTAGAGTATGCTGCACTCATCTGACTAACCAAATTCAGAATGCAGTAACTACACTTGTTACTACCATTACTACCCAAAGCCAAAGTCTGTGTAATGCTACCATTCCTATTACTACCATTCCATTTGTCATAACAGACTCTGGTAACTATTGCTTGACTCAAGATCTAGTATTTTCCGGTACAGGAGCAGCCATCACCGTTCTGGCTAATAATGTCACGTTGAATCTTGACAATCATGACATACTATTGACTAGCTCAGGTGTAGGAATTTTCATTGCCGGCAGTCACGTAACCATACAGAATGGCGCTCTTACCGGTTCGGGCAGCGGCATAGGGATTGCGATTTCCAATGCGCAGAAAATCATTATTACGGATACTGTTGTAACGCATTTCTTGCATGGACTTGATTTGGTTGATGTTAGTGATGTGCAGGTTGTTAATACACAATGTGCCAACAATCAAACAGGGGCTGCTATTTTAGCAACAACTAATACTTCTTTTGATACCTGTGTATTTACTGGCGGTGATAATGGCATGGTGTTTAGTGGCGCAAATCAAGATTGCCGGATCGTAAACAGCCAATTTCCAAGTGCCATTTTTTCCAATCTTTTGGTACAACAAATAAATGGTTTATTAATAGACGGTTGTTCCTTTAGTGATAATGGCGGCGATCCTACCAAGGCAAACTTAGTACAATTTGGTGATGCAGCGTTAACGCAGATATGTAACGATGTTGTGATGCGAAACTGTACCATTATTAATAAACAGCCTGCACTAACAACTTCTCCAGAAGGTTTGGGTATATATCATGGCTCCGGATTTTTGATAGATTCTTGTGTTATTGATATTGACAATACAAACCAAGACCCAACTGTCGACCTCTCTTGCGTTCACATTAGTAATCCTGGATTGGGAATTTCAGGAACAGTGGCATCTAACGTTATAGTTCGTAATTGTGTCATTCAGGGCCCAGCAACCAATGGGTTATATCCTGATGTTGGCTCAAGTGGTGTTGTTATTGAATATTGTCTTGCCAGTGGTGCTCAAAAAGATGGTATTTTCCTCGCTGGTACTACCAATAGCACCGTTCAAAATAATACGGTGGTAAATAATGGCACTAACGGTATCTTTTTAGGTGAAACCTCCACTTCAAACGCCATTAACAACAATATAGTAGGCAACAATGGATTTAATCCAATTCTGACCAGTCTTCCTCCATTTGGAAATGGCATTAGCATAGCAGCAGACTCTGGCCTTAATACCATTCAGCACAATGAGGTATTTAATAACACACTTAATGGGATTAACGACCAGGGCACAGGTAATCGTATTTTTTACAATAGTGCGTATGCCAATCCAAGCGCTAACTATGTAGCAGCTACAGACATAATTATTACGGTGGCACCAGGGGCCGCGTCATTAGCTGGCCAAAATGTTGATGCATAATCAACAAAACATTTTTGAAAGTGCAGCCACCTACAAATAGATAGGTATAGGTGGCTGCACTTAAATTTCTTCCTATGCAACTTAGACAATAGAGCCAAAATCTAGTAGTATACATGAAGGTTTTCATACGGTTTACATCATGTAAACCATTTTTTTTTATTGTAATTTTGGCTACTGTGGGGGTACTTTCAAATGTCGGGCCATTCAAAATGGGCTACAATTAAACGTAAAAAGGCTAAAGAGGACGCAAAACGCGGAAAAGCATTTACGACCGTTATCAAAGAAATAACTATTGCTGCGCGTGCTGGAGGAGGCGATCCTGCCGGTAATCCGCGCTTACGTACGTTGCTCGAAAAGGCAAAAGAGATAAATATGCCTATTGAAAATACGGTACGTGCAATTAAACGTGGTACCGGAGAGTTACCTGGTACCCATTACGAGGCGGTAACGTATGAGAGTTATGCGCCGTACAATATAGCGGTTATTGTCGAAACGTTAACTGATAACCGTAATAGAACTGTAGCTGAACTTCGTCATCTTTTTTCCTCACATAATGGAACGGTTGCCGAAACCGGAGCGGTAAGTTGGATGTTTAGCCGTATGGGTGTTGTGCGCATACCGTATGCGTCTATTTCTGAAGAGAAGCTTCTTGAGCTGCTGTTGGATTATGATGTTTCAGACATAATTCATGAAGATGAATCGTTTGCCATCATGTGCGAAATAAAAATGCTTGAGGCGGTAAAAACAATATTACAAAAAGCTGGCATTAACATTGAACATGCTGATATTGAATGGGTGCCAACAAATAAAAATGATCAGCTTTCTCAAGAACAAGCGCAAGTCGTTTTAGATTTTCTAGATGCTCTAGAAAATCATGACGATGTACAAAATATTTACACCAATTTAGCCTAGCAGGAATAGTATGATCGTAAGTATGACCGGTTTTGCAACCAAAACCATACCTTTAACTATAGACAATGTCTCTTCATCACTATCTATTACCATTAAATCGTTGAATGCACGTTTTTTTGAAACGACTTTTAGACTACCTTATCTACTGTTTAATCTTGAAACAAAGATGATCAAAATAATCAAATCGCGCCTGCACAGAGGTCACATCTACTGCACTATTAATATGAGTAATGCATCCGGCTTTGGTGTACAGATAACTCCATGCATAAAAACCGTTCAAAGTTACATACAAGCCATTGACCTAATAAAAAAAGAGTGCGGCATAGATCAGCAATTTAACCTAGATCATCTTCTTCGACTACCAAATATTTTTGACACAACTGATCAAACGCTTACAGAGCAAGCCGTTGCAATAATTTTACAAGCTGTCAACGAGGTATCCTTGTTGGTAGTACATGAGCGAATTCGCGAAGGTGGCGAGCTTTTGAAAGATATTGATCGACATATTCAGATAATCAAACGTGAAATATTGGCCATAGAACGTGATGCCAAAGATTTATTAGAAAAACATAAAGAAAAAATTCGTCAGGCGCTGCATGACGTGAGCAACGATGAACACCTTACCACTGAAGTCCGCAAGGGGGCTCTATTTACTTTGCTTGACAAAATGGACATCAACGAAGAGATTGTCAGATTCAATGCGCATCTTCATAATTTGGTTACACACCTGCACGAACCATTACCTGTTTTAGATGAACTGACCGGTGTTATGACAGACAAGGGAAAACAACTTGACTTTGTTTTGCAAGAATTAGCACGCGAGATCAACACCATTGCCGCAAAATGTTGCGATGCCAATATAGGTTCTCTGGCAATCAATATTAAAGTTGCGGTAGAAAAAATTCGTGAACAAGTTCAAAATATCGTATAAACCAATCCCTTATAGACCGATTGTGCTCATTTCGAGCAACACACATTTATGTCGAAACATTTTACTCATCTTCATTTGCATACAGAATATTCATTGCTTGATGGCGCCATTGGATTGGATGCACTTATTGGTTTTGGTAAAAAACATGCATTTAAATCTCTTGCAATCACTGATCATGGCAATGTATTTGGCGCAGTAAAATTTTTTCAAAAATGCAAAAAAGCTGGCATTAAACCGATTTTGGGAATGGAAGCTTACACAACGCCGAATGCACGCATTAAGAGCGCAGAAAACAAATATTATCATCTTGTGCTTCTTGTGCAAAACAATCAAGGCTACCGTAATTTATGCAAGTTAATCTCTTTTTCTTATCGAGAAGGTTTTTATTTTAAGCCTCGTATAGACTATGAGATGCTAAAAACATATTCTGAGGGCCTCATCGCTCTGTCCGGCTGTCTTGGTGGGCATATTCCACAACTTTTAATCTTAGGCCATCAGAAAGAAGCTGAAGATCAACTCGACCACTTTGTGGATATATTTGGCTCAGATCGTTTTTTTCTGGAAGTTCAACCGGAAGATCAAAATGATCAAGTAATTTTAAATGAAAAGATTTTTGCACTTTCAGCAAAAAAAAATATCCCCATCGTAGCAACCGGTGATTGCCACTATCTTAACGCCGATGACAGGCAGGCTCATGAAGTTATGCTTGCTATTCAAACGCAAGACAAAATGAGCAATAACAAACGTTATACCTTTGGCGACTGCCGGGTACACATGCGTACCGCACAGGAAATGTGTAGTATTTTTCCAAACAATGAAGAGATTATCTGGAGAACTGGAGAAATTGCAGATCGTTGTGAATTTGATTTTGAAACCGGCAAACTATTTTTTCCTTCTTTTCCCATCCCGCAGAATAGCACTCCAGAACAATTTTTTAAAAAATTATGTCTGCAAGGTTTAGAACGTCTGCTTTTGGCAGGGCGCATAGCGCCCGATGAAAATAGTATCTATGAGAAACGTCTTAATGAAGAGATGCAGCTAATCATTGATATGGGATTTGTCGGATATTTTTTGGTGGTAAGTGATTTTATTCAATGGGCATATCGAAACAATATTCCAGTCGGGCCCGGTAGAGGTTCAGCTGCTGGCTCTCTGGTCGCATGGACTTTGCAGATAACAAATATCAATCCAATCAAATACAATTTACTTTTTGAAAGATTTTTAAATCCGGAACGCGTATCGATGCCAGATATTGATATCGATTTTTGCATCGAAGGCAGAGAAAAGGTTATTGAATATATTAAACAAAAATATGGTCAGGACAAAGTTTGTCATATTATTACCTTTGGCACCATGTTAGCAAAAGGAGTTATCAAAGATGTTGCGCGAGTGCTTGGATTTTCTTTTGAAGATTCCAATGCAATTACATCTCTTATTCCGGACCAACTTAAAATCACACTGACAGAAGCGTTAGCGCAAGAGCCCCGCCTGCGCGAATTGGTCGACAATAATGAAAATACAAAAAAACTTTTTGATATAGCATTCAAACTTGAAGGTCTAACACGCCATGCCTCAAAACACGCCGCCGGCATTGTAATTTCACCAGAACCGGTTGATGAAGTTTTACCGTTGTATGTTCCATCAAAAACAAATGAGTTAGTGTCTCAATACGCAATGAGTGAGTTAGAAGCAATCGGTTTTTTAAAAATTGATTTGCTAGGTCTTAAAAATTTAACCCTTATAGACCGAGTAATACACGCCATACAAAAAAGTCATGGCATTGTTCTTGATTGTAACAATTTGCCATTAGACGATCTAACAACATTTAATCTTATCTGTGCTGGCAATACCTCCGGAGTATTTCAGTTGGAATCAGATGGTTTAAAGGATGTGTTACGTAAGCTTGCACCAGATAAATTTGAAGATATTATCGCTGTTAATGCGCTATATCGTCCTGGACCTCTTGGCTCTGGCACTGGCATGATCGATGATTTTATTGCACGACGACATGGACATCAGCAAATAAAATATATATTCGATGAGCTAGGGCCTATTTTAGAAGAAACATACGGCGTAATAGTCTACCAAGAGCAGGTAATAAAAATAGCATCGGTTATTGCCGGCTATAGCCTTGGAGAGGCCGACATTTTACGTCGAGCAATGGGCAAAAAAAAAGCAGAGGTTATGGCCGAACAGCGTACTATCTTTTTAAGCCGCGCGGTCAGCAAAGGTTTCGATGAAAAAAAATCAGGTGAGCTATTTGATTTGATGGAATATTTTGCAGGTTATGGGTTTAATAAATCACATTCTGCTGCATACGCACTTATTGCCTATCAAACTGCCTATCTGAAAGCTAATTACCCGTCTGAGTTTATGGCATGCTTAATATCCCTAGAAGTAACTAATCCGGATAAGATGGTTTTTTATTTGCAAGAGGCGCGTCAGAATGGATTGTCTATTGTGCCACCAGACATTAACCGTTCCCAGATAGATTTTTCTGTCATTGACGGTGGAATTTTATTTGGATTACAAGGTATTAAAAATGTTGGATCAGCGGCTCTTGAAAATATTATAATGCAACGCAGTCTTGGTGGCGCGTTTTCCGATATGATTGACTTTTGCAAGCGTGTTGATTTGCGAGTTGTTAATAAGCGCGTAATAGAGAATCTGATTTGTGCCGGTGCATGCGATGGTTTAGCTGGCACCAGAGCACAAAAGTTTTGTGATATTGTAACCATAATAGACCAGGCTACATCGTTTAAAAAAGACGCACACACCGGTCAAATGGGCCTATTTAGCCTCAATGCTAGTGTTAGCAGCCACACAAATGTACCATCTGGTACCTCTTCCTATACATTTTCATCCATAGCCGATTGGGACAACAAAGAACGATTACTAAGAGAAAAAGAGGCTATCGGTTTTTACGTGAGCATGCACCCATTAATGGAGCATGAGGCGCTGACAAGGTGGTTACAGGTGTTTTCTTTTGGACGATTTAGAGAACAGATTGAAGAAAAGAAAATGGAAGAATCTATCACTATACGAGCAGTTGGGCTCTTAAAAAAGAATAAACAAATTACTACAAAAAAAGGTGATCGTATGGCCTTTCTTTTGTTTGAAGATATGCATGATAGCGCTGAAGTTATAGTTTTTCCTAAGCTTTTTACAAAAATACAGCATGAACTCGAAGAACACAGATGTTTTTTTATTACCGGTGTTCTTGATAATGGCTCTACCAATCAATGCAAAATTAAAGCAGAGCGAGTCGTCTTGCTAGACCAATTTTGGAACTTATCCGCTCATTTTCAGAAAAATGTGTCACTAACATTACCAAGAGACTTTGAAGAGTCAACTCTTTCAGATCTTGAAAAATTACTATCAAATGGTTCTGTGCAATGTAAATTTGAACTACATGAAAATGATCAGACCCTCCAGATTGTACCGCATAAAAAATTTGTTTTTGATAGTACCGTTGGCAAGCAGATTGAGCGCTTAGGCGTCAAAATCATTATCGACATATAACGTATAATCATTAAAAAAAATTAAAAATCATTGTAATGCGCATTATCAACTATTGACTTCGCAAATAGGAATTGATTACCATGTTGTTAGTGGCACAGTAGCCATAACATTACGAGTGATAATATAATTGCCTTTAACGGCCAAAGGAGTATTACAATGAATTCTTATAAACATTTTTTACTTACAACGATTATAGTTGCATCAGTAGCCCTTCAACACATGACAATGCACGCAAAGCGATTACCTGCTACAGAAGAAGAATTTGCGCACATAACTGGTAATTTTCATATGTTAGCAAGTGATATGGAGGGAACTAAAGAATATGAAGAATCGCTCACCAAAACAATAGTTAACCAACTGTGCAATCTATCTCAAGCAGAGGCACAGCATTTGTTGCAATCTTGGGTAGACGAGAAGGACCTTAAGCGCGGGCAGGCAGCTCTTTGGCAGATTGTTGAACAACTGCCGTATGTTGACGCCCACTCTGATCCTAGTGGCGTAGACCAAACAAACTGCACATCTATTTGGGACAGGCAAGAGTTGGCAGATTGGCTTCGCGACCAGATAGCAATACATGATTAATCACGATAAACCACAATACGGTAACGCTGTTTGGCTCGCCAGGAAGTAAAGATTATTACCGTAACACAGGCATAAATAGGAGTTCCGCTATTGATTATTCTAATATTCAATGTACAATGCCTTTAGATAATAAAGATCTTCAAGCAAAACGTCATATTTTTTCTAAAACAAATTAAATACTATTTCTCATGATCAAAACATTTTTTATGAAATTATCTTTTGTAATACCTGTATTGTTGTGCCTTATTTCGCAACCAACCATAGCCGCAGACTCTTGTCAGACTATACTCAAGCTTCCCATTGAAACAACTTTAATAAAACAGCAAATATATTGGTTCAATTTGGGCATTACTATTCCAAAGCATTTTAAGTGCTGCCAAAAAAACCTTAAAAATAATTTTCTTGAATTTATTCCAAACACTGAAAATAGGGATAATTGGTCTGAAACTATTTTAAGCCAAATGGCTTCTGGGCAGGAAGTCCATATTTTCCGGCTTTTCGAGACATTGAAAAAAAAATTTCAATACAGCACCAGCGCATTAACAATTTTAGAGGAATGTATTAAGTATAAAGGGCCAGATGCAAGCTTTGGCCACTTTTCAATCATCATGTCCTATGAGTACAATGCTTGCAAGCAGGTAACCTTGGCAAAATATTTTGCTGGTCATGACAGTTATGCAGGATTTCAATATACGGTAGCTCTAACGCCAGACATGACCGAAAATCAAGCTATCGAAAAGCTAAAAACATTTGTCCAACACAACACATGTCTCTGTACATCCTGAAGGCTTCAGTGACTCCTGTTGCCTGATAGGAAGCCTACTCAATTTTTAGAACTTCCTCTAGTTTTTTGGTATTTTCTTGTACTTCTTTTTGTTTGGCTTGCTTTTCTTCCTGTTCTTTTTTCCATCTTGCCTGTTCCTGTTCTTCTTGTTTTTTTTGCGTTGTCACAGTTTTGTGTATTTCAAGTTGCTCCAAAGCTGCTTTTATTGCTGGAGATGACGACCATTGCTCGATCCATTCTAATGGGGTCATTGTGTTACCATTCTCGTCGGTAACTTTACCATTGACGATAACCGGTCCAACTACCTCGCTTATAGCAAAAGATTTGTCTGCTGGTCGAAAAAGGTATTTTTCTTTAATGCCAGCAACCTGCCCCGCGTTTGACTCGAAATAAACATCGATATTAGAATAATCTAATATCGATGCTGGAGACATTTTGCAAAATACACCATAGCCTGTAATTTCATATGTTGGTCTATCTCTTTGGTTTATTTGAAAATCATTGGGCAATCCTGTAGCTAAGGTTGTTACTATTGCTTTTTTACTTATTTGTTTTTTTGTAAATTCTATACTCCAACCGTGCTTTTTTAAGTCGTCATACCATTCATCAGGGCTCTCTTGACCAGGTTTAGATACACCAAATTGCATATTGCTTCCAAAACTAGTACCGGTTAGCTTAATATGTAATTTTATTGGTTTGTCGAGTACATCCGATTTAAATTCAGTAATAATAGTATAGGTTTTTCCGCTCTTTGGGGCATAACGTGAAACGGTTAGGATGCGACAATTCTCTAAGATCCGCTCCCACGACGCACTAGTATAAGAGGAGGGTCGGTCCAGCCACCGTACGCCTGAAAAAAACATTGCATCACCACGCACGCCCACATCAAACACATTAGCAACCCTGCCTGATTTGAAATTTACATCAACATCATGCAGCCTTTCTGTTCCCTGTTGATATGAGTTAAAAGATAAAATTATAGCATCCGGCGAGTAGGTATAGATCTTCTGCGTAGCACGCACGAACGTAGGTTTTTTTATGTCAGCCATTATGACATTAGATTCTGTGCAAATCATTATACTTAACATAAGACTTAGATATAATCTCCATTGCATATCAATAAACTCCTAAAAGCATTTTTCTTAGTATTGGTCCATTTCAAATCTTAAATCTATCCCATTTATGTTTACGAAGTCTACAGATTGTAGAGATTTGTGTAACACTGTCCACCGTCGCGCAAGGAATATTCATACCGATGCCAATGAATTTTGTACATCTGAGTAAGGCGTGGTATATATTCTAGAATATCTTTGGGCTCAGTACTTTTGGCTACGGGGAAATTCTAAGATGAATTATCAACAATCGATTGATTACATACATGCGTTTGCATTATTTTTTTTAACTTTTATACCGATTTACATCTATCCATTATCCGTTCCAACCGTCTCATTTACCCCTCGTTGCCAGGGACGAGATAAAGTTATGCAAATTGTCGGCATGGCTGAGCATACACATCTTTTTGATATAGAATCTTGGTACGGAACTTTTTCATTAACCCCTGAATACAGACGTTCATTTAGATCTTTGACTATCAGTCAAGCACTTTTTGATCCGTTTATAATATCATCAGATGCTCCCGCAGGCAGCAGTCTTGCAATACAAGGAAGTGCTGTCGTGGATCGTAATCCTAATGCGTTAGTGGCAGATAATTTTTATCTGCCAGATGATTTTGACAGTGTTGTGTCCATACGGCCACAGATTAGTAATTTTTTGATTAATATTGATTTTTATTTTGGACTGGATGAGTGGTTAAATGGTCTTTATATACGCATATATGGACCATTTGTTCGTTGTATATGGGATTTACAATTAGATGAACGTATCAATGATCCCGGAGTCAGCCCGTATGCAGCAGGAGTTTTCGGCAATGTAGCTTTAGAACGTAAAGATCTTCTTGCCAATTTTACCTGTTATGCTACAGGGCATTATCCATCAACAATTACCAATTCGGACATTGTTACTAAATTGAGTCCATTAAAATATGCACAATTAACAACTAAATCAGTATCAGAAAATCGATTTGCACAGTTGCGTACTGAATTGGGGTGGGATTGTATAAATGATGACGATTATCATCTTGGTATAAATGCTCAGATGGCATTTCCAGCTGGGCATAACAAGCGATCAGAACTTTTGTTTGCTCCTAAAATTGGGCTAGACAAATGGGAGCTAGGCGTTGGGTCAACGGGCCACTACACATTATGGCACAGCTATTGCACCGACAGTTTCTTTGGTATATTTTTTGACGCTAATCTCACTCACATCTTTATGCGCTCAGAGCAGCGCACCTTTGATTTAATGGATAAGCCACTCAGCCGTTATTTGTTGGCAGAAAAATGTGATACAAATACACAAGCCCTCTCGGGCCTTGAAGGTACCGAATTGATTCTGGCAACATCGCAATTTGCGTATCAATTTTGTCCTGTTGCAAATCTTACATCTCGTCAGGTCAGTATAGGCTATGGTTTACAGGCTGATATTGTATGCTGGATTAATGCATATTATCAGGGAATAAGTTGGGATATTGGTTATAACTTTTGGGCTCGTAGTCGCGAAAAATTACAATGTACGCACGAGATGGCAACTCACATGCTTGATGGATCAACATGGGGACTAAAAGGTACGGCTCAGGTAATAGGTTTTGCTACGGGGGCAACCGGACCTATTTCGATTAATGATCCCATTGCACTGAGCGCAACACAAAGCATGGCCACAATAAACAGTGTTATTATAAATCAAAACAATAGTGTTACCCCATCAATTACTAACATTGGAATAGATTTGCCAGAACAGGCATTTGTTGGTAGCCCACCAGTAGGTCTTTCCAACGCGCCTGGCATACCACTTTCTCTGTCTATTATTAACACATCAATTCAACCGATGTTGCTTTGCGAATCTGATATACATTTTCAACGATTAGGTCGATCATTATCACACAAATTTTTTACACATATTCAATATACGTGGGACCAAGCATGTTGGGTACCATATCTTGGGATCGGAGGGTACATTGAATGTGGCGATCAACACTCGCGCTCTAACTATCTGCTCACGCAAGAATGTGTAACTATGTGTCCCAAAGGAAATGCTCTATCTGAATGGGCTGTTTGGGTAAAAGGAGGCGTTTCGTTTAATTAAGGTTTGCATACATTTGACAAACAGACGCCATTTACTTCCGCTGTGTTTTGGTCTATAACCTCTGATATGATGTTTTAATACGATATCACAATTACATAATGTGCACTTGGACGTAAAATTATAAAAGGAGATAGGTAAGTATGTGGCGCAAAACAATATGTGTAATTCTCCTGGCTATAATAACTAGTGGAATAACAGTATGCGAACAAAACTCAATAACATCTTACTATAGCATTCGCTCACAAAGCTTTAATGATGCCAGACTTTTGAGTGGTCAGGCTGAATACCAATTACCATCTTCAGTATGCCAGTCAAATAGTTTATTTTCAGTTGGATTAGCATATATACAATCATTTGATCAGAACAGTATAACTCGGTCAATTTTTGGTGATCAAAACTGTCCGGTAATTACCATTTCAGGCAGTACGGTTGAAAACAGAGGCGCTACAGATTGGCTCGCGGACTATTTTTATTTACCAACAGATTTTAAAAGCACTCTATCATTCAAGCCACGCATTGATCAGATTATTCTTGATTTCAATTTTTATTCAGATCTTAATGAATGGTGCCAAGGGCTTTATTTTTTTATAGAAGCTCCCTTGGAATATAGTCGCTGGCGCTTGCGGATGAGTGAGAAGATTTTATCACAAGGATCCGATCTTGGTAGTTATCCGGCAGGCTATTTTACGTCAGCAACTGTTGATACGAGTCTCCTGTTGAATTCGTTTTGTCAGTACGCACAAGGCTTTGCTCCAGATCCTATTACACAACTTGTCAATAGCAATGCATTGAACGGTTCTCCTCCACCAGCCCTTCCACAAATTACCGTCAATTTAAACCCACTTACGCGTGCTAAAATCACACCAAGAAAACGAACAACCATTCATTTTGCCGATCTTCGTGCAAATGTGGGGATAGTGGTCTACCAGGATGATTGTGCACACTTAGGCTTTTATCTGCAAGCTGCAGCGCCAACAGGCAATAGACCGCAAGGAAAATATCTTTTTGAAAGCATAGTCGGCAATGGCCATCATGCAGAGTTCGGCATTGGCATGCAAGGACACGTGGATTTAGGCCATTGTCACGACTCTGACTCAACATTTAGCCTATATGGAGACGTTGTTGTTACTCATCTATTTGGTACTCGACAACGTCGGACTTTTGATTTGATTGGAAAACGATTTAGCAGATATATGCTTGCTCAAAAAATGGCACCTGCCACTATTGCAATTTCTGGTAACCCATCCAGTCCTGCCTCGGGGCCTTTTACACCGGTCGCTAACGTATTTGATCATTCATTCAATCCATTGGCAAACCTGAGTACCGTTAAAGTGCATGTGCATATACCAGTTCAGCTACAATTCGCTCTTATGTTAAATGCGCAATGTGACAACTGGAATCTTGATGTAGGATATAACTTTTGGTACCGCAGTTGTGATAAGCTAACGATAAACAGTTGTAATACACCGTTCAACAAAACAGTTTTATGGGCATTAAAGGGCGATAGTCAAGTCTTTGGATTTGCTTCTAACATCGACCCATCTGTGCCGTCACAATTTAATCAGTTTGATGCTATTCAGATTAGTCCTACGGAATCACAGGCAACCATTAATTCCGGCACTAATGCCCAAATGGGGGCAATAAACAATTTTGGAGTTGATAACGCACAGTTTGCGTATGCTGGAGCAAACAATATAGCACTCCTTAGCGGACCACTCCTGAGTTCGTTACCGATAAAAACCTCCGTCCCGCCCGTGTTACTTTCACTGAATAATCTTGATCTTGATAGTAGTAAAACGCGGGCAATGAGCTCTACATTATTTACAAATCTGAGCTATGTCTGGCAAGATTGTTATGAATGTCAACCGTTTGTAGGCATTGGTGGGCAAGTTGAAATTGGCCACAAAGTATCAAGTACGGTTTGTACATCAACTTCGCTTTCTGTGTGGGGTATATGGATAAAGACAGGTGTAACATTTACTTAGCGTGTTATAAACCGTGAACAAAAAATGCATTGTTGTAACTATTTTGAGCTTGATGCAATTATGCCACAATCTATCGGCATGTGAGTTTCAAGGCATTTCTTTTTTTAGTCCTCGGTCACAGGGAGCAAATAATGCACGTCGTCTGAGTAGTTGGCATTGCTATCGTGACATTGATCAAAATGAGGCGCTATGTACCGCTATTCTTGTGACTCCATCATATGCACATTCACAACGTGCGGAGCGTATCGCACAAGTTCTTTTTGGTAATGGCAATATCGTTATTCAGGGTAGTCAAGTAATTGACCGCGATACATGCGCCTTAATTGCTGATTATTTTGGCTTATCGCCCGATTTTCAAAGCTCGGTTGAAATTGTTCCTAACATAAGAAATAGATTAATTGATTGCGAGTTTCACGTATCATTGGGCGAGACGTGCCCAGCTCTATATCTGCAGCTCAATCTTCCCATTGTGTATACAAAATGGCATTTAAAAATGGTTGAAACGATATTAAATGGAAGCTCAAATAGCCCCTTCAACCCATTGTATATGGATGAAGGTGCTGTTGATCCAGCCATTACTTCATTTACCCAAGCGTGGAATGGTGCCGTTACCTTTGGACAAATGACTGAGCAGCAAAGATTTGGCATCCTCAATTGCCCACGCACAGCGCATGGAATTGCAAATCTGATGACAACAGTTGGTTACCACGTAATACTGTGCGATGCAGGACGGGCTGACATTGCATTACAAATAACCGCTCCAACTGGTACTCGCCCGGAAAGTCATTATTTTTTTGAACCGATAGCAGGCAATGGAAGACATCTGGTAATTGGAGTAGATCTTGCAGGAGATTGGTTACTTTGGGAAAGAGAATGCATGCAGGAGGTACGCCTTTTTGGTGATGTTACGTTTTCAACATTATGTAAATCTCGTCAAAAACGTTCTTTTGATATAAGAGATATTTCTGCAAACACAATGCAACCGTACAACAACTTTGGAACAAGATTTCTGTTACTTAAGGAGTTTGATGGTAATACGTATACTAAACATCTTGTTCGGGCTATTAATCATACCACGTTAGCATGTAATGTTTCGGTAGATTTGGAAATTGATATTGCAATAATGGGATCCTATACATATTGCAATACATTTTTTGATCTTGGCTATAACGGATGGATTCGTAGTAAAGAAAAAATCTCTTTGCATGAAACTCCACGTATCAATAACTTGGGAATAAAAGGATTACAAAATGTTGCAATTGCTCCCTCTGTTGTCAACAATGAAACACAGAGCAATGCTACGTTATTTGGCACAGAAACGCCCACACCGGATGTGCCATCACCACAATTCTTATCGGCAATGAATATCGATCTGCGCTCTGCTGCTTCGCCCCGATTAATAACTCATAAATTGTTTTTTAACTTAGGATCTTTTGGAAGTCGTTGTGAATATAATTCAGGATCAAGTCCACATGTTTTTGCATGTGTTGGTGGTGAATTGGAGTTCCAGGCAATTAATCCACGTACAAATCCAAAGCCAGTACACACCACCATGTCTCAATGGGAAATATATCTTAAAATTGGCTATGTATTTTTTTAAACATTGCATGAGGAAGATTGTATGAGACCATATATACCATATTTATTGTTGGTAATTACCACATCAACATCATTGGCGATGCACAACTGGCATCTATCTGAATCTTGGTTTCCACAAAACGCTAAAAACCTAAAGCATACACTTTTTGAGCTAAAAGCTCATGCGCATGATCTATACAACGCCCAGATACAGCACACAACGGTTAAGGCTATTATAGTGCCGCATGCGGCACTTAGTTATTCAGGTACCGTTGCTGCCGCTGTTTATTCGCTTGTCGATGCGTCTGTTGACAGGGTTATTATTTTGGCGCCTGACCACTCTGGGCGTACTAATGGTATAGCTGTTCCATCTTTTGATACATATCAACTACCAATTGGTAAATTGACTGTTGATACAAACTCTATACAAAGTTTATTAAAAAATGACTATTTTAAAGTTAATAATGAGGTGTTTTCTTCAGAACATTCGTTGGAGATACAGTTACCTTTTATTTCGTATTTCACCAAACAGGTCAAAATTGTACCGTTGATAGTCGGGTCTATAACCTGTGATCAAGCAGAAAACATTGCTCAGTCTTTGCAAAAAATAATTGATAAAAATAGTTTGGTTATTGTTAGTACCGATTTCGTTCATTATGGTCAACGGTTTGGCTTTACGCCATTTAAAGATCATAAACGGCTACGTATGCGTGGTTTAAATTCTCAAGCAGTAGAATTAATCGAAAATGGAAAACCTCGCCCTTTTGCGGATTTTATAGAAAAAACAGGAGCAACGATTTGTGGTGCTAATCCATTAAAATTGTTATTAACGCTTTTAGATATGCAAGTCTTTGGTTATGTAGAGCCCAGGTTTATTGCATATGATACATCACACAGGCCCGCTTCTTTTGAAGAGTTGGTAGCCGATGTTGATGATGCTGTTGGTGAAGTGAGTTACGTTGGGATGCTTTTTACCAGCCAAAAACTTTCTTTGCTGCCCATTACATCACAGCTGACACAGCATGAGAAACGTAGCATAGCTCATGAAGCATATGATATATTAGGTTCTCTGTTTGAAAAAAATAATATCGATCAAAGTCTGTATTATCCGATTAGATCATTTGGAGTAACCAGGAAGCATCCAGCATTTGTCACCATAGAAAAACATATGGGACGTCACAATAAGGAATTACGTGGATGTATAGGCCGTACTGCTACTATAGAGCCACTTTATAAAACAGTCGCTCGTGTTACAGAAGATGCGGCATTGCATGATTCAAGATTTAGCCCAGTGACCAAAGAAGAACTGCCATCATTGAGTCTAAAAGTCGCGGTTCTTTCTGAACCCAAAGAGATTGATAGCTACCAAAAAATTACCCTGGGACATGATGGTATTATATTGCAGCAAAATGGCGCTTCGGCGCTTTTTTTACCGGAGGTCCCTCTTGAATTTGGGTGGAATTTGCCACAAACATTAGAGCAACTTACCATTAAGGCTGGACTACCGTCTGGTAGCTGGAAAGATAAGAAAACAGAATTTAAAATATTTAGAACGTTGGATATATAGGTAAATGCCTTACTTACTTCTATACTCGATTTTGTACACAAAGTTTGCGTAGATATGTGGACTAAAGTATAGAGCACTTGCAAGAGCGAGCATTAGGAAGGTGGTATTAAGGATAAGCATTGCCGTGGATGGCTCTTTAGACAACAATTGTAATTCTTTGACTTTTTTTGCAACAGATTCTATCTCTTGCAAATTAAACTTCTTGTCCGGATCAAGCACTTTATTTCGCTCAACCATTCTTGTTTTTAGTGTTTCAGGAATTTCCATACCACCAAACAATGCACCTACTGCAAGAGAAGATAGCGCCCTAGGGTCTTGGTTTTCTTGCTCGATATGTTGTATTTGAAGCTTTTGCTGATCTTCTGACAGCTCATTAAATTCTTTTGCCTCTTTGGTTATTTTTTGTACGTATTCAGGGGGTGCTTTATACTCTTTCACATAGCCTACTACCGTTCTGATAACTTCCTCTGAAACTCCTGCTGCGCTGCCCCTACGGTCCATTTTTTGGTTATATTGCGCAGATGATTGATTCACGCCCTCATCCATAGGGTCTTGCAATTCTAATACAAGAAGGTTTTTTATCTGATCTGAAGTTAGTTTACCAAATTCTCCCAAAAATTTTTCTTGATTATTTACAAACTGAGCATTTTTTGCAAACTCTTCAATATCTTTTACAACCTCTAGCTCCTTTGCCTTTGGAGTCTTGGTTGGTTCAATCAGCTTATGTATCCCTAAGCCAGCAAACAATATAGCGTTAGTTTTTAGCATATCTAGCACAAATTCGTTTGATACTGCTTCAGTTGGTGGAGTTTTTGAATGAAAAGCGCAATAACTCACCACATATTCCCCCAAAACATTATCTGTCAGCTCATCAAGATGCGGAATAATTGTTTGATGCCATTGATAGTCGCTAAACCATTCTGTAGGCTCACCGCCTACCTGCAAGCCCATCAGTACGTTTGTACCAAATGTTGTTCCTATCAACTTCTGTTTGAGGCTGATGGGGTCCTTGATACCTGGCAGCTCTATGGATTCGGTAAATTCATACTCTGAACCGCGCGCAACGCCAGAACGACGCGAAAAAATTGCTATGGGAGTAGTCCCACTCTGCCGATTGCTTATATCTGGTCCCAGAGCAGTGATAGCACCACCTTCCTCTGGCCAATATGTGTTTGCGGCAAGCGGTTTGCCCGTGCTTTTTACCTTTTGGAATGTTGCGGTGAGTTTATGACCAACCTGATCAGCCTGCATTGGGTTTACGATATAGACCGTCGAGCGAATTGGTAGCTGCAAAAATGAAGGGACCGGTTTTGTAGGTTCAGTTGTGGCAAAGATCTGGCTGTGCAGATTAATAAAAAGCAGCGCACAGGCTGCAATTGGAACAACTGCCTTAAAATAATTTTTCATAGGATAATCCCTTTCATGTTAGTGTAAGCATGGATGCTTTACTTACTTCTATACTCGATTTTGTACACAAAGTTTGCGTAGATATGTGGACTAAAGTATAGCGCACTTGCAAGAGCGAGCAATAGGACGGTGGTATTAAGGATAATCATGGCCGTGGATGGCTCTTTAGACAACAAGTGTAATTCTTTGACTTTTTTTGCAAGAGGTTCTATCGCTTGCAAATCAATCTTCTTGTCCGAATCAAGCGTTTTATTTCGCTCAGTAATTTTTGTTTGTAGCACTTCAGGAATTTTCATATCACCAAGAAATGTACCTCCAACTAGGTCTATTAGCTTATTACCCTTTGGATCGGAAAGACTTTGTAGTTTTGCCCTTTGCTCATCTTCTGAAAGCTCATTAAATTCTTTTGCCTCTTTGATTATTTCTTGTATGTGTTCAAGTGGTTTTTTATATTCATCCACATAGTCTGCTACCATTCTGATAACCTCCTGTGAAACTCCTGCTGCGCTGCCCCTGCGGTTCATTTTTTGTGTATATTGCTCAGGTGATTGACTATCGCCCTCATCAACAGGGTCTTGCAGTTCTAATACAAGAAGATTTTTTCTCTGATCTGGAGTTAGTTTACCAAATTCTCCCAAAATTTTTTTTCGATTATTTACAAACTGAGCATTTTTTGCAAACTTTATAATCTCTTTTACAACCTCTAGCTCCTCTGCCTTTGGAGTCTTGGTTGGTTCAATCAGCTTATGTATCCCTAAGCCAGCAAACACTATAGCGCCAGTCTTTAGCTGGTCATACATAAATTCATTTGATGCAGTCGGTAGAAGCGATTTGTGTAGATCAACCTCCACTGGCACTGCCTTCGAGTGAAAAGCGCAATAACTCACCACATATTCCCCCAGAACATTGCTTGTCAACTCATCAAGATGCGGAATAATTGTTTGATGCCATTGATAGTCGCTAAACCACTCTGTAGGCTCACTGGCTACCTGCAAGCCCATACGTACGTTTGTACCAAATGTTGTTCCGATAAGCTTTTGTTTGAGGCTGATGGGGTCTTTAATACCCGGTAGCTCGATGGATTCAGTAAATTCATACTCTGAACCGCGCGCAACGCCAGAACGACGCGAAAAAATTGCTATGGGAGTAGTCCCACTCTGCCGATTGCTTATATCTGGTCCCAGAGCAGTGATAGCA
>Ga0207000_1156_pt1 | contig 20079 bp, 21 predicted proteins | sample Alteio_BWMinCont_90_FD_153498 | JGI IMG/M metagenome (GOLD analysis project Ga0207000, IMG submission 153498) | Enriched cells from forest soil in Barre Woods Harvard Forest LTER site, Petersham, Massachusetts, United States -... | ecosystem: Environmental > Terrestrial > Soil > Temperate forest >...
GACACAACTTGGAACCCCTAACGTTCAGCATCGTGCTGCCCGCTTACAACGAGGCAGCTCGCATTGGCGCGTCACTCGACAAAATAACGGACTATGCTCAGCGGCACGCTTGGAGTGTAGAAGTCATCGTGGTGAACGACGGTTCTACTGACGACACGGCCGACATCGTCCGCCGGTATGCGGCGCAGCATCCGTCGCTGCGTCTGATCGAGAATCCTGGCAATCGCGGCAAAGGGTTCAGCGTGCGCAACGGGATGCTGCATGCGCGCGGCGATATCCTGCTATTCAGTGATGCGGATCTGTCATCGCCTATCCAGGAAGCGGACAAACTGGTCGCTGCCCTTCAGGCCGGAGCTGACCTGGCCATTGGTTCGCGCTGGGTGCGCAAAGAGTTGCAGGTCGTCCGCCAGCCCCTGCGGCGGCGGATGCTGGGGCGACTGTTTAATCTGGCTTTGCGGATGGTTTTGGGGTTGAACTTCAAAGACACGCAATGCGGATTCAAGGCTTTTCGCCGGCCTGCGGCTGAGTTGGTCTTCACGCAGCAGCAGATTGAAACCTGGGGGTTTGACCCGGAACTGTTGTACCTCGCAAGAAAGGCTGGCCTGCGAATCGTGGAAGTTCCAGTTTATTGGGCGCACTCGGAAGGTACCCGCCTGCATCCATTACGCGATGGTATACGCATGTTTGCTCAACTTTTTCAGATTCGATGGAACGCGATCACTGGCAAGTATCATTCGCGACCGGCGACCTCCCATCCGCTCTAGATCGTTCCGTTTTTTCTACAAAGGTGAAAGTTCGTCCTGTCGGTGTTCCTGCTTTTCCTTGAGGAATCTTCTTTCCAGAAATTGCCTTGCCAGTTCGCGTCCGCCGATCCCAAAGGCGAGAGCCAAGCCGAGCATCAGCCCGCCGAAAGCAATCGCAAAAGCTACCAGGATTGTTCTTTCTCCGATGCCAAGCTGTTCGAAGGCCAGAGTCACGGTAAAGAGCACAATGATAGTTCGAATCAGTGTTGCCAAGATACGAGGCGAAGGCGAGTCTGCATTGACGGCCGCCAGCAGCGCCGCGCGGGCAAAGAAACTGGCCGCCACCAATCCGAAAAAGACAATAAACAGCGCGGCAAACAATCTTGGCAGGAAGAGAAAAAATTTGGAGATATATTCCTGGAAGAAGACAATGCCGAGCACCTGCACTCCGAGCAGAATGAAGCCCAGCCACACCACCCAAAACACAACCCGGCTTAACAATTCACTGGACGAGGGCAGGGCCAACTTGTTCAATAGTTCAGTAGTGCCCGCGTTGTCAGAAAGCCGGTCGAACTTCACAACGCGCAAGATCCCCCGCAGGGCGACTTTGAAAACGTAGGCGACCATCCAGCCCAAAAGCGCGATAATCAGCATGGCCAGAACACGGGGCAGAAGGTGCGCGAAGTCACGGGCAAGCTCTTGCATCGCGTGGTCCAGTTCTCCGATAATCATTTCCCACATATTGACCTCACTCTCTCGCATTCCATACATCAAGTAGATACGGCTTCTGGCGCTCAAATGTCAGACAAAGTTCTTCGACATTTGCTTCCACTTCCGCTCCCGACGCGTCGCGGTTTTCGAGGAGAAAGGTGTAAACTTTGCCGCGATAAAGGGGAGCCAAAGCCTGGATAATGTGGTCTCGATTGATTACCGATTTGTGGTATGAAGACGCGAATTCATAGGCAGTTCTGACCCAGAGCTCGTGCGGATAGCGGAAGTCATCTTCGGGGAGCCTGGCAATATTTTGCACTTCCGCCAAAGTCTGTGCTGACAGAATCGACCTGAGAACGGGCTCAAGTTCGCCGACGCCGGAACTGAATAGCTGATAAAGCCGTTTGCGGTTGACTCGAATAGGCTCTGTGGTTAAGTCATACTCGGCGCCGCACGAGGGCACACTTTCCGGTTCGCCCGTCGCGCTCCAGTATTGGAAGTTGGGTTCCAATGACCAGAATAAAGTACCGACCGTTTGCCGCAGGGCGGCCACCAGGTCCGCACCCGTGCGATCCACATGCGGTTTGCTTCCCAGAAACGTCTGATAGAGCCGGAAACCGCCAGCCATAGCCGTAATGGTCATGCGCATCTCAGCGGCTAAGCCTTTGGATTCGTGGTCCCAGATTTGCTTTTCCAGAAGATGTCCCCCGAATCGATCAGAAAATGCAAACTCCAGCGCGTAGGGTTCGCGCACTCGCTTCGCATAGAGAGCACGTGTCATCGGGTAGATCAGATTTCGCAGAAGCAATCCGTCGAACTTATGCCTGCGATATACGGGCATCACCAAGTCGAAATTTTCTCGATACACCGGACGCAGCAATCGTTCGATCCAGTCGGGGGTGATGCTTGTTGAGTCCGGAGAAACAACTGCACACGCTTTGGCGTGCAACAAGTCCGCAGCGGCCAGAACAGTGCGCAAAGCAACATCAGTCTCGGGGCTGTCACCATACACCGTGCTGATGACAGGCAAGGTGCGCAGAGAGTAGAGGTTTGCGGAGCGCTGCAGGTCATCAATTGCGGTTGCGGCTATTACCTCGCGCGTGCCGTCCTTCGACCCGGCATCCGCGTTGAGGATGACGGCGAGCTCCCTGGGGAAATATTTCAGCAGCCCCATGCGAATGCGCTGCACAGTCTCGCCGACGGTCTGAGCGCTGTTATGCGTAGGCACACTGACCAGCAGGTCCACCTCGCCCACACTCATGAGTTGGCGAAGAAAATCATCCGTAAGAACGCTGCTGTCGTCCAGTTGAAGCCCCTGCCTGTGGCTGAGTCGGTTATCTCCAGCCCTTTATATTTTCATATGCGTCGCAATCGAAACCAGAAGAACTGATAAGGACCCATGGTTAACAGATAGGGCAAGTCGCCGATGCGAGGGAAAATATTTCTGCCAAACATCTCCACCAGAATGTTCCCTTTGTAGCGCCGCAGGTCGAGTTCCACCGCCTGCGCGGAACTCGAAAGATTATTCACCACCAACACCGTCTCGTTCTTGAATTGCCTTACATAAGCAAGCACGCGGTGGTTTGCGGGATGCAGAAATTCTATCGAACCCCTGCCAAAAACCTGTGTAGATTTTCGCGTTGCGATGAGGCGTTTCATCCACGCGAGAAGCGAATGTCCCGAGCGGCTTTGAGCATAAACATTGACCGCGGGATAGCCGTACACGGGATCGAGAATCAGTGGTGAATACAGGTTCTCGGGATCAGCCTTGGAAAAGCCTGCGTCCCATCCTCCATCCCACTGCATGGGCGTGCGCACACCGTTGCGATCGCCGAGGTGAATATTGTCTCCCATGCCTATCTCATCGCCATAGTAAATGATCGGAGTGCCGGGGAGAGACATCAGCATGCCGTTCATTAATTCCACCCGCCGCCGATCGTTGTCGAGGAGCGGAGCAAGCCGGCGGCGAATGCCGAGATTTAATCGCATCGCTTTATCACCGGCGTAAGTGTCGTACATGTAATCGCGTTCGATGTCCGTTACCATCTCGAGCGTAAGTTCGTCGTGATTGCGCAGGAACAAACACCACTGGCACGGATCGGGAATATTGGGAGTTTGCTGGAGAATGTCCATGATCGGTTTGCGATCTTCGAGTTTCACGCTCATGAACATTCGCGGCATCACCGGAAAATGGAAGGCCATGTGGAACTCATCGCCCTCGCCGAAATAAGGCCTAAGGTCAGCGGGCCATTGGTTTGCTTCGGCGAGCAGCATCCTTCCCGGGAAATGCTCGTCTATTTTTTTTCGCAAATCTTTGAGAATCACATGGGTCTCGGGCAAGTTTTCGCAGGACGTGCCTTCGCGTTCGACGAGATAAGGAACGGCGTCAAGACGAAATCCATCCACGCCCATTTCCAGCCAGAACTGCATCACCGACCACATCTCTTCGCGGACAGCGGGATTATCGTAGTTGAGATCAGGTTGGTGGCTGAAGAACCGATGCCAATAATATGACTTGGAAACCGGGTCTCTGGCCCAGTTCGAAGTTTCGGTATCGAGGAAGATGATGCGTACGCCGCGGTAACGCGTATCCGTATCGCTCCACACATACCAATCGCGGCGCGGATTATCGCGTGAGCTTCTTGATTCCTGGAACCACGGATGCTGGTCCGAGGTGTGATTCAGCACCATCTCCATGATCACGCGTATCCCGCGCTCGTGCGCGATGGCAAGAAAGTGTTTGAAATCGTCGAGCGTGCCATAACTGGGATGCACTGAGCGGTAATCGGCGATGTCGTATCCGTCATCGCGCAGCGGCGAAGGGAAAAACGGCATCAGCCATATCGCGTTGACGCCCAGTTCCTGCAGGTAATCGAGTTTCTCCGCTAGGCCGCGAAAGTCTCCGATTCCGTCGCCGTTGCTATCCCGGAAAGTACGAACGTGAACCTGGTAAATAATCGCGTCTTTGTACCAAAGCGCGTCTTGCGGCAATGTCACTACCTTGCTCCTTGGCCAATCCGGCGGCGATAGTCAGATCGCGCGTCGTTGGCGCGCCCCACCGGTAAGAACGACATGAGCCGAAAGCCTTGCGGAATGAACTCACCATGATTATGGCACTGTCAGACGGTCTGCATCGGCTCCGCTCATCGTCTACAATGAGCCGTCCTTGAGGATTCCAAAATGCGCTTCTGCCGCTTACCGATTCTATGCGTGTTAGTGATTCTCTCTTTTTATACCAGAGCTCAACAGCCTGTATCTCTCTCGCCGGCGGTACAAAAATATGTGCGTGTGAACGCGCCCAGGGTGGTGCTCGAACACGTGCGAGTAATTGACGGCAGCGGACAGGCGCCGCTGGAAAACCAGAATGTGGTTATCGAAGGCGGCAAGATCACGGCAGTGCAGCCGGGTTCTGACGCTACGGCTGGCAGCGGGATCACCGTCCTCGACTTGCACGGCTATACGGTAATGCCCGGAATCGTTGGCATGCACAACCATCTTTTTTACGTTGCGCGGCCCGACGACGACAGCGAGTGGAAATTTGAACCGCCTGTGCTGGTGCCGCAAATGACGTTCTCGGCGCCGCGCCTCTACCTGGCTGGCGGCGTCACCACGATGCGCACCACGGGCAGCGTTGAGACCTATACGGACCTGAACCTGAAGCAGGCGATCGATGAGGGCAAGCTTCCCGGTCCGCACATCGACGTGACTGGGCCCTACCTCGACGGACCGAATAGCTACTTCCTGCAGATGCATCCGCTGAGCGGCCCCGACGAGTCCCGGCAGATGGTCGAGTATTGGGCAGACCGCGGCGTGACCTCGTTCAAGGCGTACATGAACATCACCCGCGCCGAACTGAAGGCCGCCATTGACGCCGCTCACAAGCGTGGCATCAAGGTTACGGGGCACCTGTGCTCGGTAACCTACAAGGAAGCGGCTGAATTGGGCATCGATGATCTGGAGCATGGTTTTTTTGTGAACACACAGCTTGATCCTGACAAGAAACCCGATGTGTGCAGCGAGAGCCAGGGAGCCTACACCATGGAGCACATGCCGGCGAATGGTCCCGAGGCGAAGGATCTGATCGACACGCTGATCAAACATCACGTGGCGATTACCTCTACGCTGCCTGTGTTTGAGAGTGGCGGAATTCCGGGAAGGCCGCCGCTGCAACAGCGAGTGCTCGATGTAATGACGGCGGAAGCGCGCGAGGCTTACCTTTACAATCGCGAGCGGCCCGCAAACATGAAGCCACCGAAAGCTGACTGGCCGATGCTGTTCAAACGCGATATGGAGTTGGAACGCGAATTTGCTCAAGCCGGAGGCTTGCTGCTCGCGGGTCCGGATCCGACCGGCAACGGCGGAGTGGTTCCGGGATTTGGCGATCATCGTGAGATCGAACTGCTGGTCGAGGCCGGATTTTCTCCAGTGGAGGCCATCAAGATCGCGACTCTCAATGGCGCAATTTACCAGGGGAAGCAAGACCAGATCGGAACAATTGCAGCCGGGAAAAATGCTGATCTTTTGATCATCAAGGGAGACCCGGCGAGCCATATCTCCGACGTCGAAAATGTCGAAATCGTTTTCAAAGACGGCATTGGGTACGATTCGCAGAAGCTGATCGATTCCGTGAAAGGACGGTACGGCGCGTACTGAGCGAGAGCATGAAAAGAATGTTGGTGCGCCCGCACAGGTATCAGGGGATGACTTCAGGCATACCGATTCTCAGCCTCAATGTTGCGGTACCGCTGACGTGTTGCTCGGAGGTGGAGGTGGAGGTGGCGTCACATCTCCGGTTTGTCCGGTTTGGTTGTTGATCAAAGGCTCGCTTAAAGGAGCGCCATTCTTGACCAACTCGGTCTTAATTTCAACCTTCTGATGGGCGATCGGATTAATAACCGTTTCAAAAGTCTGGTAACCAGGCAGCGCGATCCTGATCTGATGCTGTCCCGGTGCCACCAGCATGCCTCGACCTACGCCCTCAAACTCGCCTACGTGGCCGACGAAGAGTCCATCGAGAAAAACAGCCGCTCTTGATGGATTGACTGCGATCTTGACTTCGGCCTTCTCTCGGGGAAGAGCGCCGGTAGGCGCCTTATCCATGGCTACGCGAACCACCTGCTTTTGTCCGGGTTCCAGCACGACGCGCTGCGTAAAATCCTGATAGCCATCCTGACGCACGGTGATTGTATGTTCGCCCGGTAAGAGTAGAACCTTTTTCGATCCTTTCAGCTCTTTCAGGTAGCCCACGTACTGCCCATCAATCCATACACCGGAGGTTTTCTCCACATGAGATTTTCCTTCAAACTGAATCTCTCCCATGACCTGGTTTTCCGCGTTCAGGGAGGGACCTAGAGCGAAAACTACAAGTAAGACTCCAACTAAGGAATACATTCTCTGAAATGCGGTTGCCATTGCGGCCTCCCCGAAAGTTAACGTTTATCAATATTCGATGCAAGAAGCATGCCACGCGGACAACCTCTTTATTTGTTGAAGATGTATAAGCGAAGGCTTTCACGGAACAGGAAAATTCGACTGCTCTGCCCTCGAAACTGCTCGGCGTCGAAAGATTCAGAACTTAATGTAGCTGCAAAAGGTATCGACGACTGATGCCAGCCATTTCGGCAAGTTTACTTAGCGACCCGCGCCGGACACGGTTTGCCGCACTCGCTTTCGGCTAAGTGACGGGCAAATACGTTTTCGAGCCGCTCTCGCAATTTGTCCGGCTTTGGGTCTTCCGAGCTATCCAGGCGCGCTATCACAACCGCGTCGCAGGCAGAGCACCTCCCAGAAATGTCCCGCTCGCTCTTCGGACCAATTTGGCGAACGTCCACTAATCGAGGCTGACGATCCACAGTCATGTACCCTCTGTGAGTGGCGCCGTTTCTTCAGACGGTGTCGCCACCCCCAGCCTGTTCCGCAGGGTAATTCGAGGCAATACGGTGCAGTCTGTAGGATCGGTTCCTCTCGCACGTAGGTGTTATGCTGTTTGACCCATCTGCGCAGATGTTTTTTACGTTGTAAAACCGCGCCCATTTGGAGGCTCATCACCGTGCAAAATGCAAAATTCTTTAGCGTCGCCGAATGCGAGGCCACCCGCAGCAGTTCAGGGAAGCGTTATTCGGAGTTCCTTCGCGTGCCTGCCATGAGTGGTGGGATTTACGTGTTGCCAGAGGGCGGGGCTGATACCCAATCGCCGCACCTGCAAGACGAAATGTACTACGTGGTGCGCGGCCAGGCTCGGATGCGGGCCGGTTCAGAAGATCAGGCGGTAAGTGAAGGCAGCATCATTTTCGTTGCGGCGCGAGTTGAGCACCGCTTTTACGAGATTACGGAAGAACTGGTGCTAATTGTGATCTTCGCACCACCGGAAACGGAATAGCTTGTTTGATTTGCGCGACGGCGTTTGGCGGGACGTTCTGCTTCTCGAACGCCGAAGTTCAAAAACGGGCGTCTAAGCCGAAATTGCCGAAGGTGACGAGGCGTGTTTATCTTTCGACGGTACCCAATAGATTTCCTCCTTCAATCCTTCTTTGGTGAAACCGATGCGTTTCAGAATTCCCTTGCTGCCTTCGACCATTGAAGGATGGCCGCACAAATACGCCGTTGCATTCGTCCCGAGGCCCCACATGTCGGTGTATTTGCGCAGAATGTCATCCACGCGTCCGGTTTCGCCTGTCCATTTTCCATCGTCCCAGGGACGGCTGACCGTAGGCACGTACTCTAGCCACGGGACTTCCCGCGCGAAGTTCTGCAATTCCTCCAGGTATCCGAACTCCCAGGAGCGGCTGGCGCCGTTCAGCAAAAATAATTTATGTTCTCCGGCAAACCTTCCTTCTTTCCAGTCCCGATAAAGCGTACGGATGAAACTGACGAAGGGAGCCACGCCGGTTACGGTACAAACCAAAAGATGATTGGTGCGGCCGCTCTGGGTATCAAGTACGAACCGTCCCTTGGGAACCTTCCGCATGAGGACTTCATCGCCGGGTTGCAGTCTGTATAGCAGCGGCGTCAGGTCGCCCGGAGGAACCAACTCGAAAAAGAACTCGAGTTCGCTTTCGTGAGGCGCCGACACAATGGAGTAGGGACGCTCTTTGTGCTTGTCCGGAGCTTCAAGACCGAGAGTGGCATACTGCCCGGGAGCGAACTTGAACTCCACGCTCGGCTTGACGCGGATCATCCACAGCTCAGGTGCGATGTCCACACGTTTAGTAATGATGGCGCGATGAAATTTGTCTGCGTTGCTGCCGCTCATAGGGAATGTCCCGGCCGTTGGCACGGTCCGGGGCTGGCATAGTTTACAGTAGCGACGGGTTGCGCAACCTCTCTTCGACGATCTATTTAACAAATTCCGCTAATCGTTTTTTTCGATCTCGCTTCGCTTACCTTGAAGTGGCGCCTATTTTCCCAGCACCAGGACGACGAAAGTGTCCGGCAGAATCGAGTGCCGAGGATGTGGATGGTCGGGAGTAGGCGCCGGAGGCGGCCCGAATTTCGCGGTGACAACGTAAACGTTGTGAGTCTTATCATCGAGCGCGAGAGTTCGTGCACCCTCTTGCGTCTTAACATTTTCCGCCACGCTGAATTTGCTTGGCGATTCCTCTCGCACTACTGTCAGAACGCCGCTTTCACCGCACGACGCGAACGCAAGCCCTGTGCTTTCGTCGAAGGCGGTAGCATCTACTCCTTCGCCGATAGGCGGAGTCGCGATTACTTTTCCGCTGTCGGCATCAACCACGGCCATCATCTTATTGTCGCAACCGACAAACAGACGGCGATTCTTGCGGTCCATGGCAAGGCCGCTCGGTTCCTTGCAAGGCGCAAGTGGCCAGCGGGATTTCACCTCCAGTTTGTTGGGATCGATGGCGTCCAGCTGGCTCTTGTCTTCAAGGTTTACAAAAACCTCTCCCTTGCCATCGCTCGCGGCAAATTCAGGTTTGCCTTCGAGTTTGATAGTGCCGAGCACTGTGCCTTTGGCCGCGTCGATGGCTGTCGAGTCCTGACTTTTGCCGTTGAAGGTGAAAACCCGCTTGGTCGCAGGATCATAGAGAATTGCGTCTGGATTTTCGCCGACTTTCACCTTTGTGATCGGCTTCAGCGTCTCAATGTCGAAAATCGTGACCGTACCTTCCCGGCCGTTGCTGACAAAGCCGCGTCCTAGTTCCGGAGCTAAAGCAATGCCGTGCACGCCAGGAGTATCGGGAATATCGCCCACAGGTTTGCCCGAATCCGCATCGATCACCATGACGTGGGTAGCGCGCGAAATGTAAAGCCGCCGCGACGAACTGTCCAGCGTCAGGTAATCCCACCCGCCTTCGCCGCCTAACTTATAAGTTTTGATGACGTGATAGCCAGGGTCTGCGGCGAACGAAAACGTTGCCGTCAAAATGAAAATCGCCAGTACTCGCCACTTTGAAAACAAATGATTCATAGTTGATTATCCTTGTTTGAAAATAGTCTTCGCCGCACTGCTATATTAGTGCCGCTTGCTGAAGCCAACCTTAAGACCGCAAAGTGCGCTCAGCAATTTCGCGCTTTGCCCAGCACGGCGAAGCCAGAAAGGATTGTGCAAGGCTAACTTTTAAATTTAAATCTCAGGGGTGACCCCGTTGCATCTTTCGACAGTCACTCCTCTGCGCCAACCCAGTCAAGCAATGTAAGATGTTAATAGAAAATCGCTTTCTATCTTCTCAATCACTTATCGCAGAAAGGAATTGCCCATGGCGCGTCAGCCCGGAATGTATGCCATCTTTGAAACCAGTGAAGGACAGATTGTCTGCCGTCTTTTTGAAAAAGATGCTCCTAAGACCGTTGCTAATTTTGTGGATCTTGCTGAAGGGAAACGTGAATGGACGCATCCCGTCTCCCGCAAGAAAAGCAAGGACCGGCTGTACGATGGCACCATTTTCCATCGCGTGATTCCTGAGTTCATGATCCAGGGCGGCGATCCAGCGGGCAATGGCATGGGCGGACCGGGCTACCAGTTCGAGGACGAAACCAAAGGCTCACCACACAAGTTCGACAAGCCCGGCAAACTGGCCATGGCGAATTCCGGTCCTAACACCAACGGCAGCCAATTCTTCATCACCCTCGCGCCCACGCAATGGCTGACTGGAAAGCACACGATCTTCGGTGAAGTCGTGGAAGGACAAGAGGTGGTGGAGAAGGTCGTGAATGCGCCCCGGAACAGGCAGGACAAGCCACTCAAGGAAGTCACTTTGAAGTCGGTCACGATTGAGCAGCCGAAGTGATCAAGCCGGCAGCCGACTTCAGAGCGGCGAGGGCAAGATGCCCTCGCGACAGCCGGCGGGACGCCGGCGCTACTTGGCTTACTCCGCGCCGCTGATGGTGATGTGATTGATCTTCACCGGCTTATAGGGACGATCGTTAGAATCGCGGCCCGCGCGCGCAATCTGCTTCACCAGCGCCACGCTGGCGTCGTCACACTGGCCGAAAATTGTGTATCCACCGTTTAAGCTGGAGTAGGCAATCTCGGTAATAAAAAATTGCGAGCCATTCGTTCCCGGTCCGGCATTCGCATAGGCCATGCGTCCTGGACGATCGAACTTCAGATCGGACGAAGTTTCGTTCTTGAAAGCATACCCAGGATCGCCGGTTCCGGTGCCCATGGGATCGCCGCCCTGAATCATAAAATTAGGAATTACGCGATGGAAGATGGTTCCGTCGTAAAGCGGAACTCCGTGTTTTTTCTGATGAGTGATGGGGCTGGTCCAATCCTTGGTTCCAGTCGCCAATCCGATAAAATTCGCCACGCCAATCGGAGCCTTGTCAGGGAAGAGAGTGCAAGTCAGCTTGCCCGCGGTCGTATCGATCACAGCCGTGGGATGGGAAGCGCCTGACGACTTCGCTTGTGCCCACAATCCGAGTGAAGACAGAAACATTATCGACGTGAGAATCAAATATTTGCGCATGAATGGCTCCTTGAGTGTGATCAATCAACTGCAATAGATCTGAATCTTGAATTGTACGACAGCGGCAGCCGAATTTAATTGTTGGAAGCAAGCTTTTGCGACTGCATGTCCTGGCTGACGCGCTCGATCTCTTTGAACACCCGCAGAATATTACCGCCCAGAATCTTGTGAATGTCGCCGGCGCTGTAACCGCGATCAAGCAATGCCTGCGTAATTTTTGGCAGATCTGCGGCGGAATCAACGCCCTCAGGCGTCGCCCCACTAACGCCGTCGAAATCCGAGCCCAGTCCCACGTGGTCGACGCCAGCTACTTTGGCGATATGGTCGATATTGTCGATTAGTGATTTTAAGGGCGGACGCGGAATCTTCGCGATCCAGTCTCGCTGAATGCGATCTTCGTCAATGTAACTGACCGGTTGTCCGGCTGCTTTTTTCTGGGCAACGTATTGTGCGACCGCATCATTCCTGGCTTTTGACTGAGCGGTGAATGCATCGAGATATTTCTGGTCGTCGAAGCCAGAAAAGAAGTTTACTTGTACCACACCGCCATTCTTGGCGACTGCGCGGAGCATATCGTCGGTCATGTTACGAGGATGGTTGGTGAGAGCGCGGGCCGAAGAATGCGACGCGATCACCGGAGCCTTGGTAACGGCAATCGTGTCCCAGAAGGTTTTGTCAGCGACGTGGGAAATGTCCACCAGCATGCCGAGGCGATTCATCTCCAGCACCACCTGCTTGCCGAAATCGGTGAGTCCATTGTGATGTTGAATCTTCGGATCGTCAATATCGCCCGACGAGTCGGCCCATTCATTGGTGTTCGACCAGGAGAGCGTCATGTAGCGCACGCCCAGCCGGTAATAATCGCGTAATAAATGAATGTCGTTCTCGATGGAGTGGCCGCCTTCGATTCCCATCAACGCAGCCAGCTTTTTCTGCTTGTGGGCGCGCTCGATATCTTCCACCGAAAATGCCATCATCATGCGGTCAGGATTGTGCGCCGCCTGTTCATATACCGAATCGATCAAGTCGAGCGTGTGCCTGGCGAAATGGCCTTGATTGGTTTCCGGATCAACCCAGATGGAAAAAAACTCCGCGCCCAGGTTGCCAGCGCGAGCTTTATCGAGGCTGACGTGTCCCTTGTCATTAGGATCGGTCGAGCCGATATCGAAGTTCTCGTCGAGAAAACGCTGCGGCGTATCGGCGTGAGTGTCCACCACGATTGCCGAATCATGAATGGCGCGAGCACGCGCGCTGATGGCCGAAGCGTCGTTCGTCTGGGCCAGAGCAAATGCGGAAGTTAGAAAAACGAGCGCGGAGAAAAGCAGAGCCTTTGCTGAAAGAAACCGCTTTTGATTTTCCATGAGCAGTGAGGGGATGATTGTATACGGTTGAATGGTGCAGAGGAAACGGGGTGGCGCACGACGGACTTTCGGTGATTCCTGAACCGCTCGAGCTCAGGCCAGTTATTTGCTAGTTATTTAAAAGAGGGCGAAAGATCAAAATTGCCGTCGCGATCGCTAATGGACAACAGGCTCGGCGTCTGTTCGTTCTGGTCTGCCTGCACAGTTTCCTGCTGATCGACGGATACGGCTTTGGGCTGGTGCAAGTCCGCATAGCGGCCCGAAACCGCAACGTGGAATACCCACTGATGCCGTTCTTCTTCTGGTTCGATCAGACCTTGCTCCTTCAGCGGCATCAGGTAGTGCTCCATCCACGCGACCTGCTGCTTGCTCATGCCGCGGCGTTGGATATCGACCGTAATGCCGGCCAGGTGGGACGAAGCGGTTTCGCCCTTTTCCGGCGCCGCATTGCGATTGTGGCGGCGAAGTTTTTTCTGTACCTGCACCGTTCGTACCGCGGAATTCACCTGGATCGAACCATGAAACTGCTTGTAATAAGCCTGACTCAGGTCATCAAGAAAATCGCGCGTCCAAGGGCGGCAATAACGGCGATCAGGGTCAAGCCGCGGATCGAAGCGCAGGGTTTGGCTGGCAACGATCGGAACCAGTTCCTGCCGGCCGATCAGTTCCTCAAGCTCAGCTTCATTCTGGATGCGCGGCAGTTCCAGCCGGTCAATTTCCTGATTCTGGCGCAACAACGAATCGTGGGAAGGACGGAATACCGGGTTCCACAGCACACGGCGGAAGTGACCTCGGCGTTTACCCGCGCGATGTACATGCCGGCTGGGCACGACCTGATGCAGACCAAAAGCCTGTCCACACATCACGGCGGCCAGAAACATCACCAGAAAAGCTTGCCCTTTTTTACTCTTCACGAAGTGTGCCTCAAATCTTCAACCGCTCTTGTCCGAATGCAGGCGGTATTTTAAATCACTGATGCCGGTAGCCAGTCCAGCTTTCAGTTGCGAGGTTACCAAAGAGTACTTAGCCAGATTACCCCACACTCTTTACTCTCAACCATCGCCCACGTACCCGAAGTATGTCTGCAGGTAAGATGCCGTTTTCCGGGCAGCGGAGTGCCTGGGCTAAGTGGTCAAAAAACAGACTTTACCGGTTTATGGTTCAGGAACGGAGTGGGCACTATAGCAGAGATTGGCAGCTCATGGCCCAGAAAAGGGCAACCATGTCCCGTCACCTAGTAACTGGAACGGGCCATGACCGAGGCCATGAAATCCGACAGCCCTGCGCCCCTTAATCGATCAAACGGCTCGTAATTGGGGCGTAGCTGTCAATTCTGCGATCGCGCAAAAACGGCCAATTGCGGCGGATGTCTTCCAATGCTTTAAGGTCAACCTCGCCAATCAGAACTTCTTCTTTATCATGCGAACCTTCGACGATTACTTTGCCGAATGGATCGCATAAAAATGACCCGCCCCAGAATTCGAGACCGGCGCCTGGAGCGGAATTTCCGCGAATGTCCCCAGTTTCAAAGCCTACGCGATTCACCACCGCAACATAGACTCCATTAGCAATAGCGTGCGCACGTTGAATGGTCCGCCAGGCATCGTGCTGAGTCGCGCCGAAATCGGCCTTCTCCGCGGGATGCCAGCCAATCGCGGTGGGATAAAAAAGCACATGCGCGCCCTGCAAAGCAGTAAGCCGAGCGCCCTCGGGATACCACTGATCCCAACACACCAGCGTGCCGACGCGGCCTACGCTGGTATCGAAGGCGCGAAATCCCAGATCGCCGGGCGTGAAGTAATATTTTTCGTAATAGAGCGGGTCGTCAGGGATATGCATTTTGCGGTACAGTCCGCGCAAAGTGCCATAGGCGTCAAACATCGCCGCGGTGTTGTGGTAAACGCCCGCTGCCCGCTTTTCAAAGAGCGACGCGATAAGAACAATTCCCAATTGCTTCGCAGTTTCGGAAAGCCGGGTCGAAGTGGGGCCGGGGATTGGCTCGGCGAGATCGAACAGGGAAGTATCTTCGCGCTGACAAAAATATTGCGTCTGAAAAAGCTCCGGCAGGCAGACGATCTCGGCACCCTGCGAGGCAGCGTCTGTGACGCGCTCGATGGCGCGCTGCAGATTGCTGTCGGGGTCGGATGTCATTGACATCTGAATCAATCCGACGCGAAATTTATCGGGCGGCAAAGCGTAGACTCCTTGTTGGACAAATAGAGTTGGACAAATAGAATATCAGTTCCGCGATTTTCACTTCCTGTCGTCGGTGGTAGCCGGAGCCTGCTGGCTTCTAGTAGAGTATTCCTTCGACATAAAAGCATTTGGGGTGGGCCATGAAAAACGGTAATCATCGCGACGGTACGGGAATCGACCGCAAGCTCCATAATCCGATTGAAGATCGACTGATCCCATTGGAATCTCTTGACCTCAGCTCTGTGCGGACGGTTAACGACCTTGTGCAAGCCATGGGAAAGACCGCCTTCACTGGCCGCCAGGTGGGCGAGGCCGCGGATGTCCTCGAAGCCATGGCCCGCGACACCGAATGTTTTGTGGTGATGACTTTGTCCGGCGCCATGACCGTGGCCAAACAGAGTCTGATTATTGCCGACCTGATCGACCGCGGAATCGTAAACGCAATCGTTTCCACGGGCGCGCTAATGGCCCACGGATTGGTCGAGGCCACAGGTCGCTCCCACTTCCGCTACAACCCCGATGTTTCTGACACCGAGCTTTACGAACAAGGCTACAACCGCGTCTACGACACACTCGAACCCGAGCAGAACCTCGACGACGTAGAAGAAGTAATGTCCCACGTACTGGAAAGCTGGGATCACAGCGAAGTGCTTTGCTCGTACAAGCTGAATCATGCGATTGGTGAATATCTGGCCAAACACGCCAAAGGGCAGCGCGGTATTTTGAAATCCGCGTTCGAAAACGGCGTGCCAGTCTTTGTGCCGGCGTTTACTGATTCAGAGTTGGGGCTGGATGTGGCGCTGAACAACCGACTGCGCGAGTCGACCGGAAGGCACAAGCTCCGATTCGATCCGTTCGAAGATCTCGAACATTTCGCCGCCACGCTGTTGCGGCAAACGAGGCTTGGGATTTTTACCATTGGCGGAGGCGTTCCCCGCAACTGGGCGCAGCAGTTTGGGCCCTTCTGCGAATTGCGCCATCGTCGGCTCGGGGAAAACGTTCCCCTCAAGCGCTATCACTATGGCGTGCGAATTTGTCCGGAACCGGTCCACTGGGGCGGGTTGTCAGGTAGTCCTTACAGCGAGGCGATTTCGTGGGGAAAGTTCGTGCCTCCAGCCGAAGGCGGAAAGTTTGGCGAGTTATTCGTAGACGCTACGGTAGGACTGCCGCTGGTTGTGGCCGCCGTGCTGGAACGTTTGGGCAAAGCAAAAACGACAGGGAAGAGAAAAGCGGTAGCAAGGAAATAGCGTAGGATTCGGCCGGGTCGAAGACCCGGCCCTACAAAGTCCCGCCTAATCAAAGATCAAAACAGCCGAAGCAATCACCGTGCTCCATAGCCCGCGCTTATCCCCGACCGCGGATTGCGTAATGTTAGCGGTGCGCACGATCTTATTCGAAATCCGGTAAATCTCTTTTTTCTCATCCCACGAGCGGTCGGGATCGAATTCCACGTTGAGCGTAGTGGCCAGCATTTCGGCCGCAAGCTCCTCGGCATACTCTCCTGCGGAGTCATCAGTTTCGCCAAAGGAGTGGTGCTCGCTGAGGTAGCCGTAGGTGTTGTGGTCAGCGGGAATCGCCACGCCAATACTGGCCGCCAGCAGGCGATGCGGCTCTCGAGTCGAATTTTCGGCCACCACGGCAAACACAACTTCGCCCGGACTGAGATACTTCAATCCCTGGGACCGGGGAACCAGTTTGCATTGTGGCGGGAAGATGGACGAGACGCGAACCAGATTCTGTGCGGCGATGCCGGCGTCCCGCAGCGCCAGCTCAAACGAAGTAAGACGTTCCCGATGTTTGCCGACCCCCTTAGTGAAAAAAATCTTCTTGGGGACCATGTCTTTTCCCAATTCCTGTTCCTCCCGCGTTTAGATGAGGGTCAAATCTAACATAGCGAATTGTAAAGGGAATATAAAAATTGATTCGTCGGGCAAAAAAATCAGGCGCGAACCTGGGCGCTGATTTCTCGTTGCCTGAATCAAGAAGTCGCGATTATTTGGCCGCCGCAACCGACGCGACTTTAATGGTGTCGCCGTCAGCCTCGCCCTTTACGGTTGCCTTCGCCGCCGCCAACTTATCGAGTGTGTCGAGTGTAGCTTTATCGCTGGTATCGAGCGTGTAAACTTTGTCGCCCACAACCAGGGCGTACTGTGAACCCTTCTTTACGCAGGCGCGCAGGCAGGCCGCATCGTCGCCCGGCATCATATGTTTCGCCCCGCACATCGAGTCACTGACCGTGCCGGTGAAAGTTTGGACGGCCGCAAAGGAAGCTGGAATTAGGGCTGCACCCAGTAAAACGCTGGTGAGTGAAACTGTGAGTGTTCTAGCAAGTCTCATGAAATCGTCTCTCCTTAGGAGTCAAACATGCCACTGCCAATTGGATGTTTCCATATGAAAAGAGGTAGCAGAAAGCGTCAACACTTTTTGCGCGATGCTGTCATGGGTTTCGAAGGCCCTTTTTGCGGTTTTGACCGGTCAGCCCCCTCCAGGACTCTGTCATCCCGAGCGGAGCGAGATCGTTCGCAAAGCGAATGATCTCGCGGAGTCGAGGGACCCCGAGTCCGTCCGCGGCGCAACAAACACGTCAGGGAATTCTGACAGCCTTCCGTCGCCGGGACGGCCCTGGCGCATCGGGCAATCCATAATCAAGGCACTCACGCAGGAGCCAATCACATGCCCGACGCCTTATTCCTCCAAACCGAAATACCTTGGCATGACCTCAAAGGCAAGGCATCCAGCTTGCCTTTGTGCGTTGATGGGAACGCCTGGAAGCATTCGTTGTGCTGCGAGCGGACGCGGGGTCCTTCGACTCCACAGAATCGCTCGCTGCGCGAACGATTCTGTTCCGCTCAGGATGACAGAGTAAAACTGGGATCGGGCTGTTTGATTAGTCTTTTCCTGAAGCCATGGCATCCGCGCCTTTGATTTTTACCGCGATGTCGATGAACGCCAGCGCGGCGCGGCTCAGCGCTTTATCTTTGCGGAAGACCAGCGCCAGGTCGCGGCGAATTGTGGCGTCTGAGATGGGGATGGCAACCAGCGCGTTGGCACGCATATCCTCGAGCACGTTAGAGCGGGCGATAAAGCCTACGCCGGCGTCCGCGGCTACAAAACGCTTGAGTAGTTCGCTGGAATCGAGTTCCATCGTAAAGCGGGGCTTGAGCTTGCGTTCGTAGAAAAGGTTCTCCAGCGCGTCACGGGTGTGTCCGATCTTGGGCACAACCAGAGGAAACTTCGCGGCCTGTGCGATGGTCGCCGATCTCATCTTTGCCAAAGGATGCTGCGGCGGAGCGATGATCACAAGTTCGTCGCGATGAATCAGCACCACAGACAGGCGCGTATCGGTCACGGGTAGGGAAACGACGCCGAAGTCCACGGAATTGTCGACCACAGATTCCAGAATCTTGGCGTAATCCGCGCGCTTAATATTGACGCCCACATTCGGATATTGCTTTTTGAACTCCGCGAAAACCTCCGGCAGAATGTGCAGACACGTGCCTTCATTGGCGCCGACGACGATCTCTCCGCGGGGCACACGTTCGGTTTCGGCGATGCCGGTCAACATCGCTTTGCGCGAGGCCACCGTTTGTTCGGCAAACTTCTGGAAAAGTTTTCCCGAGGCTGTAACTGAAACTTTTCCCCCCGACCGGTCTAACAACTTCGCGCCAACTTCCTCTTCAAGGGACCGAATCTGTGAGGAGATCGCCGGCTGGGTACGGAAACGCCGCTCGGCGGCACGGGAGAAAGAGTTGAGCCGCGCGACTTCCAGAAAAGTTTCGAGCTGGTCAAAGTCCATAGAAAGTTGGATAGCGCGGGCGCGTGGAGATTGTAGCAGGACAGGGAAGTGTTCGCCGGATTAGAGAATAGCGAAAAACAGGGACTCCGCCATAGGGTCAGTTCTGCTCTTGTTTTTAAGAAGTCATTCCGAGCCCCCGCGTTTTCACCAGCGGGGCGAGGAATCCCGCGTGAACCACCTGTACAAAACTTCGTGCGGTACAATGTCTCTCCTCCATATTGGACTCGCGAAGAAGCCGGGCGGGAGGCTCCGGGAATGACCTGCAATATGCGGAGGTCCGGCGGGCAGTAGATCGAGACTTTTCCGAACATAAAAGAAGATTCTTCCCGGAGGCTTAATGAAGAGCTTGCTGCTGTGGACCGTTTTATGTCTCGCATTCACCGGAACGTTGCAAGCACAGAATGAGTCCGTTACCGATACGTCGGATCGGATGTTTTTTCCTCACGATACGTTCTGGGGCTTTGCCTAGTTTGACCTGGCGCCTCCGCATAACGAGATCGATCCAAACTTGTGCGCTGGCAATGCCGGCAAATACGGCGGCGTGAATGCCCCGTGCAGCATGTTCGCTCGTTATATGCTTTCTGGGCTTTTGGAGGTGCGTCCGTTCGGCAAAGGCCAGTTCCGCAGGTTCATGCTCTTTGGCCAGCCTTCATTCCTGTTTGGCAAGAACATTCCGCAGACACTCTATACCTGGTCGCCTGACGCGATCGGTATCGAGCATTCCTGGGGACTGGGAGTTTATCTCGCTAAGGGATTCGAATTTCGTGTGACCCAGCACTTCCTCTTCGACCGGCTAGGCGCGCGCGACCGCAACCTTGGCCCGGCGGATTTAGGCAACAACGGTCCATGGGGGAGATACAACACAATCGGAGTAAGAAAATATTTCGGGACTAGACGATGGTAGTGTAGGCGCGAGCGCCCACGCTCGTGCGGCGTCAAGGGGAATTCAGATCTTGCTCTATCTATTGCGCACGATGTCTGGATTCAAGCGAATAGTTGCGGATATCGCCGAAGGCAGTCACGCCGATGTGGCCAATCGACATCCAGCGCTCGAGCGTGTGGTGGCCAGTACGATGCAGCAAGTAGGAGATACCAATCGAAGTCATGGTTGCCGCCGCTTCCAGGCTGGCGAATCCCGCCGAATTATTGACCACCTCATCAGGAAGCAGAATTTCTTGTCTTCCCCGCGCCTGAAAGTTGCGAGTAGAAGCGTAGTCCATGCCCCGGGTTACAGCGATTCCAGAAAACAGCGCCAGGTTGGTGCGATCCCAAAACGCGTGGGGAGCAGGCTTACTCGTATTTCGGGTCGGCACTGACGCATCGCTCTCGTGATGCGGGGCCGC